>Ga0209635_10003958_pt1 | contig 11596 bp, 6 predicted proteins | sample DeeMarSWOR230_32_FD_187463 | JGI IMG/M metagenome (GOLD analysis project Ga0209635, IMG submission 187463) | Marine sediment microbial communities from White Oak River estuary, North Carolina - WOR-2-30_32 (SPAdes) (version 2) | ecosystem: Environmental > Aquatic > Marine > Intertidal zone >...
TATCGTCTTCCTGCCAAATATTGTAAACCCAAAGAATGATGTGGCGATCTACTTGAAGCATGTAGCGATCACCATCTGTATCGCATTGGGTGTGTCCCTCATCCTGGCTCAAACAATTGTTCCTCTGATTGCATCACGCATAAAGCCTCCCAAACCGAAAAAGAAAGAAACAGTCATCGACAAACTGATCAGCCGCTATGCCCGCGTTCTGGATTGGTCGATGAGACATCGCAAAGCCACTGTTGGATTGATCATTGCGATACTGATCAGCGTGGCTGTTCCCATGAAAATTGTCAAAACGGATATGTTTGATGAGCCGGAAGATCGTCGGCTGCGACTGCATTACCACATTAACGGCAGCTATACCGTCGAAAAGGTAGAAGCCGCAGTCGATGAATTTGAAGAATACCTCTTTGCCCACCAAGACGAACTTGAAATCGAATCCATCTACAGTTACTACCAGGGCAATTATGCCATGTCGACCATACTCCTCAAGAAGGGAAAAGAAGCCAAGAAGTCACAGAAGGAAATCGAGGAGGAAATCCGAAAGGAACTGCCAAAGTTGGCCATCGCGAATCCCTCGTTTGACTGGCGAAGTCAGAGTGGGAGAGGACAATCGGTTCGCATACAACTTATCGGGAAATCCAGTGAGCACCTGGTGGAACTATCCCGTGAGGTGGCATGGATACTTTCTCAAGTCCCCGGCTTCAGTGATGCACGCTCTGAAGCCGAGGTTGGCGAAGAAGAAGTTCACGTTGTCGTCGATCGCAAGCGGGCAAAGCAATACGGATTTTCAACCCAGGAAATCGCCAACGTCGTTTCTGCCGCCATGCGCGGTATAAACTTGCGTCGATTCAGAAATGAAGATGGCGAAATCGAAATGAGGCTCGAATTCCAGGATAGTGATACTCAGACGCTGGAGCATCTACGGAACGTTCCCCTCTACAACGGGGAAGACGAACCGATCAAGCTGGCAGCCCTGGCTGACTTCAGAATCCGGCGTGGGCCTCGCAACATCCACCGTGAGAACCGAATCACATCCTTGGGTGTAACTACCAATTTAAAGGATATCACGGTGAACGAAGCGAAAGAAAAGATCAGCCAGGTATTAGGAAGTTTCAATTTCCCGGCGGGATATACATGGAACTTCGGGCAAAGCTTCGACTATGAGGAAGAAGCTTTCAATACCATGATAATCAACCTGCTGCTTGCCCTGGCACTCATTTATTTTGTCATGGCTTCACTCTTTGAATCGCTCCTCTTCCCCGCCGCCATCTGGACACAGATCATCTTTTCCGTCGTCGGTGTTTACTGGTTTTTTCTGTTTACCGGTACAACAATGTCGATTATGGGCATGATCGGCATTCTCATTCTGATCGGGGTTGTCGTGAACAACGGCATTGTGCTCATTGATCATGTGAATCAGCTTCGAGCGAAAGGTCTCAGTCGTCACGAAGCGATAATCCAGGGAGGGAGAGATCGCTTGCGGCCGATACTCATGACCGCAGGGACCACGGTGCTCAGCCTCGTTCCGCTCTCCATTGTGAATACACAGATCGGTGGAAACGGTCCCCCATACTTCCCCATGGCCCGCGCCATCGTCGGTGGTCTGACTTTTTCAACGGTCATCACTCTCCTCATACTGCCTACCATTTACGTGCTGCTGGATGATCTGCGGAACTGGGCGAGGCGAATCGTAAGAACAGCGAGCTAGGTAACGTTCCTGAAAACGATACTCATCATCACCTTCAATGCGCTACATATCCTTATTTTAATCCTCTCCTGTCAAGCAGTGGATCGATCGTCGGTTCGGCTCCCCTGAACCGCTTGTAGAGAGTCATCGGATCCTCGGACCCACCTGCAGCGAGAATGTGCCGCCTGAACCTCTGTCCTGTTTCCCGATCAAAAAGGTCCGTTTCTTTGAATGCTTGAAAGGCATCGGCGTCGAGCACCTCGGCCCAGATGTAACTGTAATACCCCGCCGAGTATCCACCCGAGAAGATATGCCTGAAGTAGGTACTTCTGTATCTCACCACGATCTCTGGGATCAATCCAATCTTATCGAGAGACGCTGTTTCGAACGCCTCCGGATCGAGCTCTTTCGGCTCTGTGACCGTATGCCAGTCCATATCCAGGAAGGAGGCGGCGAGATACTCGGTGGTGGCAAACCCCTGGTTAAAATGGCTGGCCTTCTTTATCCTGTCGATGAGCTCCTGGGAAATCGGTTCCCCGGTCTCATAATGCCTTGCGTATATCTTCAGCATCTCCGGCTCGGTCACCCAGTTCTCCATGATCTGTGAGGGGAGCTCGATGAAGTCCTGTGCCACCGAGGTTCCTGAAAGCATGGGGTAGGTACAGTCGGATAGCAGTCCATGGAGCCCATGCCCGAGCTCGTGGAATAGCGTGTACACCTCGTCTAAGTTGAGCAGTGCCGGTTTGTCACCTGTCGGCCTCGAGAAGTTTGTCACATTCGTAATGACAGGCGTCTGTAGTTCACCTCCCAGCTTCGACTGCTTTCGATAGGAACTCATCCACGCGCCACCCCTCTTGCTCGCCCGAGGGTGAAAATCCATATACAGTATCCCTCTGTGCGTTCCATCGGCTTCCTTTACCTCAAACACCCGGACCTCTTCATGGTATTTCGGGATATCCGTCCGTTCTTCAAATGTTATACCGTAGAGCTTGTTCGCGAGAGTAAAGGCACCGTTTCTGACATTCTCCAGCTTGAAATAGGGCCTCATTAGCTCATCATCCAATGCATACTGCTCTTTCTTGAGCTTCTCCGCGTAGTACCACCAGTCCCAGGCCTCGAGCTTAAAGCTGCCACCTTCCTTATCTATCATCTCCTGCAGCGCCCTGGCTTCCTCTTTGGCTTTCGCTAGTGACGGCTTCCACAACTTGTGGAGCAAGTCGTACACATTCTCAGGCTCCTTGGCCATGTTCTCTTCGAGCACGTAATGTGCATGGGTCTTGTATCCGAGTAATTGTGCCTTCCTCGTGCGGAGCGCCGCTATTTGAGAGAGGATTTCCTTGTTATCGAGCTCGTCGTTATTGTCACCTCTATTTATATACGCCTTGAATATCTTCTCCCTGAGATCTCGCTTCTCCGAATACTGCAGGAACGGAAGCATACTCGGCTTATGGAGCGTGAATACCCACTTTCCCTCGTGGCCGCGTTCCCGGGCTGTCTCTGCCGCACCGGTTCTCACATCCGCCGGCAGGCCGGCCAGATCCTCCTCTCTCTCGATGACCAACTCGAACCTGTTGTTTTCATTTAAAAGATTTTCCCCGAACTTCAAGGTGAGAACGGAAAGCTTTTCGTTTATCTTTGCCAGTTCCGCTTTTCCCTCCGCGTTTAGGTTCGCTCCACCCCTCACAAACTTCTTGTAGTACTCCTCGAGGAGTTTGTCCTGTTCCGGTGTCAAATCCAGAGCATCCTTTCGCCCGTATATAGTCTTAATCCGCTGGAACAGCTTGTCATTAAACAACATATCATCTATATGCTTCGACAGGATCGGTGCAATCTTCTTTGAGATCTCCTGAATTTCATCGTTCGTATGAGCCGATCTCATGTTCCTGAACACGTCGTCCACTCTCGTCAGCAGAGCACCGCTCCTCTCCAGTGCTTCAAGCGTGTTTTCGAAGGTTGGTGGCTCTGGATCATTGACAATGGCATCGATCTCTTCCCGGTGCTGTTTCATCCCCTCTTCGAATGCCGGCATGTAATGTTCCACCTTTATCTTGTCGAACGGTGGAACACCAAACGGCGTATCGAATTCGCTGAAGAAGGGGTTCTGCTCCAAGAGCGAAAAGGAGCAGACCAAGAGGCTGACTGCAACGATACAGAAAACGGTCCTCTTCATTGCCATTACCTCCCTTGCTCTATAACCGAATCATAGGTTGAATGTTGTGTATATTAGCAGTGAATCGCTATGAAAGGATGACAGTATAAGGTAAATTGCAACAAAAGCAATAAAAATCCATTGATGTTGAATTGGACTGCAAACCAATCGAATGAAAAAATACCTCATCCCGACGTGTGAGGATAAGGCATGAACTCTCTGTTTGTATTCACGGGATCTTCAACAATGAATCCGATCAGCGTTTTGTAACTTCGTCTCCCTACTCCTCATTGAGGAGATCTCTCGTCTGGGGCTGAAGGTGGTTTTATGACGATTCGGCTCGCCCCCGCCTTTCTGACCTGCTCCAATACCTTCAAGAAATCCCTGTATTTCATGTCTTCCGCAATCTGGATGGTGATAACTATCTTGTCGTTCTGTGATAGCCGCTTCTCTATCAACTCTTGAATATTTGCGAAATGAACATTCTCCTTATCAATGAACACCTCACCGAGAGCATTAAATATAAGCGCGGTAATAAGCTCTTCGGGGATTTTGCTGAGTTTCTCCTCAATATCCAATGGCGGTATTACGAGGGGCATCCCTTTCCCTGAGTCATTCTTATAGCGTACCCTCATTATCCCCATTTCACGAAGTATCCTCTGGACGTTATAGATCATCCCCATCATGACATCCTCATCACTAACAATATCGACCACAATCTTATCGTTGTCTTCTGTGACTTTTTCGCGGAGCATTCTCGAGAAGTACTCCAAATCGGTTTCTTCTCCATTAATACGTATCTCGTTGTCACTTCTTATCGATACTTCGACATATCTCATTTTCAATGCGTCGATAATTCTTTTTTCTTTGGGAGGCTTTAGCTGCGTTGAATCTTCAACAACCGATTTGACTGTTGGAGCCGTTTGAACTTCCTTTCGAGGAGTACGTTCTCTGTGCTCCTCAGAAGTTGCACCACTATAGTACCAGGATAGCGGTAGAATCAGCGCGATCAAACCTACTACCATGGCACATATCTTCTTTTTCGACAGGTGACTCATATCTCCCCCTTTTATTTGATACCTGACACGTTTCAACAGTTCATTTTTCTGCCTCATGAGGGTAGATGCCGATTCACAGGTGACGGGATTCTGTACCATCTTTTCTGCGATTTCAACGAGACACCTGGAATATTCCACAAAAGAATGTCTCTCGAAACCGATGGTTGCATCATCGCACGCCATTTCCCGGTACTCCTTCAACCAACGGTTGAGCAGCAAAACCAGCGGATGGAAGAAATACAAAGCTTGGGTTGCAATTTGAAAAACTTGGAAGAGACCGTCATACCTCTTGATATGGGCCATCTCATGTCGCATGACCATCCTCCGGCAGTCCTGTGTCCATTGATCCCAGAGATTCGGTACGAAGATCTTTCCGGGAAGTACACCGACGGTGAGGGGCATTGCGATCCGTTCTGATTTACAAATTTGCATGTTCTGATCACGAATAGCCTCCAGCGCCACTTCATCGGAGAGCGGTGTTGCATTCCGCAGCAGTACGACAAGACGGCACGTAGAAATCAGGGAAAAGAGAAGGTAAAGAAAAACAACCCCGGCCCAGAGCACAAAGATCAGGCCGAAGAGATTCAGTTGTACTGGCTGAGGCGAAGAGATGCCGGCACTCGCAGGGAGGGGATTGAACGTGATGGTAAAAAATCCTTCCGTTAGCGGTCGAAGTTGCTCAGAAGATGAGAATGACAAGTGTGCCGGTATAAATGGAGGGAGGAGCAATTTAAATAGAGCGATCAAGCAGACCACATACCTTACATGTGCAGAAGCATTTCTCAATCGATACAGGATGATAAATATCATCACCAGAAAGAGGGTGTTTTGCACGATGGCGAGACCGAAATACTCCGCCCATAGCTGGCCGTAACGGTTTAAGAAATCTATCACGACTTCCCGCTCCTCAGCTCTTTCTCCTTCTGATTGAGCAGCTCCTTGATCTGTTGGATCTCATCGAGATCCAGATTTTCAAGCGATATGAGGTAGTTCGCCAGCGCCGGGATCGAACCGTCGAAGATCCTCGAGGCCATCGAGGACATCTCCGCTTTAATGACGTCGTCTCTCGACCGCGAGGGTTTATAGAAATTGACCAGTCCGATCTTCCTTCGCTGGAGCATCCTCTTTCTCTCCAGCGTATTCATGATCGTTTGAACGGTCGTATACGCCTTCTCACCTTTGGAGAAGGCATGCTCGAGCACATCCCGCACCGACGGAGACCCTCCCAGCTCCCAGACCGCTTCCATGACCTCCCATTCCGCCGGGGTGAGCTTAACCTGCTTTGACATTTCCCCTCCTATCTTTATCATATATCTACTATACTCGTAGTAAAGTTACTAAAACATTCGTAGGGCGTCAAGAAGAAAATGAATTTCAGGAAAATTTACCCTTGAAGCTTCCTCTCAGAGGAAAGAAAATCTATGAGGTATAAATAATCTTAGTGTATAAAGAGATATTGGATTACGTATTTCCTATCTCAAATACCCTGAAACCTTGTTTATGACGACTTCGTAATAATACACACACCCACACAAGGCATGTAATCAAGGAGGTAGAGAGATGAGACTGGCCAGAATGCTTGCCGTTTCGTCGGTTATGGTGTTTGCGTTCACCTCTTTGGCACTGGCCGACAGCAGCGGAAGAATCTACGGAAAACTGACGACTGTCGATGGCGATGTCTTCGAGGGACTCATCCGTTGGGACAAGAACGAGGCCTCATGGGTTGATATCCTTCATGGCAACAAGGAACTTCCAAGAAAACGCCGCAGGAGATACCGTGATCGAGAGAGATCGATCAAGATCTTTGGTATTTCTATCAGCCGTTATAGGGAACGTGATGAATCAGGAATGGCCCAGTCGGGGGTCTCCTTCGGACATATCAAGACGTTGGAGGTTACTGACGATAACGCCGTTCTGCTAACACTCAAATCTGGGCATACGGTGGAATTGGAAAGCGGTTCAACTGATATCGGCAGGTCCATTCGGGGACTCATCATCGAGGACAGAAACGAAGGTGAAGTCGAGTTCGACTGGAGTGACGTGGCATCGATCGATTTCATGCAGGGCGATTCCAACCTGAAATCCACGTTCGGCAAGCGTCTCTACGGCACGTTAACCACGCGACGTGACGACAAGTACACGGGCTGGGTATGCTGGGATGTTGACGAGTTAGTAACCCAGGACGTTCTCGATGGCAAGCAGAAACACCGCAAGCGCAAGATCAAGTTCGGCAAGATAAAATCGATCGAGCGCAATAACTCCAAAAGCGCCAGGGTGACACTGAAAGACGATGATGAAATTGTGTTGCGCGGAACGAACGATGTCGATGATTCCAACCGGGGAATCGTGATCTACGTCGAAGGTTTCGGTCAGGTCAAAGTCGATTGGGATGAATTTGACCGATTGGAATTCGAATCACCACCCAGCCCGGTGAAGTACGATGAATTTGGCGGGGGACATCGCCTCGAGGGCATCGTTTACACAGAGGATGGTGACCAGTACGGCGGCTGGATCCGGTGGGACGATGATGAAGAATACACCTGGGAGTTTCTGGATGGCAATTTCCGGGGCGTCGAGTACGATATCGAATTCGGCAATATCAAGGAAATCAAGCGGAAAGGCTATAGCTCATCGATTGTAACCCTCTGGGATGGACACAGTTTCCGGCTCAAAGGTACCAATGATGTTGATGAAGACAACAAGGGGATCTTTATCGAGCTGGACAACGGTGAGGAGATCGAGATCGATTGGGGCGAATTCAACCGGATTGAGTTTACGAGAAAATAGAACCAGACTGGCCGCCCCTGATAAGAGAATAACAGCGCTTCAATTCGAAAGAAATTGTGACGATTTCCAATTGATCTCTGACTGATTTATCTTACTTCTCGAAAAGCTTCTTGTACTCGCCGTAACCCTCTTTCTCCAGATCCTCCTTCGGAATGAAGCGGATGGAAGCAGAGTTTATGCAGTACCGGAGGCCAGTCGGCGATGGACCATCTTTGAAAACATGCCCCAGATGGGAATCGGCATGTTTGCTTTTCACTTCTGTCCGTACCGTGAAGAGGCTTCTGTCCTCCTTCTCTACAATATTGTCTGGCTCGAGAGTTCTGGTAAAGCTCGGCCATCCTGTTCCCGAATCGAACTTATCGAGAGAGCTGAACAGCGGTTCGCCGGAAACGATATCGACGTAGATACCCTCCCTCTTGTTATCCCAGTATTCATTTTCGAACGCCCTCTCTGTGCCGCATTCCTGGGTTACCTGATACTGCAAGGGTGATAATTCCTTCTTCAGTTCTTCCTCAGTTGGCTTTGCGTACGTTCGATTCTTTTGAATCGGCTTCTCTGTTTCCATATCGTTACCCCACATCTTTTCCATGTATTGATCACGCCCGGAACCTTTCCGGTATGACTGATAGTGCGCCGAACAAGTTTTATAATAGTCCTGGTGATAATCCTCCGCTTTATAGAACGTGGTGGCTTCCCTGATCCCTGTTACAATAGGCTTGTCAAATCTTCCAGACTTCTCCAGTGCCTTTTTCGATTCTTCCGCTGTTCTTTTCTGCTCATCGGTATGGTAAAAGATCGCCGTCTGGTACTGTGAACCTCTATCAAAGAATTGACCGCCGCCGTCGGTAGGATCGATTTGCCTCCAGAACACATTCAATAATTCCTCGTACGTCACCTTCGACGGATCATACGTTACTTGAACGACCTCGAGGTGACCGGTCAGCCCTGAACAGACCTCTCCGTACGTCGGGTTCTCTGTATGACCTCCCGTATAACCCGACACCACATCTCTGACCCCTTCGAGCTTGTCAAACGGTGACTCCATGCACCAGAAACACCCACCCGCAAAGGTGGCCTTTTCATACTCCGAATTCGCAGATATATTCGCTTGCATCATGATGAATACCATAAACAATAAAAAGAAGCCTTTCACGCTTTTACCAAAATAATAATGAACTTCCATTTCAACTCATACCTCTTTCAAATAGCGGACTTTCATATCAATGCATGTCTCTTTCAAACATAATAGTGAACTTTCATATCAGCACATGTGTCTTTCAAACATAATGATGAACTTCCAGTTCAACACCTGTGTTGCTCTCCGTGCTTGTTCGTTCAGCGATCCAATTCACCCGAACCCGTTACTGTTAATGTAAGATTCTCACCAGCAAGCACGCAAGAAAAAATTCTGAGTATTTTTATAAGTATATAAGGTTTATGACAGAGGTGTCAAGTAGTCGGGAAGCTTTATGGTTATGACAGTGGTGGCTCGAAGCATTATTCGAAGTCCAACTCGTAGCTGTAGACCCCGTTGTTCAGTTTGCTGCGGAGCTTGACGTCTACACTGCGAAGTACATCCTGCATTGCCTTATTCTCAGCGAGGACTTCGGCGGTGAAGCCAGCAATGCCATTTCGGCGGGCAATATTTATCAGATACTTCAACATGAACGTACCGATGCCTCGCCTCTGCCAATCATCGCGAACGATAAAGGCAACCTCGGCCCGGTTTCTACGAGGATCGAGGTAATAACGTCCAACAGCTATTATCTCTTCTCCATGTGCCTCTGGAATGGTGCCAACTATTGCAACCTCGTCTCGATGGTTGACATAAACAAAGTCCTGAACTTGCTTCTGAGGAATTTGCTTCATGGGGCGCATGAACCGATAATACACCGTCTGCTGTGATAGCGCATAAAATAGATCTTTCATCCGTGGCATGTCAGTGGGATGAATAGGTCTGAAGTTGATCACCGTGCCGTTATCGAGCAGCATCGATGTACTGAGTTCTTCTGGACCTACAGTGATCCTTCCCTCAACACTTGCGAGGTCCCGCCTTACGTATTTGGCCTCGACGGCCTGTTTCAGAAGCTCAGTCCGGAAGTCGGGATGGGCAATGCTAATGAGTGCCAGGGTTCTCTCCTGCACGGATTTACCGTGAAGATACGCAACGCCGTACTCTGTGACTACGTAATGGACATCGCCGCGTGATGTCACTACACCAGCACCCGGGCTCAGGTGAGCCACGATCCGTGAGACCTTTCCCTTTTGAGCCGTCGACGGCATTGCGATTATTGCCTTCCCTCCGTGTGAACGAGCAGCCCCTCGATTAAAGTCCACCTGCCCACCGATACCAGAGTAGAAGCGAGTCCCCAGTGAATCCGCACAGACCTGGCCTGTCAAATCGACTTCCAGTGCGACATTGATAGCGACCATCCTGTTCTGAGAGCCGATGACGTAAGGGTCGTTGACGTACTCGGTGGGGCGGAAAGAAAAGAATGGATTATTGTCAATATAATCGTAGAGCTTTTTCGTACCGAGGCAGAAGCTGGCGACGACCTTACCGCGGTCAACCGACTTACGCTCTCCTGTTATTGCACCTGATTCGATCAAGTCTATGATCGCGTCGGTGAACATCTCCGTGTGAATACCAAGTTCTCTCTTGTCCTTGAGAAACTCCAAGACCGACTGAGGAATGGCTCCGATACCGATTTCGACGGTGGCACCATCTTCGATAAGTGAGGTTACATGTTGGGCTATGGCCGAGGTGATCTCTGTGGGCTGCGGAGGCTTTACCTCCAGGAGCGGTGTATCCATCGGCACGAGGATGTCCATGTCATAGACATTCAGGAAGCTGTCCCCGAGTGTCCGGGGCATCTGGGGATTCACCTGGGCAATAACGAGCGAGGCGTTTTCAGCTGCACTCTTCACGATGTCCACGGATATCCCCAGGCTGCACATTCCCCGCTCATCTGGTGGCGTGACATGAATGAGAGCCACATCCAGTGGGAGCTGACCCGAGCTGAAAAGCTTCGGGATGTCCGAAAGGAAGATCGGTGTGTAGTCACCGAGACCTTCTTGAATGATTTCACGAACGTTTTTGGCAATAAAGAAACTGTTTACTCGGAAATGGCGTGAAAGCTCCTTTTCGGCATACGGCGCGCTGCCGACCGTCAGGAGGTGAACGATCTCAGTGTCGGCGAGCTTTCCGGATCTCTCGGTCAACGCTCTCACGAGCTCCTGAGGCTGGCCGCAGCCCGTACCGATGAAAACGCGCTGACCAGGGCGGATTCGAGCTACGGCCTGCTCGGGCGTCATGACAATGTTCTTGTATTTTTCCTGCCAGGTCAGGTCGTATCCATGCTTGCCCTGTTCATTCATTTCCTAGTTCTCGATTCTGCCAGAGTGATCCGGGCATCAGCCACTGCAGGCTCTGTGCCCATTTCGCCCACTATCAAGGGATTGATATCGAGCTCGGCGATCTGAGGGAAGTCGGTCGCGAGCTGACTCACCCGTTGTAACGTCCCCGCAACAGCCTTCAGATCCACACCGGCGTGGCCGCGTGTCCCTTTGAGTAGAGCATACGAGCGTGTTCCCATGAGCATCTGCATAGCTTCATCAGCCGTGATGGGAGCGAGGTGGAAGGTCACATCCTTCATAACTTCGACGAATATCCCACCCAGTCCGAACATGAGCATCGGTCCGAATTGCTGGTCGCGTTTCATGCCGATTATCACTTCCCTCCCAGAAGGACACATCTTTTCAACATAAACGCCCTCTATCCGGGCCTCAGGTATCTTCCGGTTAACTCGCAGGACCATGAGGTCAAACGCGTCCCGAACCTCTTCGGCGTTGGAGATGCCCAACCTGACGCCTCCTATGTCCGACTTGTGAATGACATCAGGGGAAGAT
>Ga0209635_10003960_pt1 | contig 11592 bp, 9 predicted proteins | sample DeeMarSWOR230_32_FD_187463 | JGI IMG/M metagenome (GOLD analysis project Ga0209635, IMG submission 187463) | Marine sediment microbial communities from White Oak River estuary, North Carolina - WOR-2-30_32 (SPAdes) (version 2) | ecosystem: Environmental > Aquatic > Marine > Intertidal zone >...
GCTCCCGCTGTTATCCTTGCCTGGCTTTTCTGAAGCAGCCATAAAAACCGGGTAGTCATCTGTAATCTCGTATTCATTCCTGGGCGACAGTCCAGTATTCTCTATAGCTTCCCATAGTGAAGGCCCTGCAGCATATATTCCCACGTTCGCAAGATTACTTACCATCTGTTCCTTGGAAGGTTTCTCAATGAGTTCAGTTGCCTTTCCATCCTTGACGGCAACGACACCATATGGTGACGGGTCATCCATAGGGAGCACTGTCAAGGTCAGCTCATAACTCCCCTTTTTGTGATGTTCAATGAGTTCTGGAAATGTACCGGGTCCGGCTATTACATCCCCATTCATTATAATCAGTTGGTCGTCACCAGCGAAATTCTTCGCATGACCTGCGGCATGAGCCGTTCCCCGTCTTTCCTTCTGTTCAACATAGGAAACGCTCATAGGACTCCAGTCTATAGAGTCTATTTTTTCCTTCAATTGTTCCCCACGATACCCAACGATCATCAAGGTTTCCTTAATTCCTGCATCCCTGAGTGCCTCAAGGGTATGGAAGACCAGAGGTTTCCCTGCGATTGTGAGAAGATGTTTTGGCACGTTTGCCGAAAGCGGCATCATTCGAGTGGAATCGCCAGCGGCGAGTAGGGCTGCCTTCTTCATGGAGGTTCGAGGATTCAGTTGTTACACCTCGTTATAGAGTTTGTCGGATGTTCTAGTAGTGTACCGCCCAGAAACCCTTGTCGCAGTAACAGACCGCGACATGCGACTCGAGGCTGCGATACATTAATATAGCTTATTGTACAAATAATTGGTGTTGTTTGAAGCAAGATTGAGAACTCTGCGAGCTTCAAACCATACGAACGGAAGTAGGTGATATCGAAATTGATGTCAGATGAACAATTAAGGGAGGAGCTTAAAGAACTAAAGCTCACCAAGAGCCAGATGATCGTATTAGACATTCTTCGGAGCAGCGGGAAGAACGGTGTTACTCCAAAGCAGCTGCTTGACAAGGTGTCTTTTGCACCAAGGACTGTTAGATACGCACTAAGAAAGCTCCTCAAAAAGAGACTAATCAAGAGAGTACCATGTCTGCAGGACATGCGTCAGTGGATTTACGTCCCCGCATAGGATATGTCTTCTCAATCGAGAAGATGTATCTCGACGGGTGACCTTAAACTACGATATCTGCAAGTCGCCCCTAAGCGGGGTCTTGTGGACCGATCAACAAATCGATAGGTGTCATATCCTATCATTGAGCCGTTGGAACATGAACTAACCATTGATGGAGTCTAGAGAGATGGAAACGCTTAGGATTGTAGCTGGTGAAGAAGAAACTGCAGCGGTAGTCCGCGCCCTAAACGACGAAAACCGTCGGCGAATCCTCCATGCTCTAAGATCCAGGCGGATGTCAACATCCGAAATCTGCGAATTCTTAGATGTCGCTGATCCAAGCAAAGAATTGAAACCCCAGACCGTCCGCTACCACCTGAAGGAGCTGGAAAAGGCTGGTCTTATCACACAGGATGGCTTTGAGCCAGCAGGCAATGGCGACTCTCACATCATGACAAAGCTTTGGGTCGCTACAGCTGAGAACGTCTTTATTGCAACGAGTGACATGGATGATCTCCCTGAGAGAACCGTTAATGACATTGACATGACGCTTGACCTCGTTGGTACCATGCGTGATCTAGGTTTCATCTTCAAGGATGAAAATGATATTCAAGAGATTGCCAATGACTTCGTTGAACGAGACCGTCTATGGAAGAAGGCAAAGCAAGAAGTCAAAGAGATTCTAGATACTGTTTCTGCTCTGGACCCGGGAGTCTATCTCGCTCTGAGGAGAATCCTTTGTCTTGCCCGACTAAGTGACTCAGAGTTCGAACGATATCAGAAGCTGAGCAAAGAACTTACGGATAGGTTTCGAAAGGCATACAAGGAAGGACTCAGCAAGAACCCCGATGTCTACTGACTCTCCTACTCTTTGTAGGATGGATACTTGGTCGTTAGAAGACGTCTGATTCTGCCTGCAATTTTCTTTCCAACTCCTTTCACACTTTGCAGCTCCTTTTCGCTGGCAGAGAAGACACCTTCCAGCGTCCCGAACTCTGACAAGATTGCTCTTGATATCACTGTGTCTACGCCAGGAAATCCAGACAGGATATATTCCAGTGCCTCTGCATCAGTCCCTCTAGCATCACCGGATCTCGTTCGCAGCGTCTTCTTTGCCGCCACCTGCTCGAGGTGAGCCAATCGATATAGGACATTTGCTGTTTCCTCCGCGTTCCGGGTCCACAAAATGGGAATCTGGATTCGAATCGCAATCGATGCCAAAGCACCGTATATTGATGCAGGGTTCACTGCGCGAAGGCCAATCAGCTGTTCCCCTTCAATTATGAGTACCGGTCTGCGATATGAAGAGCGTAATGCTGTGAGCTGAACGAAGAGCCGCCCGTCAATCAGTGACTGAATGAAATCCCCTGACTCCTTTCTCTCTATTGCTACATCCTCTGAAACAATGTAGTCTCCAATCTGCAGACTTTCTCCTGAAATCTCAACATCTAGCCGAGTAAGTTCCCTTGCCACAGCAGTTGGCAGCTCCCTCGAGTCAACAATCATCTTGATTGTATCATCGGATGGACTTGGAGTTATTGTCGGTTTAGGTCTCTCTTCATAAGAGTCTCCAGCCATATCATCATCACTCACAAAATCCTCTAGGCTAGTTTGCTCCTCCTCAGAGTCCTTCTCAGCCTCCTTTAGAGCATCTGGCATCTTCTTCAATTTGCTAATCACACTCCAGTGATAGAACTCGTCGTGTGTTCCTCTGGCTACAAAGATTACCACACGACCGGGCGTCTTTCTCCCTGTTCTCCCTCTACGTTGGATATACGGCACCACCGAAGGCACGCAGTCATAGAACACAACCAAGTTGCATTCCGGGATATCAAGGCCCTCCTCACCAACCTGAGTCGCTACTAGTACATTGAACTCGTTGTTGCGGAATCCCTCAAGAACCTCCACCTGTTTCTTCTGGCTGAATCCCTTGTCCGCTCGCCGCGAGCTCTGTCCTACAAATCGACTCACTCTTGCATCGCTCAGCTGTTCGAGAGTTTCCACAACCTCGATTGCAGTGTCTCGAAACCTTGTGAACACAAGTATACGCGAGTCTAGGTCAACTGAAAGCTGCTCACTGACAAGCTCAAGAATGGCATCAGCCTTGGGATGTCGATGCCCTTTGTCTATGAGGGCTTTCAATAGATTCTCAAACTGCCGAAACTCACCCTTTGATATCAGGTCCTTGACACCTTTGGAGCTCTCTTTGTGACGGACCTCCTCGTAGATGCCTTGGATGTATCGGTAGGTTGGCGTCAAGCCCTGAGTGCCTATGAACTCAATTAGATGAACGAGTCTGAGGGCTGCTGTCAGGTTCCTGATGACCAAGAACAGGCCACGTGGCGGCTTAGTATATGATCCAATCTCTTTTCTAACCTCTTTCTGAACTCTAAGAATCTCTCTTCGACTCAACCGACGGCTATTAGGTAATGAGAAACCATGCTCCAATATCGGTTTCTTGTATTCATCGAGAAGGCCATAGAGGATATCCTTTAGGACCTCGACTTCCGAAGGCAACCTGACATATCTCACATCGGTGTCTATCGAAACAACATAGTCGCGAACATCTGGACTCCTTTCGTTGCGGACCTCTACACGAGTAAGACCAAGGTTTTTGCAGACTGTCTTGATGTGGTCTGCCTCATGGCCCGGGGATGCAGTGAGACCGAGGGACAGAGGATTTGCTCCTTGCTTCCCGTACAGCTCAGCAACGAACGTGTATGCATAGTTTCCTACGCCTCTATGGGCCTCATCGTATACGATCAGAGAGACCTTCTGAAGTCCATAGCTCCTCTGCACCAAATCATTCTGCAGAGCCTGCGGAGTCATAACAAATACTCTGGCTTCATCCCACATTGTGCGTCTGTCTTCAGGAGTGTCATGCCCAGTCATGCACACAACATGTTCCGGATTGACATCAAGAACTCGCCTTAGATACCGAGCCTGCTGATCCACAAGAGGCCGTGAAGGTGCCAAAAATAGGACTTTTGAGTCCGGATGTTGAATCAGACGCGCTGCAGCCACCAAAGCTGCAATCACAGTCTTCCCCAAGCCTGTGCTTAGAACAATCATTGTGTTCTCTTTTGAACCAATCTCAGCGAGATCGACCTGATATTTCCTATATTCGATGCTCTCTTTGAGAATGCCCTTTGCATCGACATAGGAGGGTTCCACTTAGCTTCACACTCATAATTGTGCTGTTACACTCTTGATAATACTCGGTCTAAAAAGACTCCTACATCTGATGAAGAATAGGAGCCAGACGTGATGACAAGTAGTGAGTCAATGCCAAGTATCGAAGCCGAGCTTTATGAACTGAGTATGCCCGGCAGGCTGTTAGGCAAGGAGGTTCTAGACAGTAGAGCTCGCAGGATTGGGATTGTTCGTAGCATTAGAATCGCATTGAACCCAACTCGCTCAGAACTGATTGTAAAGGGCGCCGAAGTGGAGTTTCCAGTTGATTTTGCCAAGGTTGAAACTGTTGGAACTGTAGTACAATTGAACTCAGTTGTGAAAGAAGCTGAAGAGATTGAGGTCCACGACGTTATTCGTTTGCAGAAAGAAGTTCTTGATGACATCAAATCATATCTCGGCGCACGCTAACTTTCTAGCCTATGGAAGGGTTAATAGCCCCTAGCATCGCATTTCGCGTCTGGTGGCACTATTATGGACCTTACTGTCGAAGCGCTAGCAAAAACTATTGACCATACTGTCCTAAAAGCCGATACAAAACAGAGTAAGATTCTGCAGATCTGTGAGGAGGCGCTCACCTACAATTTTGCAGCTGTTTGTATCAATCCAGTTCATGTTGCCTATGCTGCAGAGCTCCTGAAGGACTCTGACGTGAAGGTGTGTTGCGTGATTGGATTTCCTCTCGGAGCCAACACATCTGAGGTGAAGGCTTTCGAAACCAAGGACGCAGTACGTGCAGGTGCCCATGAGGTAGACATGGTAGTGAATGTCGGCGCTCTACGAGACGAGAACTATGAGCTCGTCCGCAGTGACATTGAGGGGGTTGTGTCTGCATCTGGTGACGCCCATACCAAGGTGATTCTCGAAACAGGCCTCTTGATTGATGACCAGAAACGTAAAGGTTGCCTGCTATCAAAGGAGGCTGGGGCTGACTTTGTGAAGACTTCGACAGGCTTTGGTCCAATGGGTGCAACTCCGTATGATGTGCGATTGATGAGAGAAACTGTTGGCAAAGACATGGGAGTCAAGGCTGCAGGTGGAATTCGGAGCTTCAAAGATGCGATTAAGATGCTCGATGCAGGCGCTGACAGACTGGGAACTAGTGCAGGTGTTGCTATCGTAGAAGACTTCCGATGGGCTAAGTATAGCGATAGCTGGATGCAGGAAGACAGACCATGCTGGGACTGTCCCAGTCGCCAGGCCAACCTTGCAAAGCAGCCCAAGGAGGTCTACGTGTGGTACAAGGAACGATGTACTATATGTCCTGACAGATCGGGGAACGTTTTCAATGACTAGGAGGAATTAATGATGTCAGACACTCCATTGCCATATATCGAATCTAAAATCCTTCGAGTATCACTGACGGAGAATAAGACCACTACTGAGCCTATTCCTGATGATCTGTATAGGAACTACCTTGGAGGTAGGGGTCTGGGTGTAAAGATTCTCTATGATACTCTTTCCCCTAAAGTTGATGCGCTATCTCCTGAGAACCTTCTGATATTTGCCATTGGACCCCTCACAGCAATGCCTGTTCCCACTGCAGGCAGACTGGAGGTCATCACCAAATCTCCACTCACGGGCACAATATTTGATTCCAATGTTGGAGGCTATATCGGTGCACAGCTGCGACGTGCAGGCTATGCTGCAATAATATTCGAAGGGAGTTCGCCCACTCCAGTCTATCTCTGGATTAACGATGAGCAGGTCGAAATCCGTGACGCCTCCAAGGTTTGGGGCAAGGATGTATACGAAACCACTGACATGCTTCTAGGAGAAACCGATCCCAAGGCACAGGTCGCATGCATTGGCCCTGGGGGGGAGAATAAGGTCAAGCTTGCAGCGATTATGACAGACAAGCATAGAGCCGCTGGTCGAGGTGGTGTGGGTGCAGTCATGGGTTCAAAGAACCTCAAGGCTGTTGTTGTGAAGGGTACTGGCAGTGTTGGAGTAGATGATAAGGATCGACTGACCGAGGCAGTCAAGCGGGCAAGACACCTCATCAAGAAGAACGCAGTGACAGACAAGTCACTTCCTATCTATGGTACATCCGTGCTAGTCAATGTGACCAACGAATTCGGTATGTTGCCCACCCACAATTTTCAGGAGGGGACCTTCAATGATGCGGTGGGTGTTTCCGGAGAGAAGCTGCTTGAGCGGCTACTAGTTGGGAGGTACAACTGTTTTGGTTGCCCCATTGGGTGCGGCCGCATAAGTCGTGTAGGTGACCAAGAGGTGGGTGGTCCAGAGTATGAGACTATTTGGGCATTTGGACCACAATGTGGTATAAATGACCTAGAATGGATCACTCTAGCAAATCATGAGTGTAACCTGCTTGGACTTGATACCATTTCTGTGGGCAGCACCATAGGGTGCGTCATGGAGCTCTACCAGAGAGGCAAGATTGATGCATCAATGAAGTTTGGCAGCACAGAAGGCCTAATTGACCTAATCCGGGATATTGGCCATGCTCGCGGTCTTGGTGCGGAACTGGGAGAAGGAAGTCGAGCCTTCGCAGAAAAGAATGGCGCTCCAGAATTAGCAATGCATGCGAAGGGTCTAGAAATTCCCGCCTATGATCCCCGTGGAGCTCAGGGTCATGCGCTCGGATATGCCACATCCAATAGAGGCGGTTGTCACCTAAGATCCTACCTCATCGGTCCCGAGATTCTTGGAAGTCCAGTCAGAGTGGACCGAGATAATCCGAGAGGGAAAGCTGACCTGGTAATTCTCTATCAAAACCTATCCGCTGCGATGGACTCGATGATTCTCTGTCGGTTCACGAACTTCGCATGGACAGTCGATGACTATGCAGAATTCCTTGCCGCGGGAACTGGCCTCCCTGTGAATGGTCGAGATATACTAGAAATTGGTGAGCGTATCTATAATCTAGAGCGTATGTTCAACAACCGCGAGGGCTTATCCGCCAAGGATGACCAATTACCCCCTCGATTCTTCAGTCCCCTTCCAGAAGGCAACTCCAGGGGCCGTGTGGTTCATCTTAATGAAATGCTTGCCGAATACTATTCCCTCAGGGGCTGGGACAAAGAAGGCCAACCGTCCAAGGACCGTATCAAAAGGCTGAAAATAGATGCCTAGCCGCAACACCTGCAAATGGAGTTGACCGCAACTGGCTCGAATGAAACAAAGCCGTCGAAAGTTCAGAAGGTCTCATGCCCCTTTCCTCACCAAGATCAGGCTATTCTGGTGCGATGAGTGTAACGTCCCGAGGCCAGCTGAAACCAGATGTGGAGTCTGTGGTCATGAGCCCAGAAAAGTGCATATATCACCACCGGGCGATCCCTATCCTGCAATGGAAGGCCACCTCCGCTGTGCAATAGCCACAATAGACAGGCAATTTGGTCCTGCGGTAGGTCAGAAGGTCTTACCTGCCGATAAGACCATAATAATCAACAAGGTTTCTTCGCTGGACGCGATGTTTGAGTTCGTTGTCGATGGCTATATCATTGGTCGTCTTCGTTACGACATCCCTCAGCGAGGCTATACTTTCCTCCTCTCTTTGGAGGGAGGGCGCCGAATCGGAGAGCATAGCAGGCAGAAGTGGGTTTCATGTTATGATGGTGTACTGGAATACCTGAAGAAAGGCGCAAATCTGATGCTCCCCGGCATTGCTGGCTGCGATTCAGGCATTGAGGCTGGTGAAGAAGTCTGGATTGCTGATTCAAATGGAGCAGTAATAGGTGTTGGAATCGCCAGAATGAGTGGTGAAGAAATGGCCCGTGAGTCGAAGGGGTTTGCCGTCAAGATTCGCGAGGTGGACGACCCAAGGCCGCCAACCATCAATCCAACAACAGCCACTTGGGATGACGCAGTGAAAGCTAACAGCAACGACATCGATGTGATTGAAAACGAGGCAATCTCGTTCATAAAACGGACTATCGAAAAGCATCAATTGCCTGTAGTTGTTGGTTTCAGCGGGGGCAAGGACTCCCTAGTCACATATCTGCTTGTGGAAAAGGCACTGAATGAAAGCCCCCCACTCTTCTTTATGGACACTGGTCTTGAGCTTCCCGAAACCGTAGAATACCTGAATGAATTTGCTGTTCGCCATCAGGCATCAATTGTTACACAGGAGGCTGGCGAGCAGTTCTGGGAGTCAATTGAAACCTTTGGACCGCCTGCAAGGGATTTCCGATGGTGCTGCAAGGTTCTAAAGCTTGGTCCTGCAGCGATTGCAATCAGTGAGGAGATTGGCAGCGACACGCTAAGCTTCATGGGTCAGAGGAAGCTCGAGTCATTTCAGCGGTCTGTGGAGTCAAGGGTATCTTCTAATCCATGGGTTCCCGGACAAACATCTGCAAATCCAATTCAGAAATGGAATGCACTAGAAGTGTGGCTCTACATATTCAAAGAGAAAGAACCATTCAACCCACTGTATAATGAGGGCTATCATAGAATGGGCTGCTACTTGTGTCCTGCATCACCCCTTGCAGAGATTGAGAGCCTTCGCGAAACCCATCCGAAACTCTACACAAGATGGAAGCAGAAGATTAGTGATTGGGCTGAAAAGCTCGGCTATTCAAAAGAGTGGGCCGAGCTTGGATTCTGGAGATGGAAGCGCCTTCCGCCTGGCCAGTTGAAGTTGATAGAGGAACTCGGATTGGACATAGAAGGTGTGCGACCTGGCCCTTCTGAACGCTTGGAGCTAGAATTGGTAAAGGGAGTCTCTCCATGCACAGATTCAGGTTTTAGTCTGGAGGGACAATTCTCAGAAGGTATAGATCTGATTCGAGCGTCAAAACTGATGCCTATTTTCGGAAGGACGAAAGTATCTGAAGAGCTTGGAGCCCTCAGAACAACCTCTGGTAACAGCACTATCGCACTATTCAGCTCGGGCTCAATGACTATTCGGGGGAAAGAAGGATCCGAGATTGAGGTTCTAGCAGAGCAAGTAGAACGCACAATGAAACGGGCGCTCTTCTGTCAAGCATGTGGATCTTGCGTTCCTCAATGCGACCAAGAGGCATTGAACTTAGACGAAGCGAGGATTGCAGTTGATGCTGAAAGATGCACAAATTGCCTCAAATGCGATGCTTGGCCTTGCCCAACATATCTGAGCTGACTTATGTATTGCTAGTGATTATATAATACGTGCGTGTGCTCTGCTCACGAAACCTTAATTATTGCTCTCGAGAAGCGGGCCACCGTCTCCCGCGAAAGATGATTCAGGTGGTAAGAATATGCTCCGTGCAATCTCAATCACAATTTGGAGATTCCGACGAGAGCTAGTACTGAGCTTGATAATCTCAATGATTGCTATCCCCTTCGCCAATTATCTTGTCATTGAACGAGACCGCAATCGAAACGAGATGTACGGTGAGGCTTTCTGGATATACGGTTTCGAAGTCTACGAAATGAATGACCATGAGCTGGCCGCAGCTCTTCCACCAGAATGGGGATACAATGATGACTTGCACGTGCTTCCTGATTACTTGGGCAACATCACCTATGAGTATCCAGTCTTTGGACTAATCTTCTTTGCAATAGCCACGTGGTTATTCCCTGGACAAGGTGGTTTGCAACCGCTATGGTTGAATTTCATATTGACACTCGTGTTCAATCTGAATCTTGTTCTGATTGCGATTCTCTTGGGTGATCGCATCTTCAAGAGCCAGTGGGCTCGCTTCTTCTTCACCGGATACTATGTCTACGGTTTGATTATGTCGGCTGGAGGAGGGAAGCTCGAGCCAATTGTAGACTGCCTCTTTCTTATGTCATTGGTTCTTCTCCAGGACAAGCAATATGGCAAGGCCATGTTTGCACTTGGTCTTTCAGTCCAGACCAAGATTTACTCAGTTGTCGCTCTACCAATAATATTCTTAGCTGCGCCTGTATCCATAATATGGTTCCTGGGGTCCACTCTACTGACAATTGTCCCCTTTCTGTTTCTGGGTGCTGACTTCAGCTCCTTGCTGAACCATTTCCTAAATACATCTGCCTACAGCTCATTCATAGTGAATCCCATGTACCCCGGCCTATTCACTAGTACTCCAATTGTCGAGAACGGCACGATCATTGGCAGCTATTTTTGGCCGCCCGCACTCATACCCCTTCTGATATATGTGGGTTTCATGCTGTTCACCATTCGGCTTTATCTCCCCAACAGGGAAGCCTTCCGGAATGCATCCTTATTCGGAAAGATTCGGCTGCTTCAGCCATTCTACATCTACATGCTTCCAGCAGTCCTCTTTGTATTCAGGTGGGAAATGCCTTGGTACCTCTTTTGGCTAGGCCCTGCCATATTCCTCTTTGAGAAAGATGAGCATAGAGTTGGCTATCTAAAGGAACTGACAATTGTGGGTTTCCTCTATGCGTTTGGAGTAGTTGTCAACTGGCCATATTTCATAGCCGGACCACTTCCTGATTTCTTTATCCATTTTCCATTTGGTTGGTATACACTTCTGGGAATCATTGGGTTGATATTCTCAGTTGGAGCCGCCTTTGGAATATGGAAATGGACTTTTAATAGACGGGAGAGAAAAGCATTCATAGTCCGTGAGGCGAGGGCACGTGGCGAGCTGGTGATGTAGGCTATATTCTGGCTCTGCCATTCTCTCGGTAGAATTCAATTATTCGTTCTCGTATCAGAGTTGATGAGTATAGTCCATCGGCCTTTCGCTGTTCAAGTCGCACGATCTCCGTGGTCATGTTCTTCTCTTGGAAGTGTTTCTCCAATGAATGAATGTCGGTCTTCTGGTCATAGCCAAGGGCAACAATATCCGGTTTGATATCTGTGACAATGATAGTGTGGTCAGATGTGTCATACCCAAGAACTGCCTTGTCGACGACCGCGAGTGATTCCACAAGTCTTCTTCGCTGTTCTTGAGGAAAGACAGGTGGAGCACCCCTCTCCCTCTGAACAGTCTTGTCCAAGGCGATTACCACAATGAGTTCGCCATCTTCACCAGCAATCTCTTTTGCCTGCTCCAGATATGCCAGATGTCCGAGGTGGAGAATATCGAACTTACCAGCAGCCAGCACCCGTTTGCCTGACATCTTCGAAGCCTCTGCTAGTCTTCATCCACAGCTAGGAACTCGTGCCCCTCTGTAATTATCTCGATTCGTCTCTTCGTCTTCGTGATTTGACTAACATGCACAAGACCATTGATTTCCAACTCCATTAGGGCTGCATTGAGCTCGGCATCACTAGGTTCCTGTCCAAGCGCTTTCTTCAACGATCTCTCCAATTCGTCATCTAGAATTACCCCTCTTCGTTTCTGAAGTATCTCCATCACTATGTTTCTGAGAGGCATGACGCTCCAAGATGTCATT
>Ga0209635_10003961_pt1 | contig 11591 bp, 10 predicted proteins | sample DeeMarSWOR230_32_FD_187463 | JGI IMG/M metagenome (GOLD analysis project Ga0209635, IMG submission 187463) | Marine sediment microbial communities from White Oak River estuary, North Carolina - WOR-2-30_32 (SPAdes) (version 2) | ecosystem: Environmental > Aquatic > Marine > Intertidal zone >...
AGACATTTTTAGAAGATTACAGAACCTGGTACAATAACGAACGATATAACATGGGAATAAATGACTGCCCAGCTAATATTTATCTACAAGATGTTGGTGATGTCACTTGACATTACATAACCCAAATAGACTATTTACTTATTCCTATTTCTGCTTCCAATTCATCAATTTTCCATTTCTTCACAAGTTTTCCAGCTGGTTTTTCTACAAAGGAAACGGTTTTTGATCTAGTCTCTTCCCTGATATAATCGTTCCACTTCTGCAATGCTCTTTTCTTTTCAGGACTGACATTGATTTCAGTAGATATTCTATCCTCTACCTGAAGATTCAGTTCTTTTCGCATTGATTGAATTCTTCTTATCATTTCTCTTGCAAAACCTTCTGCTTCCAACTCAGAAGTAAGAGTAGTATCAAAGAAGAGTATCATATCTTGAGTTTCAGCTTTTGCAAAATGTTCTTTTTCACTTTCAACGATTTCAAAGTCATCCATTTTGAGTTTGAACCTTTCCTTATCTACGGTGATTGTTACAACTTTATTTTTTGTTAATTCATTATACAGCTTTTGTTTATCCATGGATTCTATCGCGTTTACAATAATCTTAGCTTTTTCCTTATATTTTGGACCCAAGTGAGAATGATTTGGTTTTACTGTTTTGGTTAAAAACTGGGTTGTATCTCGGGCAAATGAAATCTTCTTTACATTGAGTTCTTCAGTTAAAAGGTCCAATAAATTCTTTATTGCATTCTCTGTTTCTTTCGAACTAACCATGGTTGCATGACTTAGAGGATATCTAACCTTTATTCCGATTTTAGAACGTAAAGCACGTCCAACTTCAACTAACTCTCTTATTTTTTCCATTCCCTGCTCTAGTTTATTATCTATTGCTTTTTTATCTGGTGTTAGGTAATCTGATAGGTGAACACTTTCAGGCATTTTTTCTGTCTTAAGGTTCTGATAAATTTCCTCCGTAATAAATGGAATAAATGGAGCTAATAATTTAGAGAGTCCCAAGAAGATGTCGTACATTGAAGAATATCCAGAAAGTTTATCGGTAGTTTTTTCCTCAACCCAAAGTCGCTTTCTAGAACGTCGCAGGTACCAATTACTAAAATCGTCGATAATAAAGTTCTCTATGGCACGAGCTGCCTTATGTATCTCAAAATTATTCATACTTTTTTGAATCTCTAAAATAAGACAGTTAAATCTACTTATAATCCATTTGTCTAAAAGACCTCTTTTGGAAATGGGAATAGTATCCTTGTCTGGATTGAATTTATCAAGAGATGCATAAGTTGTAAAGAAGTTATAGGAATTCCAAAAGGTTAAAATGAACTTACCTAGTGTTTCTTTAACTGCTTCTTCATAAAATCGTGTAGACATCCAAGGTGCGTTTGCCGAAACAAGATACCATCGAAGGGCATCGGCACCTTCGTGGTCAAGAATTATGTTTGGATCTACGTAATTCTGTTTACTCTTACTCATCTTTTGATTATCTTTATCTAAGACTAAACCTAGGGTTAACACTGTTTTATATGGATGCTTATCAAACAAAAATGTAGATATTGCAAGCAAAGAATAAAACCAGCCCCGAGTTTGATCTAGAGCTTCTGAAATAAAATCAACTGGAAAATTTTCTTTAAACTTCTCTTTGTTTTCAAAGGGATAATGCCATTGTGCAAAAAAAGATGAACCTGAATCATACCAACAATCAATAACTTCTTTTTCTCTGGTCATTGAGGATTTACATTTTGGACATTTGAGAACTAATTCATCCACAAATGGTTTATGTAAATCATACTCTTTTGGAAACGATTCGCTCAAATCTTTTAGTTCTTGAACGCTGCCAATGCATACCGTATGCTTACATTTTTTATTATTACAGGTCCAGATCGGAAGTGGTGTTCCCCAGTATCTATCTCTAGAAAGTGCCCAATCTTTAACATCTCTTATAAAATCTCCAAATCTTCCTTCCTGAAGATGTGATGGATACCAGTTAATATTATTATTATTTCTTACTAATGATTCCTGGACCTTAGACATTGCAATAAACCATGACTCCATGGCATAATATAGCAGCGGAGAATCACATCGCCAACAAAAAGGGTATTCATGAGTATATTCTTTCACACCTTCTAAGAGTCCCTGATCCTGAAGATATTCAATGATGCCAGGATCTGCATCTTTAACAAACTGTCCTTTCCATAATGTAACTTCCTGAGGAAATGTACCATCGAGTTTTACAAGCTGAACAACCGGAAGATCATACACCTTCCCAACGTTGTAGTCATCTTCACCAAAAGCTGGTGCGATATGAACAATACCAGTACCATCTTCCATAGTCACAAAGTCTGCTAAAACAACGTACCAAGCTTTTTTATCTGGTTTTGCGTATCTGAACAGTGGTTCATATTCTACTTTTTCTAGCTCTTTTCCGTTAAACCGATCTAGAAGTTCGTATTCTTGTCCCTTCAGCAGAACAGTTGCTCGTTCTTCACCTAAAATTAATACTTGTCCATTATAACGTATCTTGACATATGGTTCGTCAGGATGTACTGCAAGTGCAACATTGGAAATAAGGGTCCAAGGAGTTGTTGTCCAAGCTAGAAAATAAGCATCTTCGTTTTTCAGCTTGAATTTAACAAATATTGAAGGATCCTTGACTGTTTTATATCCTTGCGAAATTTCATGGGCAGATAATGCGGTTCCACATCTTGAACAATAAGGAACAACTTTATGGCCTTTATACAGTAAACCTTTTTCCCAAGCTTGCTTTAGAGACCACCATACTGATTCAATATATTCATTTTTCAAAGTAATATATGGGTTATCCATATCCAACCAAAATGCAATTCGGTTAGTCATGTCAACCCATGCGCTTTCATACTTAAACACACATTTTTTACATTCTTCATTAAACTTAGCGATTCCGTATTTCTCAACAGCCTGCTTATCTTCTAATCCTAGTTCTTTTTCAACTTCAATTTCGACAGGAAGTCCATGGGTATCCCAGCCTGCTTTTCTCTCTATAAAATGCCCTTTCATTGCCTGATAACGTAAGACCAAGTCTTTTACAACTCTAGTAAGTACATGACCAGGATGGGGAAGGCCATTGGCTGTTGGTGGTCCTTCTAAAAAAACATAAGGTTTACATCCTTTTCTTTGATAAATGGATTTTTCAAATATTTCATTCTCTTTCCAGAACTTTTGAATTTTTTCTTCCACTTCTTTTGGATTGTATTTCTGGGGCGGAGATTGAATCATTATTTTTCCTCAATTTGGTATTTACTATAGAATCTACACGTAATGATACAACACCGTTAAAACCGTTTCCATGTCCATTTCAGTAATTCTTTATATCTTCTGATTTCATGAATTCTCTCAAAAGAGAGGTTGCATAGCAACCTTTTTGTAATTCAAATTTCAATGTTAGGGCTTTCTTTCCATTATTTAATACATCATCATGTACTCGCCAATCTATAGACGTCAAAGGTGCTAAAAGAATCCTTCTTGAACCTGAAGACGAGATGAAAGGAATTTCCGGGACGATGAAGTCTCTGCAATCGATTTTTTCTTTTTCAATTATTTTTTGTTCAATTTCACCCATTTCACCCTTTGAAAAAATTGAATCACTACCTATTAAAAGACCGCTAACAACTGCTCTCTTTTTTGAAATCTGCTTGTTAACTTTTTCTAAGTTTGATTTAGTAACTAAAATTCCTTCATTATCTTTAATATTATTTCGTAGTGGAAGGACAATATCACCGACGATAGCTTGATTTAGTGGAATCTTTCTCTTGATACGTTCACTTAATATCTTGTTAAAAAGATATGATTGGTATGCATTAATTAACATAGTTAATAGATTCCTTGGCAGCTCTTTCAATGCCCCAACAAAATCCTTGGGCTCAACAACCAGCTTATTGAGGATTGCTTTTTCGAAATTCAATTGATCTGGATAAGTATGTAATGCTTTAGAATAATCACGTGACTTCTCCAACTCTTTTCGTAATTCATACGTCTCTTCATTTTCACCTTCGATGGGGTTAGCAATATAGATCATAACTGCCTTTTCAAAATCTCCATCAACTATGTGTCTACCGACGATATGAGTGATCGGTCTAACAATTCCAAAACGTTGAACGCCATAAAAATTTGGAAATCCTCTATAATCTTTTAGAAATGATGTTAAGTTCTCTATTTGTTTCGATTCGACCTTATTATTAATATTTCTTATAATGATTTCAAAAGTATTTCCATACAAATCTCCTATTTTTATTGGTTTATCGGAACTGTAGATATTATTAAGTGAAACGTGCTTGATTTTTATATTAGATAATTCCTCCATAGATACATCATAAAACGACATTAATTGTGTACTCAATGCCCTCTTATCTTTTGTACCAGCAAAGCCTATTCTTTTTCGCGAAATATGCAATCTCTTGGCTAATTCTCGCACCAGAGTATGGGTTTCCCAATTCTTGCATGATATTTCCGCTAAGTTATAATTTCCTGTTTCTTTTCTCTTTGGATAGAGGTAAATTTCTTTTACAATAAAATCTTCAGGGGTGGTCCGGAGCTTACCACCTATACCCTTTTCTTTAGTAAGATAGGTTTCTATGCCTATATTTTTTTCAAAAACTAAACTTTTCATCTATTTTTTACTCTTACTCACTTCAAAATTCTTACCGAATTTCTTGACTTCGTCTTCTAAATGCTTCACAGCTTTTTTAACGGCTTCATCTGGTGATCCTTTCTTCATTCTTACAAATAAACGCCTTTTATTAGAGAGAGGATGATCTGCCATACATGCTGCGTATTCTACATCTTTATCTTCTGATAGGATATATGCAATCGGATTAAGTATAGTTTCATTTTCATCAGTTACTTCTATTTCTAGTTCAGTTTTTGATTTTTTAATGGTGCTTAATTCCATAATATCCCTCCCGATACGTTATTATCATAATTTATCCATTTCGATTTGTCCGTAATCCATTGCAATTCTTCTTTTTTCCTTGTTTCCGCAATTCTCACATTCAAGCATATTTCCTTTTTTGATAAGTGAATGTCTGCATTTAGTACATAAGGCCTTTATTGCTCCAAGGTCTCTATCCTTTGTAGCTAATTGTATACTTGGCTTTACCTGAATTACCTTAGCCCGAATATAGTCACCTACTGCGTACTCTGTTGTTGCATCTTTGACGTAACCGGTTGATATTTCTTTTACATGAATGGTGCCATTAGTATCTCCAGAGACTGAACGGTTTTTTCCTACAACATGTATTACATCAGCAACAATCATAGATGCTCTGGTATTCATGACTTGCGCAATAACAATGTCTCCCTTTTTCAGAACAACGGGAGTACTGGTGAGCGGTTTAACTTTAGCTCTCCGATATTTTGAATCCACAAAGTATGTGCCAATACGAGCTGCTCTAATAATGCCATCTTCTTCATATGTGCCTTCACCAGGCAATAATTCTTCAGAAGTTGATAATTGGTCTCCGGGCATCACTATTTTCTCTTTCATTGTAAAATCCCTTTTCTTTGAAATTTTAAATTAGGCAAGCTAATTGATGTTTTAAAGGTTATGGTCAGTTAATTAAGGTAAAAAGTGTTATAAATACCATATTTATTTCGATTTTCCTAAAACAATAATATTAGGTAGAAAAATGTCACGAAAACCAGGCAGCATGTACAGATACGCAAGAGGTCAGCCTACAACGAGAAAAGAATATATGGGCGGCATACCTACATCACGCATATCCCAGTTTGATATGGGCAATAAAACTGAGGATTTTCCAATTCAGGTCTCACTTATTGCAAACGAACAATGTCAGATGCGGCATAATTCGTTGGAAGCAGCTCGTATCTCTGCAAATAGAGTAATGGAAAAAGATGCTGGATCAGCTAATTATAGGTTACGTATTCGGGTGTATCCTCATAACGTACTCCGTGAAAATAAACAGGCAACAGGAGCGGGCGCTGATAGAGTTTCCCAAGGGATGAGAGCAGCCTATGGGAAAATTGTGAGTACTGCAGCACATGTAGATGCTAATCAGGTAATAATGACTGTTGATACCACAACACAATTTTTTGTATCTGCAAAAAATGCATTAAGAAGAGCAGGTATGAAACTATCTACCCCATGTAGCGTCAGTGTAGAAAAAGGAGCCAAACTAGTACAATAATTTAAATATATTTTATTAAAAAGGGTAACAATATAAGAATTAAAACTGTTAATGAAAGGGCTAAAGACGCATTTTTTACTATTTTTTCCCTATGTTCGTCTGATATGCCTTTTCTTATTCGTTTTACTAGAGATCCCAAGGCGTCATTAAAAAGAAATCCTCCATCTAAGGGGATCATTGGAAGGACATTGAATAATGCTACAGCAAAATTCAACCAAAATATCCAATACAACGCGTTTATAATAACCCAAAATATTTCACTTGGAATAGATCCAAGAACGCCTGTAATTACAAATGAATCTGTAAATGGTGAAACAATAGGATTATAACCTTGGAAATAACCCCACAGAGGAATTATATAGAACAATAAGAAACCATCTGGAAAGCTCATAAATGGATTTTTTAAAACTGATAGAAATCCTTTATGAATCTCAGAGGGACCTATCCCAAGGTATCCTTGACCGATATGAGACAGATTGTTTGTATAGTTATATTTATCTGCAAGGACAATTTGTTTGGTAAATCGCTTTTCTGCTTTTACAAAAGATAAGTTTACTGACTGATTTGATCTTGTTTTCTCCATAGCAAAATAAAACTCGCTAATATTTATTGTTTGAGTGCCATTGATATCTGTAATTATCATGCCAGGTAACAGACCAGCTTCTTCTGCAGGGGTGTCTTCTCCAACATGGATAACGCAAATACCATCTGCTGCAGGTTGGACTGAAGACATGAGTACAAACGAAAAAAACAGAATACTTATTAGAACGACGATGAAATTTGCCGTTGGTCCGGCTGCATAAATTCTCATGCGCGATTTAGTTCTGGCTTTTTTTAAAGATTCTTCGTCAGGTTCACAAAAGGCACCAATTGGTATAATAAGATAAAGAATTCCAAGCGATTTGACTTTCAATTTACTTACAATTGTAAGAATTCCATGAGAAAATTCATGTACAATAATAGCAACGATAAAAGCGAGAATAATATATCCAATGAATTCAAGTGGAAGAATAGGGTTGATACCAGGTAGAATCAGAGCTATTTCGGGACCCGGAAGTGCTGCTTTCTGTTCAGGGGTAAACCCAATGACAAACCAGGCTTGCCATATAAGTAGCGTTGTCATCAAAATCATGGTCGCAAAACACACAATAATACTCGTGCTTCCGAAGGCTTTCCAGAATCTTTTCTTTTTTGCAATTCTATTTAAAAAATCTATTCCTCTCTTTGTTCGCCACATTAGGGCCGGACCCATAAAAGAAATATTTAATTTTTTGAAAATACCTTTCTTATGCAGAATAACAACGATTGCTAAATATGTTGCAATGATTGTAAAAAAAATTAGTAAGCCTTCGATCAATGACATAATCAGATGGGAAGAATACAAAACTGTTTATTAAAGGTAACCAAATATATCTTATCTCTAATCAGTACTTTCTAAAAGTTTTGTAGTTTGTTCTTCGATATCTCTCTCCTGTTTATCTGAGATGTACAAGTCTTTGATATAATGGTAGGTTACTGCTCCAATAAATGCTATTAGAATTCCTACAGACACATAACCTATGAAATTAGGCGTCAGAAAAGGCTGGATAGAAAATTCATTAATCAATGAGTCATACAATGAGGAAAAAATTGCCGATGCTATAAAACCAAAGGCAAAGAGTGAGAATGGAACAATCCAATATGACCAGTGTACTTTCTTTTCTCTGATATACATATCCGTTACTCTTCCAAATGCTGCAATGAGTCCAGCAGCTACTAAGCCCCAGACAATGTAATTAAGAAATGAAAGCACAGGAATTAACCAAAGTTGCTCAGTGTTGAAGTTTGTATTAGTATAGGCATAAAAAATACTAACTGCAATGATGACAATAGCTACTATGTATGTGTAGAACGAAAGTTTTCCAGTAAGAAGGCCTGATTTCATTTCTTTCCAAAAAAATGCTACGTTCCGTTCCCAGTGGAATACACGTATCAGAAGATAGAAACCCAAAGTAAACAAGATAGCCCCAAATCCACTGGCAGCTATGTTTAGTAAAATAAATATTGCACCCACAAGTATTATTAAAGCTATAGGAAGAAGAAACTGTTTTTTAACTTTCTCATCATCCAGGAGTTTAATAACCCTATAATAGGTATCTTCAAGTTGTTTGCTTTGTTTAATGCTTACCCTATTTACAGAACTGATCTTTATTCTTGATTGAACAACAGGAAGAATATACTCATCCTCTGCCCCATCACTGAGTAAGATCGCCTCCTCAGCACCAGTTTCTTTTATTGTTTTTTCCAACTGTTCAGCAAGTTTCTGATCTGATTTAATACCAACACTAATGTCCCCACAGAGTGTTGCTATTTCTACATCTTGTCCTTCTTCCTTTAATTTTTCATAAGTAGAAATAGCTAAAAAAATAGCATTAAGATCGGAATCCTCAGGATCGGCACGACCCAATTTGGTTGCAGCATCTAAATTCTTTTCAATTCCAATTATTGGGCTCTTTACTTTTGCTTTCCTACCAAAATCATCATCACGATCGATGTTTAATATCAAGGTCTTTTTCATTACTTTTCAGTGAGCATAACGATTATTGTATATAAAGTTTTATTAGTGCTAACTTTTGATTAAAATGTGTATAGGAACGCTAACATTCTAAATTATACCTCCGTGAGCCACCAAAATCAAATATACTAAAAAGATATTTCACCAGTTCAATGCCACTAGTAACATTCGATTATAATGAATTTATAGAACTACTTGGCTATAAAATCCCAAAAAAAGAGCTAATTGAAAAATTACCAATGATAGGTGCTGATTTTGACAAAGTCGAGGGCGATGAAATAAGCATGGAGTTTTTTCCAAATAGACCAGATTTAGCATCAATTGAAGGTATTGCAAGGGCATCAAGGGTATTTTTTGGTTTTGAGAAAGGATTAAAACAATATAATGTGAAAAAATCTGATGTCACTTTATCTGTAGATCCCTCAGTAAAAAAGGTTCGTCCTTTTGTTACAACGGCACTAATTAAAAACGTCGTCATGACCGATGAACTCATTGCATCACTTATGGAGTTGCAAGAAAAACTTCATTATGGACTTGGAAGAAACAGAAAAAAGGTTGCAATAGGCGTTCACGACTTTGAACCTGTAATACCTCCATTCACATATAAAGCAGTTGATCCTGACTCTGTGCAGTTTATTCCTCTTGCAAAGGATGAATATATGACTTTGAGCGAAATATTGGAGAAACATGAAAAAGGTATTGACTATGCCTTTATTCTTGAAGGATTTGATAAATATCCCCTTATTGTAGATTCCAATAATAATGTACTTTCTTTTCCGCCAATTATAAACGGAAGTTTAACTCAAGTAACACCATTTACAAAAGAGATTTTTATTGATGTGACCGGGAGCGATAGAAAAGCAATCAACTATGCATTGAATATCGTAGCAACTAGCCTGGCTGAACGGGGATGTCAAATTTTTAGTACAACTGTTGTTGATGAGGGTAAAACATATTATCCCCCAGATTTAAAACCTGTTAAAAAGAGTTTATCAGTAAACTATGTCAATAAGATTCTAGGAACTTCATTAAAAGACAAAGAAATCATTGACTGCTTAGGAAAAATGGGATATGAATCTTCAGTCACAGGAAAAGGTAAACTCAATGTAGAAATACCTGCTTGGAGGGCAGATATACTGCATGAGATTGATCTAGTTGAAGATGTTGCAGTAGGTTATGGTTTTGATAAATTTGAAACAGATTTTCCAAAGGCATTAACATTTGGAATTACTCTACCTCATCAAGACTTAGTTGAGAGCCTTAGAAGCATAATGATTGGTCTTGGATTCAATGAGGTTACCACATTTACTATTTCAAACGAACGAGATGAATTTACAAACATGGGTCTTGAAATAGGAAAAACGGTTGAAATTGAAAATCCCATAGGCGAAGAATACTCTACTTTACGTACCGGTCTTTTACCGTCATTGTTAAAGATATTAAGGGAGAACAGACGTCACCCATTGCCTCAGCAGATTTTCGAAATAGGAATAGCAGTAGATGGACAGGCAAAAAATCGTCATCATATTGCAGGTTTAAAGATAGATGCTAAGGCAAACTTTACTGAATGTAAATCTATGGTAGAAGCGGTACTTAGAGATATGGGAATTGCATATTCAATACAAGAAAAAAACCATCCTGCCTTTATAGAGGGTAGATGCGCATCTATTATTAAAAAGAAAATAGAATTAGGGTTTTTTGGTGAATTACATCCAAAAACTATTCAAATGTTTGAACTTGAATACCCAATCATTGCTTTTGAATTACAAACAGACTATCTTTTTTAAAAAAATATTATCAACCGTGAACAGAATAAGTATAGATGGATATTCCAAAGATAAAAGAATCAGTCATAACCCCTTTAAAATTGGTTTGTTTTAGATAAATAGATTCACCATTACAATACCGTTCTATTTCAAATCCTCGAAAGTACTTTCTAGAAATTATACATACTTTAACTGCATCAAACGACATACTTTTATATCCAAATGTCAGATTGCTAACAAAACCTCCTATAAATTTTCTTACAGTTACAGTATAAGTGGGCCGCTCCTGCACTGTTATTTTAAAATCATCTGTTTGTAATAAAGCGTTACAAATAGGAAGATTTAGTGTAGTCACCAGCATTATGAACATTATGCTCAATATCTTATTGTTTATTTTTTCTTTCATATTTTATACCTCTTTTTTCACAATAGAATTTTGTGAAAATGAAAAAAAATTTGAACAAAATGGGAGTTGCTTAACGATGAAGACGATCACGAGCTATCTTTGTGATACTCGTTGTCTCCACAAAATCAGTTTGTAATAGCTTCTGTTTAATTTCGTTAATTGAATAAGAACACTTTGAAACATCAGCAATGATATTCCATCTAGCTTTCTTCCCACGTTGAAAACTTTTAGATTCAGTCATTATCAAATCTATCTTCATCTGGGCTATCAAACCAGCAATCTTTGCTAGAGTTCCTGGTGAATCACCAAACTCAATTTCCATTTTTACAAGATCACTTTGTTTTCCGTAAGTTGGACTTATAATCAGTGTATTTGTCTTAGAATCCAAACTAAGTAAAACTTCATCACCCTCTTTTAGATCAAGGGTTTCTCGGAATTCGTTTGGAATAACCAAACGACCTCTTGTGTCTAGCCTTATTATTGAATTCATTATTCACCTTTGTGGGAAATTAGTGGGAATAAATATGTAACATGTACTATATAAAACTATCGGAGCTCTGGTAGTTTGTATAGCAAACTACTAAAACAAAAACATATTTTGCGTCAACTTAGCTGCTTTATTCAGAGGTATTTAATGACCCTACAATGTCTAAAATGCAAAAAACCTGCCGTTACT
>Ga0209635_10003965_pt1 | contig 11586 bp, 11 predicted proteins | sample DeeMarSWOR230_32_FD_187463 | JGI IMG/M metagenome (GOLD analysis project Ga0209635, IMG submission 187463) | Marine sediment microbial communities from White Oak River estuary, North Carolina - WOR-2-30_32 (SPAdes) (version 2) | ecosystem: Environmental > Aquatic > Marine > Intertidal zone >...
TTGCGGTTTTCCCTCCTTTAATGTACGCTCTCGCTAACACCTGGTTGGATCTAGTGCCATGGGTGATGCTATCTGGTTTAGCCACAGGTCTGTACCTACCAGTTCGATGGACAATGGTCGCAGATGCCTCGTCAACTGAAACCATGGCTTCAGCCTACAGCTGGACCAATATTTCTTGGCTGGTCGGCTCCACCGTTGCTCCCTTCATGGGCGGAATCGTCGCAGATTCGCTTGGCATACGCTTTCCCTTCTTTGCCTGCTTCATGTTGACGCTTACCGTTTGCCCTCTTGCCCTCCTTATGCAAGAGACAAGTAGAAAACCACAAGCGCAGGTCACAAACCACCAGAATGAAGAAGACGATGTGACTGATGCATACCTAGCACCCATGATTCTGTTCTCGGTGATCAACATCGTTCAAGGGATAGGACTCGGCGTCACTGGACCAGTAATTCCGATCTTCGTCGTATCAAACTTTCCCGTCGACTACACGTTCATAGGTGTACTGTACGCAATCGGTTTCGGAGTGGCCTCCATAATCGTGCAAATTCCGGGCGGCAAATGCAGCGACCTATTTGACAGAAGGAAGGTTATGTTCGTGACTTTCGTTGCGTCAACACCGTTTTTCGTGCTGTTTGCTCACTCTCGAAACACGCTGGAGTTGATTGCGTTTATGTTTCTGTCACGCATAATCCTGAATCTCTCTTGGTCTCCGTTTCAAACTCTGATGATGGATTCTACCCCGTCTTCAAAGTGGGGACTGGTGAATGGGATCTCTGCGGCGACGTTCTGGATAGGACTGCTGATGGGGAACGCTCTCAGCGGAGTCCTTTGGGACAGTTGGGGCATGCTAGCCCCGTTCTACGTCACATCTTTCGCCATAGGGATTTCAGCATTCCCCCTGCTTCTACTAAAAGAGACTAGAGTGAAGGCGTAGATGAGCTTTTCAAGCTCATGCCTCTTTGAATAGAGAAAAATGGACGCGCACGCGCCAAAATCTATAGAACTATTCTGAACTTACATTGCTCGTTTCCATTGATTATTGACTCTTCCATGATTACATCGACTGGTCTTCCCAGAGCGCCTTCAAACAATGCTTTCGCCCATCCGCGAGAACAATTGCAGTACGTTGCGGAGAGCTTTCCTGACGGTATCTTGTTAACGTTGGGACAATAGCATTTCGGATAGATGACATAAACCTCATCTCCCTCTCGATGCAGATTCTCATAGACTTGCCCAAACCTCTCCAAAAACTCATCAAGGTCTTCTGATTCTTCATAGATCTTCTTCGCTTTCTTGACGAAGCTTCCTGATTGACATTGTCGGCCGCACTGCTCCAATATCTCAGCTTTCGTCTCCTCATCAACATGCTCATCTAACGCTGCTACAAGCCACGCAATCCATCTCTCCGAGTGTTTACCCATATCAGCAACCCCACATCTGATGAACTCACAACCAGCGCACAAAGAGATTTAAGCCTTGTTCTATGCGCGCATACGCGAAATATAGGTTTCCGCTAATTATTTGGAATTCCTAAATGATTTATCGTCATTCTGAATAGACACCATAAACAGCTGAATGCCAAATGCCCCCCTCAAAACTAGAAAGATACCTAAACATTCTTGAAGCTCTTGTCGACCGACCGCTGGGAATAGAACAAATTGCACGCAGAACAGCTTTGGAACTGCAGGTGTTGAAGCAGCATTTGGGTTTTCTAGTTGCGAATGGCGTTGCGGTAGAACGCAGGCCAAAGGGGAAGCACGTTGCCTACGCCATGACTGAGAGAGGCTATGCCGTCTTCAAGACGTTGCGGTCGATGAGATACTTTGAGAAGTTACGGGAGACTTTGCCCATAGTTGAAGAAGCGCGTGAAGTTGTTTCTGTGCTGGAGAAACAGAAACGTTCAAGATAAACAAAGAATTGCGCGCTTCACATTCTTAAGGATGCTCGTATCTCGTCTAAGACTTCTTTCGCGGGCTTGTATTCGCGGAAGAGTGTCGCGAGTTTCTCACACGCATAGTCTTCGCAGTGGGCACAGTTTTCTACCTTTCTCTCTCTGGCGCACGTTCTCATTTTACAGGTTTCACAGTAACTGAAGACTCTTGCTCCGTCAGTCAAACAACCGTCACAGTTTATGTCTGCTGCTTTATACTCTCTGCCATACTGCTTAGTCCAGAGCTCGGCGACTCTTCGTCTTTCAGCGTCATCGTCCGCTTTGGTGGCTTTGAAAGTTGGGCAGTTGGAACATATGATTCCACAATAAGCGACAACTCTTTCCATCCAGATTTCTCCATCTGCAATTTTCCCTGCAGGTGCATTTCAAGCTTTTGGCTGAACCCACTTCCTGCGCGTCTACACCCTCAAGCCCCTTAACCCTCTTCAGTCTCTCCTCTAGTGGTTGATCGTCATTCCAACTGATTCGGATATTGCTAATCACCATGTCTGATTGAAAGTACAATTTATACACAGGCATATCTACTAGCTAAGCGGAATCATTGAAGGAAGACCAGGTTAAGGCGTAGGGGCTGAATTATGAATGTTTGATGAGAAAGCAATTGGTATCTTGAAGAGGATGACGGAGTCGTTTGGTCCATCTGGATTCGAGAGGGAAACTACGCATATCATAAATGAATACATGCAAGCTTATTCTGACGAAGTCATATCGGATAAACTAGGTTCCGTGGTCTTTGTAGCCAAAGGTGAAATTGAGCGACCACATGTGTTGTTGGCTGGACATGTTGATGAAGTGGGATTCGTTGTCGCTGGCATTGATGAGAAAACGGGCTTTCTATCTTTCAATCCATTAGGCGGATGGTGGGACCAAGTTTTACTCTCCCAAAGAGTCATCGTTCGAACTGACAAAGGAGATTTGCACGGTGTTATTGCAGCTAAACCACCACACCTTCTGACCGATGAAGAGCGCAAAAAGGTCGTTGAGAGGAAAGACATGTACATCGACGTAGGCGTTACTTCAGCAAAGGAAGCAGTTGAGGCAGGCGTAAAAATCGGCGACCCTATCGTACCTTGGTCTCCCTTCTCCCTCGTTCGAGATGGAAAAATAGCTATGGGAAAAGCCTTTGACGATAGAGTAGGCGCCTTTGTCATGATGGAGATGATTCGCCGAATCAAAGAGAGCAAAATGAAGCATCCCAATACAATTTATGGTGCCGCTACCGTTCAAGAGGAGGTCGGACTCAGAGGCGCCCAGACCGTTGCCCATCTCGTCGACCCGGATGTAGCGTTGGTGCTTGAAATCGACATTTCAGGCGATGTACCAGACATAAAACCTTTCGAGGCACCTGCAAGAATGGGGAAGGGACCAAGCCTCCTTACTTATGATAAGAGTATGATTCCCAACCAGCCTTTGAAGGAATTCATCGTAAAAACCGCGAGAGAAATGGGAATGCCTCTGCAGCTTTCCCAGGTTGCGGCCGGAGGTACTGATGCTGGCAGAATCCACCTAAACAGAGCCGGCTGTCCAAGCGCTGTCATCAGTGTCCCGACGAGGCATATCCACAGCCACGTGGGTCTACTCAGCCTGGATGATCTAGAGAACGCCGTGACCTTGGTCATTGAGCTCGTAAAGAGGCTGGACAAAAAGACTGTTGATGGCTTCACAGCGATATAGCGCGCTACTGAAGGAAGACTATGTTGAAGGTTTAGGTGCACCAGAAGTTTTATGTGCCTCGCAGCCCACGTTTCTATTGATTTATGTTTTTCCGGCCGCGCCGCAGGTGGAAGAGGAGGCTTGCAGAACCTTGAGTCGCTCGCGCGCAATGCGCAGCTCTCGGTAGATCATAGGTGTTGACTCGGTTCGGCTGGGAAGCTTCCTCTCTCCACAGATTTTAGCGGGCATCCGTTATTTATTGTCGGGACATTGCCGCAAACAGGACGAGGCCAATCATTCCAACAATCATGACCATAAACACTAGGAAGTCTTCTTGGGGAATTCCAAAAATGTAGTGCCGTACGTCGTAGTTGAAGGTCACTGTCTTACGTTCCGTTGAAAAGGTGTTGTCAAAATGAAGCTTATAGGTGCCCTCTCTTGACGCTTTAAAGCGAAAATCTTGGACGCTCACTTTTTCGTGTTGAACAACAACATTTTCGCTTGGGTCTGTTATGAAAAAGCCAATGGCATCACTGGAGTCGCCTACAACGCTTATTCTTCCTGAGACCTCGTCGTCCACTTTCAGACTGAGGTTTTCAACTGCTTCTTTCTCAGCTTCAACATAGATTGTCCGTGCAACTGCGCTAGCAGCGTTTATGCTAAGCATAACCATACTGCAAAGCAGGCAGAACACAAGGAGAAGATGAATTCTCATGCTAGTCACTGCTAGTCTCGACTGTCGTTTCATAGACTCAATCGGAGCAAAAAGAGTTATGAACTCCAGATTAATATTCAGAAAAAAGTGCAAGCGTTCACTTTTGCTGTTAAATCGCTGACCAAAACAGATAAAGCAGAGTGAACTGCAGTTTCATTCTACACGAGGCAGGACCCTCATGCCAACCGAGATATTCGACATGGAAAAGTTCGTACAGATCTCTGAGCGTGCAGAATACTGTGCCATAAAGAGATTGGAGAAAATCGTCAAACTTAAACTTCGAACCTCCAAGCAGCTCTACACTTTGAAAGTGGAACCGTCCAAAGCCGAGGAGATCATTAAGAAGCTTACTTGTGAGATTCGTGAGATTTAGCGCCTGAGCGTCTTACACGTAGTCGACAACTCTACCTTCTTGCGTGAGCTTGTAGACCACCTTTCCCTGTTTGATGCTTCTTTCCACACATAGACCGTGTTCCAAGATGCTCAGATGCCACTTTAAACGGTCGCTTGCCAACCCTGTACGTGCTTGAATCTCTGTGATAGTTGCATCACCTTCCTTCAGAGCTCTGAGGATTCTTCTCCGCAAAGGGCTATTCACGGCTCTCAAATAGCGTGTGTGATACTGTCGTGACTCCGCGATTGACCTACTGACTTCCTCAGAGTTCTTCCCTGACAATCAGCATCACAACTGCTATGAATTCCCAACTATCTCACGAATGAGTGTTAATAAGCTTCATATTGATCGACTTCTCTTCTGGGAACAGGGGCTATCATGAAGAACGAGAAGATGAAAGTGAAGGCTATTCTCTTTGACCTAGATGGAACAATTTTCGATATCACCGAAAGAGACGCCTTTGCCCGCTACAAGGCCCTCAACGAGCTTGGCTACAACGTTTCTTTAACTCAAGTCAAGCAACATTATCGTTTTGGTATAGGGCGAATGGGCGTAGCTAACAAACTTGGAATGAAATTCACGGAAAAAGAGACAAGAGAATACATTGAAGCACGTTTTGCCTTTTTCACAGAGGAAGAAGCCGTGAACTTGACGAAAATCCATAATGGTGTACATGATGCGTTAGCTGCGCTCTCTCGGAAATACCAGCTGATTCTCGTCACATCCAGAAACACGCTCTTATCGACGGAAGAAGAGCTCGAAAGGTTTAACATTCGACGATTCTTTTCACTAGTCGTTACCAGAGAGGTTGCCGCAGAATACTATGGAATCAAAGATCTACCATTGCTTCCTTTTCAGGAACAAAGGAGGAAATTGTACGAATGTGCGATTGGGTTGACGAAGATAGACCCAAGCGATATGCTATGTGTCGGCGATTCAGTCGGAGAATTGATACCAGCAGAAAGGTTAGGGATCAAGTCGATAGGCGTCTTGACCGGATTCAGCAGCATAGAGGATCTGGACAGCGCGTCAATCTTGGCAATTCAAGACCTTACGCAGCTTGCCAAGATATTAGACTGAACGAATAACGCCCAAGAACACCTGCCAATTCCTGTCACAAGAAAAGCACGCGAAGTGCTGTCATGCCCTGTTTTGCGGCCGTAGGAACCGAAGGTCCCTTAGACTACGAACGTGTCCCCAGATCTGGGTGCCACTGCGTCGAATCCCATCTCTTTCTTTATCCACTTGGCGAATCGCGTGCAATTGCCTTCGGCGCCATGCACCACGTAAACTTTTGGACTCCCCTCCAAAGTCTTGACTGTTTCTTGAAGCTCGCTGGCTCCGCAATGAGACGAAAAATCGAATTTTTCGACTCTGGCTTTTACCTTCCGCATCTTTCCATCAATGACACAGCGCCCCTTCTCTAGGAGTTCTCGACCAGGAGTCCCAGGAATCTGGTAGCTTACCAGAAAGATCGCATTTCGACTCTTCTTGCCAAGTTTCTGCACATAGAAAGCGGCAGGACCACCCTTCAGCATGCCCGCTGGCGAAACTATAACACCCGGCTTTTTAGGTGCGTCTCGCCGGTCTCGCCAGCCTTCGACCCAAGTGGCAGAGTGAACTGCGTCCATGAATAGGCGGGGATCTCTCAAAAAGCCCGTGTGATTCATTATAATGCGATTGGTTTTCCGTGCCATTCCGTCGATAGTGACTGAATGGTCGAAATGATGAGCTGCAAGTATACAGGCAATTTCTTGGGAGCGCCCCACGCCAAAAGCTGGCACAAGGACTGTTCCGCCATCTTCAACAACTTCTCTAACCTTTTCCATAAACTCTTTTTCTGAAGCCTTCCTATCTGGATGGGCCTCATCCGCGTAGGTGCTTTCAATGACTAAAGCGTCAAGCTCACCATAATCCTTGTCAGCTCCATGAAGGAGACGAGTCTCAGTTAGATTGTAGTCACTTGTGAAGAGAAGCCTCTTTCCCTCTGCTTCAACCAGAACCTGGGCGCTTCCCGGCAGGTGCCCCGCATCCAAAAGTTGAATCTGAACATCTCCAATCGTTCTCGGCTCTCTGTAACCGAGGGGCACACAACTACGCAGCATTGTTCGAAGCTCTAGGTATTCGAAAGGAAGGTAATAGCCCGACAAGTGGATGAAGTCTGAAATCAGAACCTGCACCAAATCGAAAGACAGCGTCGTTCCGTAAACAGGTATCTTCTTATGAATGTGGAAAACAGGGATAGCTCCTGAGTGATCAAGATGGCTGTGCGTCATAGAGATGGCGTCGACGTCCTTCGGTTGAACATGCATGGGAAATCCCGGCTCATGATTCAGCATGACGCCGTAATCCAGCAAGATCTTGGCCTTCTCGGTTCTTACATGCAACGCTGATCTTCCGACTTCTCTAGTACCACCAAGAAACTGCATCTTCAAAGGAACAGTATTCACCATCCATAGATACTTGTAGTCTGCCAGTTTTTCCTTCAATGATTAGGCAATCCAACATTTAAATCATAGCTGTACAGAAACAGGTTTCACCTCCCGAGAATCTTGCCTGTAGGTTAGGGTCTTTTCGTGTAATCTTCTCAGATTACAGCTTCATGTATCGCTGTCAAGATTTCATTTAATACGTTCTTGCTCCATGGGCGTCTAGTTTTAAACATAATTAGCGGCACCTGTTGCTTCTTGCACGCTCTCTTGCAGGCAGCCGTTATCCTTCCCTTCCACGTTTCGATATCTTCAAGCAGAATGACTCTGCTGTAGCTTGTTTTCGCTATGTAGTTCCCGACTTGTTCTGCAACGTAAGAGATTGTTTCAGCGTCAAAGGGAACAGTGGCTTCATGTTGAGAAAGCGGATAGACCTCGTCGATCTCGACCGGCACAACTCCAAATGGTGCAGCGTAAGTGCAAATGTGGATTCGGCTAACCCTTGTGCCTACATCTTGTTTGATCGCTTTTCTCAGTCTTCGTTGCTCGTCAGACGTGTGAAATGGCTTGCTCGTGGTCTGAGGCAGCAAAACTAGAATCTCGGCTTCTGTTGGTGGTGAATAGCTCTCAAGAAGCCCTTTTCTGTAGCGAACAATTTCAGGGCGAGCTAACCCCGCTGAACTGAAGAAGAAGAGTCCGCTTCTCTTTGCTGCTGGGCTGTTTCTTTCGATGTAGGTCTCGTATGTCTCCAGTCTTTTCAACGCTTGAAACAGAGAGGGGTGCCCGTGGGCCTTCATTTCCAGGTATTCCCAAAGCCTGCCTTCCATAATCACCTGTTTTATCCGCCTAATTTCGGCGAAGCAAACATAGAGGTTGTGCTGCGCAAGCAGTTTCTGTCGTTCGTCTCGCGCCGTTTTCATCATGTCTTCAGGGGCGTTTCTCGTGCATACGGGGCAAGAGCACGGAAAATGTGTGAGTTTTCTCAGCTTTGTCGTTCCATAGTCTGTCATGTACCGGTCTTCTCGGGCGTAAATTGCGTAAGCAGCAGAGTCGAAGAGGTCACAGCCCAAAGCCACAGCGAGCGCAAACATGAAGGGATGTCCCGCTCCAAATAGGTGAAGCGGACGTTCACGTGGCAGATTCATTTTCGCTGATAATATCATGTCAACAAGGGTGTCGAACAAGTATTGCTCCATAACTGGGGTTGGGCTTCCAAGGGCGTGAATTTCGAAGGACAGCTTTCCCACCTCTTTTGCAGATTTCACCACAAGGTCCAAATAGTTTCCACCTTGAACTGGTCCCACCCAAAGGATGTCCTCGCGAGTCTTCATCTTTGACAGTGCATTTGCTCTTTTCAGAGTCTCCTTGACAGTTTGTTGAGCGTATTCTCTTGAGACTTTCCAGCCAGTCGGAACATCCAGTATTGTGGCAATGTCTGTGTCGATTCTTTCCTGGTAGCTCACGACTTCTTCCGGGCTGACTTCTACGTTCCCGTATACTAGAATTTGGTATGCTCCAGAGTCGGTCATTAAGATGCCATTGAAGTCTAGCAGCTTGTGAATGCCCATATGAATGGCGTTGTCTGCGAAGTGTTTCTTTATGATGTACCCATTGGTGATGAGTGCCTTACAGTTGAACACCTCTCTCATTTTGCTGGGTGAAATTGGCTGAACTACGGGGTTGATGACTGGCAGTAACGTAGGCGTTTCGAATACTCCGCTTTTGGTTTTTAGTCTGCCAATTCTGGCCAGGAGGTCTCTGTCTCTGATTTCGAACGACATAGCGCCATGTCCGCCATGTGATAATCTCAGGTTACACTTATGTCTTTAATAGTGCATTTTCCGGGGTCTAAGAGTATTCTGAAAAGCCCTCTGCACGCAGAGCAGTTCCTATTGTGTGACTGAGTGATACCAATTGATTATGTATTCTGGTAGCTTCAGCCCTCTTTCACTCAACCTTTCAGCCAGTTTAACAGGTAAAGGGCTCAAAACGTATGCTGCTCTCATGTAAAACCTCCTAGGCTGACCTAGCTTCACAGTTTCTTCCAAGGTTATCTGAAAGTCTGACTTTCTGGCCAATGTTGACTTTCTTGTTCCCGTGATTGACAGAACAATTCCATTCAGTTTCTTGAATGTGTTACACCAGCCGATGACAGGCTTGGTTTCCCCAGAAAACGACACCAAAACCTCCAGATCCCCAGCCCTAGGATGCGGAGTGTTCACGCCTCTCGCGATGTATACGTTGTCTCCCAAGAAACCTTTGATGTGAAAAAGCCTTATCGCTGTCATTTTGGCGATCTCATTTGCCGTCCCTTTCCCACCTAGGAACACGTTGGTCCGTCTTTCCAGCATATCAACAAGCTTCAAGTAGGTTTCTGACTGTACGTTCGAATCGATTAGCGGTCCCAGCTTGGCGAATTCTTCTTCGCAAAGACGAAACACTCCATCTACCTGAAGATTCCTAAAGATTGCTTCAGTCATGAGGCACAGAAGGAGCAAGCTTCCAAGCTCAAACATGTCACCCATGATGCCTATCTCGCTGTATTCAAAGGAAGGCTTCGCCCTTCCTCGCCCTTTCAACTCAACCACATACCCCTGTTCGCGAACTATCTGAGCTAGCGGAGATTTCACGTTGGAAGTTATGAGTCCCATAGAAAACTTTGATGTCTTTTTGTCTTCGATGTATCTTGCCAAATCCTGTGCCATCACTAGCGGATCGTCAGAAAGACCGCTTCCAGAGTTGATCAAGAGCAAGGTCTTTTTGTAACGTCTTTCGAGCTCGGCTGCTGCATCATACATGTTCTTTCCAGGAAAGCCAGGGTCATCCAAGGTCAATACAACTTTGTTTCTCCAGCCTATTTGGCTCATTGCTATCTGGCTCATCGCCGCGTTCAAGGAGTAAAGTGACCTGCCTGATCCGCCGCAGATCACGCAGTTGGCAGATTTTAAAGCCTCGTAAAGTGGCAGCAGTTTTTTCTTTCTAACATCGAGAACATTCTCTCTGGTTCTGTTGACATATCCTATATTGCTGATCTTGCTTCTTATCGCACCCACACCTAATTCAAAGAGATGTCTATCGCAATTTAAATCTTAAACTGACGAAATGGTACCCAATCTGAATCGCCATTTCAAGCGCGAATAGATCATCGCTGAAAACTGAAATCTCTGCAAGAATAATGTTTGCCGGGGAAACATCAATCCACGTTCCGTTTTCAAGTCTCAGAAGATGCTTATAAGAACAAGCGTTCTCTCTATTATGCCAGCCCAGAGGAGTCTGTAGAATGCCCTGCATCGTCAAAATATATGAAAAACCCCCTTTAACTAACCCAGTTCTCATTGAGGGCCTCCCAGGCATCGGGTTTGTCGCAAACATCGCTGCCTTGCATCTCATTCAAGAACTGAAAGCCAAGCGCTTCGCAGAAATCCGCTCTTCATCCTTCCAAGACTTCGCGATCACAGCTAAGAATGGCAAAGCTCGTTTTCCAACAAACGAGCTCTACTATCACAAAGGACGAGATGGAGAACGCGACCTCATCGTTCTTTATGGAAACACCCAAGCCTTAACCACAGTTGGACAATACGAGCTATGCGGGCGCGTGTTAGACATTGCAGACGAACTCAAGTGCCGCTACATTATAACTCTGGGAGGTTTAAGGAAAACAGAAAAGGTTGACACTCCACCGAAGATTTTCTGTGCCGCCTCAGACGCAGAAACACTGAAAGATGCATCTAGCCTGGGCGCAGAAATAATTGAAGGACAAATCTTTGGTGTAGCGGGGCTTCTCGTTGGGCTGGGCAAACTCCGAGGCATGAATGGTTACTGCCTTCTCGCTGAAACCCTTGGCTACTATCCCGATGCCTCTGCAGCTCGAGAAGTTTTAAAGGCAATCCGCAAAATGCTGCATCTGAATGTCAATTTGGGTCGGATCAATCTGGCTGTGGAGACAACGCGTGAGATTCTTGAATCATTTGGCCTCACAGCTCAACCTGCAAAAGAACAAACAAAAGAGGAATCACGGTTTCGCTGGCACATTTAGCTCTTGGATTCGCTAGTAAACTGACCAAAGACCTTCTGAACTCTCTCTGCCGCTGGTCCTGTGCCTTCAACTACACCCTTTTCCGTGACCTTGATCTTGTCCATAACCCAGATGAAACCTTTATCCTCGTAAAGCCTAACCATTGTTGGGAAAACCTTCTCCAACCGTTCAGCTAACGCTTTGAGGTCGAATGGCTTTTCGACAGCTAGGATTTGCGCAACTACGCCACCGTTCAAGACCACTCTGTGCAGGGCATGTCCCTTCTCATCTTTTGCATCAGCCAAACAGAGACTCAGCGTATCAGGGCTTATGCCAACAAGTGTTCCTGTGTAAGACTTTCCCTGTAAGGTTACCACCATGACAGGCTTGTCAAGCAAGGTTCCGATTTCTCCGAAAAACTTCCTCTG
>Ga0209635_10003970_pt1 | contig 11582 bp, 12 predicted proteins | sample DeeMarSWOR230_32_FD_187463 | JGI IMG/M metagenome (GOLD analysis project Ga0209635, IMG submission 187463) | Marine sediment microbial communities from White Oak River estuary, North Carolina - WOR-2-30_32 (SPAdes) (version 2) | ecosystem: Environmental > Aquatic > Marine > Intertidal zone >...
ATCAGACGGACCAACATTCTGCGCATAAGCAGTAACATTCTCGCCATCCCAATTTATGGCCTGAACCTGAACACCCTGATCAACCCTAACCGTCAAGAAATCGAGGTAGCCCATAACCCACGCGTAGGCAAACAGCGCAGAAGCCACGGCAATAACGATCATAAGCAACACTGCAATAACAGGACTAACAGCACGTGTAGAACGCCTAAAATGTCTGCCAACATTCCTAGATTTCTTCATTGTATTTTCATTTCCTTTCAATTTTTCCAATTTCTTTCAATTCTGTTCGGATTAAAATAAAGAAAAAAGGGGAATTTTGGAGCTTTTGCGTTTACTGCGCAGCTATGCACGCGCTTTATCCGCTGCAGGAATATAGGACAAGCAGACCGCAAGCTTCCGTGGAGGTAGTCCAGGATATCGTAGTCTGCAGAACTGTAGCGGCCCCCGGAGTGTAGTCGTACGCAGATGCACCTTCAATACTACTTCCACTAGGTTCAGGTGTGAGTTCAAGCAAGCCACTTAAACCGGAAAAGGACAAGCCAGTAACACCGCCACGCGATGACATTCCACCGATTGCCAAGATATTTTCACTGCTAGTGGATAGCGCAGATCCAGGAACGGGCATTGTGGTTCCGCCACCACTGTCGCCGTTTTCAGCATTGCCAGAAGCGACTTTTGTTATACTGCCACCAGTGGTACTGAACTCCTGAAGTATCATATAGCAAACACTGACGCCACTGCTATCCGGATCATTCCAATGAATGGTAGGATTGTCATTAGCTGTACCGTCGGCAACTCTGCTGAAGACGACGCAAATACGACGATGACTAGTGTCACCGTTACCTGCCGTACCATACGCGACCTCATCCCTCGTCCAGCCATCAACCGTCATTGTATTATAATGATCAAATGGATCTCCCTGACGATGCCCAGCGACCAAGACAAGAAAGTTGCCTGCCGTCGGGGCAGTAGTCCAAGTTTCCGTTCCAACGCCTCCGCTCAGAGAGAGCACATCCTCCACGTGGGTATTGACTCTTGTAACTGTTGGAGGTGGGGTTACGACTCCGCCGCCTCCGCCTGTAGCGGTAGTGACCGTCTTCTTAAGCATGAAGATGTTGCCGTCAGCAGTAGTAAGCTTGACAGTGACCTGATTGTCCGCGCCAGTATAAATGCCAGAGGACACAATCATCCTCGTCTCACCCGAAGGCAAAACCCAATCCTCAGTCATTAAAGCAGGATCAATGACTTGCGCGTTAATATCAAGCACGTCATCAATGTAAACATTCGCTATCGTCACATCAGACGGACCAACATTCTGCGCATAAGCAGTAATAGTATCCACGCCATCCCAATTGATCGCCTGAACCTGAACACCCTGATCAACCTTTACGGTCAGAAAGTCCAGGTAGCCCATAACCCACGCGTAAGCAAACAGCGCAGAAGCCACGGCAATAACGATCATAAGCAACACAGCAATAACAGGACTAACAGCACGCAACGAACGCCTAAAACGTCTGCCAAAATTCTTAAACTTCATCTATTTTCCATCTTCCTATTTTTATTTTATTCTACTTTTTCGGTTAGGAGTAAAGCATAAACTTAATACGCCTTCTCCTCCCTAAGCATTGCTCGCCTACAGGTGTATTTAAACATTTGCTGGAAATTATTATAGAAAAAGATAAGAAATTTTATAGAAAATAACTTAGAATGGTGAATCTATAAAATAAATAAAATGAACAATATGAACAGAAAAACTGGCAAAATAGGTTTCAGCCAACGTAAAGTTTCATGTTATGTACGCGAATGGAGCTATGCGGCAAATTGGTCAATAGCAGAAACGCCTCTCTTATAACTACAAAAAGCTTACGGTTAAGCTAAGTTTTTGATGTTCAGGTCCACTCTGTTTTTCCGATAGATTAAAATTTGCTAATAAACCCTCGAAAAACCTAGGTAACATCTCTAGGCAAGGATAAAACATTGAATGATATATTACGAATGTGAAAGCATCATTTTTAAAGCATGCTGAGTTAACACTTAAACAAGACAGGGAAAAATCTTAGTGGTGACAAAGTTGGAACTAAACAAAATACGCGTCAGAGAGCATTTAGGCATAGTAACAAACGACACAAGCACCACCCAATTCAACTTTCTAGTTACACCACTGAAAAACAGAAGAGTCACATCAAAAGAAGACTACATACTACTAGACCACCCAGTCTTCGGACCAAACTGCCCACTAATCGCTCAAGTTAGCGAAGTCAGAAGCTACGAAGAAGTCGTGGGAACCACCCTAAGCAACAAAGTCGGCAAAATCATAGCCACAGCCGACATATTGGGTTACATAAACCTACAAGACAACATAAGACCCATCCGCAAACTACTCACCCCACCAAGCCCAGGCTGCAGAATATACATGCCCTACGCCGAATTCCTCGAAGACACCTTCGCCCGAGACCTCAACGGACACCCGCTTAAACAACCCATCCACCTTGGAACCCTAGAAAGCGAAGCCACAACCGCAGACGAAAACAGCAACCCACTCAACGTCTACATCGACGCAGAAGACCTAACCAGCAAACACACGCTCATAACCGCCATGGACGGCGCAGGAAAAACCCACACCGCAACCATAATCATCACAGAAATAGCCAACAAAACCACACACCACATCGTAATAATCGACCCCCACGGCGAATACAACAACATCAGAAAACACACCACCAAACCAACCGAAAAAATTACACACAAACCAGACAACACCCCAAAAGACCCCACACAAACCATAAGAACCAACCAAATCACAACCCTAAACACCGAACACCTCACCCCCAAAGAAAAAAACCAAACACTAACCCAACAACTAAAAACCCTATGGGAAACCAGACTGCAAGGAACCACACCCCCATTCCTCCTAGTCGTCGAAGACGCAGAAAAACTCAAAAACGAAACACTAGAAGCAATAGCCTACGAAGGAACAAAACACGGAATAGCCCTACTACTCATCGCAAAACACCCCACAGAACTAGGCGGAAAAATCCTCTCACAAACCAGCACCCAAATAATCGGAAGAACCACAGACAAAGACGACATCGAATACCTCAAAAATATGACACTAGAAAAAACACCACATCTTCCCAAACTCAAACAAGGAGAATGGATAGTCAACGGCATAAACACAAGAGAACCAACAGAAATAATAACCAGAAAACTAATCACCACAGACTACTGACTTTCTACGTTTCAAATCAACAGGCGCATCACATATTTTCTCGGCTAAAACTTCAAAAAACCTCAAGCGCAAAATAGCCCTACACAGATCGCGTTCTTACCAATAGAAATGAACACACAAGAATACTAAGGAGAAGGAGCAGGAGGAGTAGGAGTATATTTCCAAGAAGCAGTGTTACCAAGATCAGTAAGAATCCGGAAGGTAACCTCCTCAACAGGTAGCGCGCGCGGGGGGAATTCCCAGGTTTCCCCGCCTGCAAGCCAAATATCATCATCTTCCAAATCTTCATAAGTAGGATACCCAGAAGTTATTATCCAAAGACGAGATAACCGAACCCCCACTCCGCCATTGTTAGTAACATTCAATTTGAGGGTATCGGACGTTGGATCAACTCTTTCAAGGCTCACAGGCGAGTTAACCCTATCCAGAACCAGATTATCCATCTCTCTAGTTGCCTGATCATGCCACAGATACACATTCGAGAAAAAGAACAACACAATAACAAGAAACATAACTGACCCAACAATCTCCGCCGTACCCCTACGATTTCTCAAGAACCTATTCAAGGTTCTACAACCACAACCCTTAACACCCATTAGTAACGCCCCTCAACAATTGAACCCCTTGCAGTTGCTAACTTATACAACTGCACGTTAGCGCCAACAATAAACGAATCCGAAGTCACGCGCATTTTAACGTGCTCCCCGACTGGAACCTCAACCAGAGTCTGCTCGTAAACTAGAATATCATCAATTTCAGTAATGCTAGCTATACGATCGTTGACATAGACGTTAGCTATGTCTAAGTCTACCTTCCCCACGTTATAAACCCAAATATCCGCAGTTGACACTCCATCCCAGTACACGTTCTCGATAACCATTGACTCAAGCACAGCGCTGCCTCTTCCAAGCTGATAATCCGTCGCATAATTTACAGCAAAGGCAAACAAAAAGCTCATACCAATAATCGCAACCACAATCATAAGCACCGATGCTATAACGGGCGAAACTCCTTTCCTACTTCTTAACATCCTTTTCATACCATCACATCCATAACGGTGGAATCAAAAACAAGAATATGCCGTACCCTATAACAATCATTAAAATAGAATGTTTAAAACCGCCCACAACACGACGGCCACCTAACTTTCCAGCCATTAACCCGCCAGTCACCGCGGACATCATCATGTTCTTATAGAAAAAGTCTGAATAAACATCGACCCCACCAACAATGGTAGCAGATCCGATTTGAGGAGTACCCTCAAGCGGGATGAAAAAAGACTGCACCAAAATAATAGCTGTAAAAAGAAAAACCGCGTAAGCAACATAAATGACTAAAACGTAAGGTCGCATCTGAGAATCAGTATCTTGATTCATATCCTTCATTTCTTCCATGAAACCAGAAGTTGCTGAAAAAACCTTTCTGATTTCTCCTCCTGAGCGACTCGCCTCCAAGACCAAAGCGCAGAACCGCCCGACTATAGGCGAATCAACTCGCCTCTTAAAAGCTTCCAGAGCATCCTCAAAAGATGTTCCCCAAGACATCTGAACCGAAATTCGCTTAAGCTCAGTAGACAACGGAGGACGCACCATCTCGTCTTCGATGACTTTGTCCAACGCCTTGATTATTGTTAACCCCGTCTCCTGAGACTCTGCGATTCCGCGCACTAACCTGGGCATCTCATTCTCAATAGACCGTAACCATCTCTGATTTAGAATATCAAGTATACCCGAAGGAACTATAGCTACCAAACTCCCTGCAAAAATAAGCTCATTTAAAAACAAAACATACGTATCAAACGGCCAAATCAGTAACGGAACAAACAAAATAAGGAATGTGCAAACCACGGAAACCGCAGCCACAATGACCCTTGTCTTCTTCGGAATCTTTCGCATAATTTCACCTCACAGGAGTAAACGAATCAACCAGCAACAATAATATGCCTACACTTGCCGGCGTAACCACAAACGTCAAAAGCATCAGTATTAACTGAGGATTAAGGCCCACAATTAAAGCACCTTCTCCAATAAAAGACATCACCGAAAGCATAATCACAAGTGCCAACGGAAGTGCAATCAAGAAACTCACGTAAACTTCAGCGATCAACCCCAAACTCTCAATAAAACCCTTCAAACTTTGCATACGCACCTTCTTGTATTTATCAGCCTCAAGACGAAGATAACCTCCTATATCCCCGCCCATATGAGAAGTCGTAACCATCCCAGAGAGCATTGTCGAAAAGTTCTTAGAAGGAGATCTCAACGAAGCATTCTTCAAAGCAGTATTAATATCCAAACCATTAAGTTCAATATCAGCCACAATTCGCCGCGCTTCGTCACCAATGCTGAACTCGTCACCCACATTAGCCAAAGAACGAATAACCCGCTCAGGCGGCATACCAGAACCCGACAAGACAGACATGAAATTAGCTATAAGAGGCAAATTCGCTTGTATCTTCTGCCTTCTAGACGAAATCCCAATAGAAGGATACCAATAACAAACTCCTACTGACATCGCGAAAACTAATAAACCTAAAAGAAAAGAAAAGCCTAAAGAAGGTACAAATCCAAGAAACCAAGACAACACAACAAGTGAAACAAAAAAAGTTACCAACGCCCCAACCAGAGAGACAAATACCATGAGCCCCAAATACGCATCAACAGTCATCATAATATTAGCCTTAGCCATTTTACTCTTTAAATTGCCCAATCTTGAACGCAAACTTTGAGGAACTACTCGAGATAACTTCAACAGAAGAGACAAAAAACCCTTATTCGTTGGCAAAGACCCCCTTAAGCACTGCATCAGGCTTTTCATAGTAACTCCGTATCATGCTCGAAACATCTTTATAGTTTCTAATATTCCGCTTGGCCATCCAGTCAATAAGTGCCATCCTGCGTTGGAGCTCCTCGTTTGCTTGCTCTACGCTGATGCCCTTCTTCTCAGCAATCTTCTCCAGAATATAGCTTCTTCCCGTATAATCAAAAGTGTCATTAGTAGAGTTCCACTTAAAGATCTCATTAGTCAAAATCTCTCCTGACCTAGGGTCTAAACCCACTATTTCAGATGCCGAAACAACACGTCTAGCAGGCTTACCATCGTACTCAATCCTTTTCATCACAAGGAATATGTCCACTCCAGCAATCAAAGTGCGCGGTATATTCATAGGAGCTGATTCAAGCCTGTAAACAGCTGCCTCCACTGACTCAGCATGAATTGTTGACATACCTAAATGGCCCGTACTTACTGCTTGAAAGAGAGTGTAAGCTTCAGCCCCCCTGATTTCACCCACAATAATGTAATCAGGTCTCTGCCTAAGAGAAGCCTTGAGAAGATCGAAAAGCGTTATTTCCGCTGTTCCTGCAGAAATACCGAAACTTGTCCGCGTAAATGCAGGAATCCAGTTTTCATGCGGCAAATTAAGCTCCCGTGTCTCCTCAATCGAAACAATCTTTAGGTCAGGTTTAATGAACATACTAAGACAGTTAAGCGCGGTTGTCTTTCCGGCAGCAATGCCCCCCGCAACAAGAATTGAAACACGATTTTCAACAGCATACCAGAAGTAAGCAGCCATTTCCTTCGAAAAAGTATTAAAATTTACAATATCAGTAACCGTAAAAGGATCTAACCTGAACTTTCTTATGGTAAAAGTGGAACCTCGGCTAGTAATCTCGCTCCCGTAAGTCAGGTTAATTCTACTACCATCAGGCATAGAAGCATCCAACATAGGCTGCGCAATTGAAACGTGACTACCACACAAATACGCAAGCCTTAAGGCAAAAGGATCCAGCTCATCAGCTGTCTCAAACTTGATATTCGTGGGAATAGACTCATACCGCCTATGCCAAACATAAACAGGCACGCCCACTCCATCACACGAAATATCCTCAATCCACTCATCATAGCCTAAAGGATCAATCTTTCCAAGCCCAAGATTATCTCTAACAATATAATACAGAAGCTTATTTTTGCTCTCAACATCAAGATTAAAACCATAACGATCTAGAACCTCATGGCTCCTCTTAAGCAAATACTCCCGCGCCAACTCCCTAGACTTAAGCTCCGTAACCTTTAGTTCCACAACCTCTTTCAAAAGCTCCTTCACGCGGTTTAAGTTAGCACGATCACTATCTTCCAGCTTAGGCTCCTGCACAAAATAAGTAATGTTGCCCCTAGAAGGATCCTTATAAATCTTGGCAAAAACATATGGAGCGTTCAACACGTAACTCTCAATCACTCCCTCATCTGCAACCACTTTTTTTTCCTCAACCGCAGGAACCTCTTTCACACTCTTCGGTAAAACTCCAAGTTTACGTGCAACCGGCTTAACACCAGATTTGTCGTTCTCAGCAGAGCGCTTACCAGAGGAGCGCGCTTCCGTTTTCCCAGCCGACCCTGACTTTTTTCGAGACAACTTCTTTAATTTATCCGAACTATTCAAAGACATCAGCACTCCAGCCACAAATTTTTCGATTACCTCTCAACACAAAAACATACATGGAAAGGAAGTGAAACATATTTACATCTACTTATAAACCCTCGAAATGCCATTAGCCATCAACCTTCCTTTTCTAAACCACTTTAATAAAAAATAGGGCAGCAACCTACTTAAAAATACTAATGGAATTTAAATATCTAATATACTTCTATTTCTACGCACATAACATGACCAATGAAAACACAGAAGCCGCACCTAAAAGGACTAAACATAAAACCATCACAATAATGCATCAACGATAGTGAGCATAAAGTACTCGGAAACAACATTGCAGAATATAGGAGGAAAAGTATGCAAAAAATTAGTATTAGTACAACATAACTTCACGTAAGAGAAAACAAGATTACGAAAGGGACAATAAAGAACACCTTCAGTAGTATATATCAAAAAAGGATCCAAACAAGAATCATCTGGAAAACCTAAATATTGAGTATGCCAAGAAAACCATTTACCAAAATGGCTCAAAAAACTAAAAGGATTTTAACATCATATTCATAATTAACTGTGGAGTGAAGAAACGATGAACCTGGTAAAAACAGGCATCGCGGGCCTTGACGAGTTCTTACAAGGGGGCTTACCTTCAAGGGTTCTATTACTTTCGGGACTACCAGGGTCAGGAAACGAAATTTTTGCCCGTCAAACCGCTTATGAAAGAGCCAAACAAAACCCTGTCACCTACTTCACTGTAAGCACTACTTCCGACTTTGTCAAAGACGACATGGTCTCCTACGGATGGGACATCACTCCTTTAGAGAAAACTGGAGCTTGGAAATTCATCAACCTGACAAAAGTAACCTCGATAGTTAACACCGTCGTTAAGGAGGTCAAGGAAGGGAGGGGTGTTGTGGTAGATTCCCTTTCTGAACTACTTTTAACCCATAAAGTCAAAGATGCTGTGGATTTGCTCACAGCTTTGGCAGTAGAAAACAGAGACAGCAAAGAAATCCACCTCCTGCTATTAACTGAGGGAATGCACGACAAAAAAGTTGAAACCACAATGGAACACTTCGCAGAAGGCGTCATAATATTCTGCACCAACTGGACAAGTGATTCAACCAAAAGAGATATATTCATCAAAAAAATGAGGGGGCTATTTTTACCTTCACGCAAACTCCCCTACAGAATTGGAAAAAAAGGATTCATCATCGAAACAGCCACCAGAATAACTTAAACGCCCCAAGAAGGCAATAGAAACCCACAAAGACTGCTCGTGTGCGCGCGCAATTCAATGGGGAAACTTATGAAACTTAAAAAAAACAGGAATTCCTGGATTTGATGAATTCTTAAGAGGCGGTTTACCTTCCGGTGTCATCCTCCTGTTGGGATCACCTGACAAAGGACATGAGACCTTTGCTAGACAGATTGCCCTCTTTAGAAGCAAAGAAATTGGTGTTACCTATTTTACATTTTCCAAAACTAAAGAAACCATAAGAACGAACATGGAAACCTACAATTTGGATGTTACATCTCAAGAAAAAGCTGGAAGATGGAAATTTATTAATCTAGACAAAAATTTGGGGTCAATAAAAAGTGCCATCATTACCGAAATGAAACAAAACCGCTGTGTTGTTTTGGATTCAATTTCGGAACTTTTGATGGACCATGATATAAAAGAAACAGTTGATTTGGTAATGTCGATGACCACCCAGAATAATAAGACCAAGGAAATACATTTCATTCTTTTGTTTTCTCTCCTTCTTTCCATTTATCTAAGATGCTCCCAAAAGTAAATTTGTTATTAATTAAAAATGGGAACTTCTCGAAGCTTTTGGGGGGATACTCAAAGTTCAGATTAAACAGGATGTCGTCCATGATGTAGGGCTGGCTGGAAACGCTTTTTCGATCTTCAAAAAGAGTGTATGAATCATATGTCGGGCGGGCGCGTTTAGCATCCGCTTTTAATAGTTCACACACTTTCTCGCGTGTCAGTTCGACGGGTTTCTCGTCCCAAAAGCCTAGCGGAAGTTTAAGGGCTGCTTTTTGGCGGGTTTTGAGCGTATGCTTTATTTCAATGCGTGTTTTGAAGGGGAAGTCTGGATTATCCCAGAGGTTGAAATAATCTTCGATGAAATATCTCCAACAATGTCTCCCGTAAACCGTAATCGGTTCCCCTTCTTGCCTCATCATATATGATTTAGCCCTGAATGCTGCGAGCTCGCCTTTTCCTTTAACTTCCATGATTATGGGTAAGCTTAGGTCGCCGTCAGTTAGGTCGCCGTATGTTCCGCTCATGTCTGTGGCTGAAAAGATGCTGTCTGTATCCATACCGAGAATCGGAGTCGGACATTGGGCGAAGAGGTTGGACATTATAAGATGTGAGTGTGCTAAAATGGTTGTGAATGCGGGGTAGTTGGTGGTGGGAGCTTCGGGGTGCGATTGCCCCAGTTTGCCATAAGTCGAATTCAGAACCGCTTTGGCGTATCGGGCTTCCCGTTTGTTGAGTCTGCCTTCTATGCGTTTTTGTAGCATGTGGTTGTATCGGTTTTGTGCAGAGTCTCTTGAAGGGTCGTAAGTTGGTCGGTAAGCCTTTGCAATCCAGAGGGGTTCTGCGTGCGCTGCCGCAAGGTCGAAACTGTGGAACATCCCCGTGATTTTCCCGTTTACGTAGGTGATTTGCTTTGCTCGGATAGGAAAACCCCACATTTCGTTTTTTGTCTCGAAGCATCCGTTAAGCCATCCAAAGTTTTTGTTGTTCAAGTCGGTATCTATGGCTATTTCCTTAGGTTCGCACGGTTCAACTCCCGAAATGGTTAAGGCTCGTGTTGCAAAAATTGAGCAAGGATACAAACTTTTTACGTCGTTATAAAATGCGTGTGGAGTGTAACCCGTTACAAACATCTCGCTGCGTCCAGCATAAACGCTTTGGGCTATGGTGCGTTCTATGGGTGGCATCTGGATTCTTCCCTTTGCTCTTCGGTGGCGGTTGGGGAATTGAAAAAACTCGCTTGCTAACGTACCCGCGGACGCGTGTTTTCTGGGGTCACATTGGTTTTGTTCGATAAGCCACTTAACCCCTCGTGCTGTTATGATAGCATCCTGCAAAGCGTAACTCCGAAAGTTCTTCCGTTCTTCTGGGGTTTGCCACTTGCGCAATCCGAGAAAAGGCGGTTTACTTAACTTAGAAACACCAACAACTTCCCCCACCTGCTCTAAACGCCGTAACCCGAAATTAGCCAAGAGCGGACGGGTGTCATAGGCTTTTATGCGGGCTGACCCGTAGCGGATTGTCCCGATTAATTTACCTCTGCTGACCTTTGCTTCAACGTTTTTAGCTGGCAACCACTCCTTGATTGCACCTAGGTCGCAGAGCATGTTGAAGCCGAATATTGTTGTTAGGCTTCTGTGACGATTGTGCAGCCATTGTTTTAACATTTCGGGGGATTCGATGAAGTGGTGGTCGTTCTTCCCGTCGCTGAACTGGACAGAGTGCACGCTGGCGGGGTCGCCCGCTTTGCCCGTGGGGAGAAACTCGGAATCAAAAGCAATGTACGACGTGGTGGCACACCATATATACAGGGTTTTTAAAATGGGGTTTTGGGGGTGTTTCTGGGGTTATTTTGGTGTTTCTTGCTTGTGTTGGGGTTGTTTTATTGCCCATGGCGGGGGCTTCTGGTGGGCATGTTGAATTTCCAAAATTTTTGACTGAAGGTTTGACAATTGCGATAGTCGTTTTTGTGGCACATGAAGGTATGCATGCATGTAAGTCGTCGATTTCTGGGCGAAAATAAGTTTTTTTTTATTATTCATCATACTTTTTTGTTCCTCCTTTATGGCGTGACTGTATGTCAAATCATATAATCTATACTACCACAAATCGCTTATATAACAATTTCTAAATTGACAATAAACGCATGC
>Ga0209635_10003971_pt1 | contig 11582 bp, 10 predicted proteins | sample DeeMarSWOR230_32_FD_187463 | JGI IMG/M metagenome (GOLD analysis project Ga0209635, IMG submission 187463) | Marine sediment microbial communities from White Oak River estuary, North Carolina - WOR-2-30_32 (SPAdes) (version 2) | ecosystem: Environmental > Aquatic > Marine > Intertidal zone >...
CAGGCTGTAGTAGAAATAGTTCAAAGCAAAAAGGCAATGGTTCATATGTCTGCTGATTCGCTCTTTAAAGTGATTGAGAAACAGGCTGAAGATGGAGTTGATTTTATCACTGTTCACTGCGGATTAACTCGAGAATCTGCGGGAAGGCTTAAGAGAGAAGGACGGATCATGGATGTGGTCAGTCGAGGAGGTGCCTTCACCATAGAGTGGATGGCTTACAATAAAAAAGAAAATCCACTCTATGAACATTATGATAGATTACTAGAAATTGCCCGCGAGTATGATCTTACCTTAAGTTTAGGAGATGGACTGCGTCCAGGGTGTTTAGCTGACGCAACAGACAGAGGACAAGTCCAAGAATTGATCATCTTAGGAGAGCTTGCAGAACGTGGGTGGGTTAAAGATGTGCAAGTGATGATTGAAGGACCAGGGCATATCCCCATTCACCAGATTACCACGAATGTTCAATTACAAAAGCAACTCTGTCATGACGCACCTTTTTATGTTTTAGGACCACTGGTAACTGATATTGCACCAGGCTACGACCACATTACCTCAGCAATAGGTGGTGCTATTGCCGCCTCTGCAGGTGCTGATTTCCTCTGTTATGTTACACCATCAGAACATTTGAGACTTCCCACCGTAGAAGATGTAAAAGTCGGTGTTATCGCCTCTAGGATTGCTGCCCATGCTGCTGATATTGCTAAGGGAGTTAAAGAAGCTCTGGGGAAAGATATAAAAATGGCACAATGCCGAAAAGCCATGGATTGGGATCAGCAGATTAAGCTGTCTCTAGACCCAACTCTTGCAAATCATATTCGCTCCAGCAGGAAACCAACCGATAAAGACGTCTGTACCATGTGTGGAGAATTTTGTGCAATTAAACTACTCAGTAAAGAAGAGCGTTGGGAATACTTTGATCACTTTTAACCTTATGACTAACGAACACTTCCCTCATGCCACCACTAGGTAATTCCTCCTCCTTCTTATAGGCAAAAACCTTTAAGCTGCTAAAAAAATGGGGGTGTATGGCACTAAAACTACCATCCTCTCGAGCGGTAACCATTCTTCTCTGTTTGGTGATAATGTGCTACTCACTCTATACCTTTCAAAGAAACCATCTCTGGAAAGATAATTTCTCCCTCTGGACCGATTGTGTAAAAAAGTCACCACAAAAGGCAAGACCTCACAATAACCTGGGAAATGCTTACAGAGATAAAGAATTATATGACCAAGCCATCACCCACTATAAGCGAGCTCTTAAAATCTGGCCTACTTATTCTCTGGCCCATAATAACCTAGGTGTTGCCTATGGACTTAAAAAGCTATACTCTCAAGCCCTAAAGGAAATTGGACTCGCCATCAAACTCAATCCAGGTTTCTCGCGTGCTTATAATAACCTAGCCAATGCTTACAAAGCACTAGGTCAATATGATAAGGCACTAGCACACTATCACCACGCCATCAGACTAAATCCTAATCACCCAGATATCTACTATAATCTGGGCAACACCTATGCGTTTAAAAAACACTATGATAACGCTATAGAGGCATATCTAAAATCACTATCGTTAAAACCGGACTCACCTAAAGTATATCTCAATCTGGGCAATATTTACAGCCAACAAGCACTATGGGAAAAAGCACTGTCATCTTACAAAAAAGCTATTTTGTTGAAACCTAACTATGCTGAGGCTTATAACAATTGGGGAGCCACGCTTAATAAGCTCACAAGATATACAGAGGCAATAGAAGTGCTTGAAAAAGCCAGAAAACTTAGATCCAATTTCTTTGAAATCTATAACAACCTAGGCAACGCCTACTATGGATTAGAACAACATGAAAAGGCCGTTGAATCTTATCAACAGTCACTACAACACAACTCTATCTCTTTTTCTGCCCATTTTCACCTCGCCTCCATCTACCTCGAACATATACAGGACAAAAAAAAGGCCCTCTACCATCTAAGAAGGGCTCTTAAAATAAATCCTGATCACCCTACCGCAACTGATCTTAAGAAGTGGGTTCTGGCATTAGAAAGTAAAACCCGTTAGAAACTCATTGCTTTTAATTTTACTATGGAACCCATTTCATTTTATCCCTAAAAAGTTTAAAATATAAATAAGTAGTATCACCTTGAAAGATGTATAGTAAAATCTTGATAAGGCGGATAAAATTCCAAACTATCTTACCACGCAGAAAACTATGCTTTAAATTATATTTCTTTAAAAGTATGTTAAACTCTTCCTTCGCCACATCTCGTATAGTGGAAGTTTTAGAACTGCTGTGTACTCTAAATGCTACTAAATACTCCCTAATAAATTTAAACTTTGCACTATTCAAAGCAAATTTTATAAACAAATCATTATCCATACAGAATTTTAAAGAGCTATCTATACCCCCTACTTTTTCATAAGTTTCACGCCTCCAAAATGATGCTGGTTGGTAAATTCCAAACCCCCCATAAATAGAACCTAATCGTACTATATAAGGGGTACAATGAGTCAATCTCCTTTCAGAAATCAATCTGTCCCCTTCATCCACTATATATTTATTACCATAGATAACATCTACCTTTTTATCATTCCTAAAAACTTCTGTAACCCCATACAAAATACCCGATAAATATATGTCATCGCTATTAAGCCATGCCAAGATCTCTCCTGTACTCCTTTGAAATCCCTTATTTATAGCATCACTTTGCCCGTTATCCTTTTCACTTACCCAATAAGTCAAATATTTCTCATATTTCTTTATTACCTCCACACTCTCATCTGTTGAATCTCCATCTATTATGATGTATTCAAGATTTGGATAATTCTGGTTTAATACAGAGAGAATCGTCCTTTCCAAAAATTCTCCCTGATTGAAGGAAGGAGTAATAATAGAAATTCTTGGCCAAGAAGAAACTTTATTTAAAATAATCTTTTCATCAAAAATCGGCTCTGATACAAACTCTCTTATTTCCTCAGAAGTAAACTTTTTCATCTACTAGTTTTTCAAAGCTTCATACATGCTTAGCAATACACATATAATTAAACATAAAAACAGCTACCACAACAAATAGCTGTTAGGATATCTTAATATATAATACCTACTCATAAATGCGATACCCATATTACCAAGAATTTTTATGACAGCTAAAATTATAGCTAATTTCAGTTTTTTTTTCTTTTTTGAGGTAAGATTATAAGACTTTTTAAAATAAAATCCTGCTTTAATATCGTTGTTTAATAAACACATAAGCCCTATACTATATAAAATTCTACTGTTGGCTAATGAATCAAATAAAAATAAATTCTTATGTTTTTCAAACACAATAATTGTCCCTTGCAGTTTTTTTTCAAGCCCTGTTGAGATCTGATCAGAACGCATTACATATATATTAACTGTATTAATGGGAATCTGGATACCTAATCCAACTGAAGTTATGCGAATCCAAAAATCCCAATCTTGTCGTGCTGGCAATTTTTCATCAAATCCACCAATAGTCAAAGCTGCCTGCTTGACAACAGTAAAATCAGTTGTGGTTAAGCATTCCCCTCTCAGAGCAACCTTCTGAGAAACAAATTGTTTTTTAAGAATGGGTTTACTGATTATTTTACCAGTTTTTTCATTAATAAAGGTATGTCCGGTTGAACATATAACGCAGTCTTTATTTTCATTTAATGTTCGGACCTCGCACTCTAATTTATTTGGTAACCATTGATCATCACTATCAAGAAATGATAAAAAATGGCCAGAAGAAAGTTTGATTCCAGTATTTCGTGCTGCAGCTCCACCCCTATTTTCCTTATGTTTAATATATTTAAACATCTTATCTTGTCCTTGAAGTTCTTTAATTACCTCTTCAGTATTATCTATTGAACCATCATCCACAACAATAATTTCAAAGTCCTGATAGGTCTGATTCAACACACTTTGAATAGCTCTGCTTACTACTTGTGCCCGATTATATGTTGGAATTATTACACTGATAGTTGATTTTTTCTCAATCAATATACTCAGCCTTTACATATTTTTTATTCGTATTTCCTAAAAATATTAATCAAAATTTTCTCCATCGCTTCCCAGTTATAAATAGCTTTACATTTTTCTCTCGCTTTTCTTCCTTTATCCTTCACCTCTTCAGAGTCATTTAAAACATATTTTATCGTTTCCGCAAGTTGTTCAGGATTTTCTGATTCCACTATCCAGCCACAACCCTCTAAAACCTTAGGAAGATCAGAAACATTGGTAGCAATTATTGGTTTTGCCATTGCCATTGCATCAAAAACCTTTGCAGGAAGCTGACCAATGGTTGCAAAGTTCTTTCTCTGGGGTATCACAATTATATCAGCCATGGTTAGAAATTCTGGTACCTTTTCAAATGGTTGGAGACCAAATCCTCTAAATCTTTCCTTTAGTTTATTCTTTGCAACTTTAATCAAATAATGGCAATATTGACTCTCTTCTATTCCTACAAAAAACAAAACTATATCTTTATTTTTAATCAACCTTATAGCATCTATTAAATCTTCTATGCCCTTGTGCTGTTTTGGAGAGCCAAAAAACATCACAACTTTTTTACTTCTTTCTATTTTGTGTTTTTCCCTTATTAAATTTTTATTAAATTTTTCTGGATTGAAGGTTTCCACATCTCTTCCATGATAAATTATTGTTCCATCAAACCTCTCCTTTAAAAAAGCATTGGAAACAGTAATTCCATCCGAAAAATTAATTAACCTCTCACTAATTAAACTATTCCAGTAAGAACCTATGTTATAAAAATAAAGGGCAGAAGAAACTAAAAATTTAAGACGGGTAAGAAAAGACAGATTACTATAACCTTCTCTCCTAAATCCCTCTTGCCAGTCATCTATGTCTAAAATTAGTGGTTTCTTTTTAAAAACTTTTTTAAGTAGCCCAATTCCAAAACTTGTAAAAAGAGGCTTCGAGGCGTAAATTACATCTCCATCTATTTTGTTGAGTAATTTCATAATCTGAAAATAAGGTTTAAACTTGCCGCAAATCTTAACAGATTTATATGCTATGCCTACATCACTTGCAACAGGCTCCCAAATCCCCTCACCAAAAATAGGTCCAACAATCTCTACTTCGTAATGTCTTTGGAGAATTTTAGCTAACAGATATGCTCTACCTAGGCAGTTATTGGATAAATCAGGAGCTAAAATCGAGATTTTCATGATTTATAGCACCTTTTTCTTTTTAGCAACTATCAGATATTGAAATGTAAAAAACTCCTTAAACGGAGGGAACGCAAAATACTTAGAAAATCTATTAATTTGATGAGGCCTTTCAATGATTCTCAAGTTTCTTTCGATTCTAAAGATTTTTAGATTTGCATGATGAAATAACTCTTCAATATTTCTTAAGGTAAAAAATCTTAAGTGAGTTTTATCATGAATTCCTCTCTCTCGATATGGCCAATATCCTCTAAAGAGAAGGCTAATTATAGTAGTGTAATGCCTCACGTTTGGAATACTTGCAATTAAAACTCCATCTGTACTTAAAAAACTGGTAGCGCTTTTCAATATACCCCCCGGGTTTTTCAAATGTTCCAAGATATCCGAAAAGATTATACAATCAAAATAATTATGTACTAAATAGTCTGTTAAGTTAGTCTTTTCAACATCTCCTTTTATCACCCTGTCTAACTTCTCTTTGGCAACTTTAGCCATTTGTTCATTTTCCTCAATGCCTATAACCTCAGCGTTATTATTCCTCCATTTTACTTGTTCTCCAAGCACCCCTGTACTACAACCAACATCTAAGACTTTACTTACATTATTAGGAATTAAACTTAAAATATCATCCCTTTTACCAATATATGATCGATTGAAATCAATGACATTTAATTCAGAACTAAGAATTCCTTCAAGGATCTTCGTGCTTTTATCCCAATCAAACTGCCTAATGTGATTGAAAGCATTTTCTCTTAATTTATTTCTCAAATTTTCGTCCTTTATCAACCTTAAAATAGCAGTTGCCATGGCTTTTGGATCCTTAATAGGGACTAATAAAGCGGTTTTTTCATGAAATGCAAAGTCTTTAACTCCCCCAATATCTGTACAAACTACAGGTATTTTACAAGCCATAGCCTCTACTACTGGATTGTTCCAACCTGCCTGCCAACTTCCTTCAACAAATATATCTGCCGAAGAATACTTTTCTGCCATTTTTTCTTGAGGTATTTCTTTGTTATGATAGGTATCCAATACTATTCTTGGCTCCTCTTTTTTAGCTATTTCTATTGCTTCTAATATGGTCTTAGTTCCTTTCCTTTCCCGCCTATCTCCTGAACATAAAATTCTAATCTCATTTGGGTACCTCTCTACTTTAACAGGGTGAAACATTTTAGTATTTACTCCACCTAGTAGAAGACTTGTATCAATATTCATATTTTCCTTAAGCCACTTTTTTCCCCAGGTAGCATTTGATAATTTTAGATAAGGGGAGTACAAACTCTTTTTTAATATCAGCATTCTTCTGTTCCTGGGAAGATAGATTTTTAAGTTTACTTCTTTCAGTAATTGTTTATTATACAACTCAAGAATATAAAATATCTTAAGTTTTGCTTTAGCCTTTTTCACTAGATTGTAATCAATAGGATTTGGGTCATTATATATGATGACATCATGCTCCTCTTTAAGCACCTCGGCATAACTTTTAATCTTAACATTGCATCTCATCCACTTACAAGGACTTCCATCGGAATGAAAAATAGTGACATCGTGATCTCTCGCTGCAAGTCGGTTAGCAATTTCTATTATTCGTCTAATACCTCCGTATATCTTAAGATGTGGTTCAACAAAGCTTATTTTCATATTTATTCTATTTTTGATTACTATTCCAATTAATTTCCTATGAATTTCTAACTTTGTATGCCTTATAAATTAGATAAGGTATAATTATCCTAGCAATTATAACTTTCAAAAGTCCCAAACACACATTATAAAATACCTTAAGATAGATTAAACAACTTTGCTTACTACGAGTAATGTGGATAAGATCTTTCTTCCCTCTGGGTGTCAATCTTAGTTTTGGTAAAAGCTTATTTATATCCTCAGCTAACATACTTAATTCTGATTTAAAAAATTTATACCATCCTATAATATTATCTGGCATATAATGTTTAAAAAATAGATAAATCCTTAATACATTTAAGTTACGCCACTTATGTTTAAAACGAAAAAGGGAATGAAAATGAGTCACTTTTACAGATGGTTCATATATTACCTTGTAATCCTTCATCTTAATACGCAATGTCAAATCGGCTTCCTCTAACCCTCCTGAAAAGAATAAATCGTATCCTCCCACTTCGTCGAAGGCCTCTCTCCTTATCGACATATTACCACTTCCAAAAACTTCAGCGTCTTTAGGATCTCGAACCACCTCATATTTCCCGTTTATGCCAATCCTTCCCCTACCTTTAAATTCCTCCTCACCTTTAAATCCAACATTAATTATTTGTCCACCTAAAATCCCTATTTTTTCATCTGAGATAAAACGTCTAACAATATGCGCAATGGCATCCTTTTCCGCAACACAATCATCATCGATGCTCATTATTATTCTCCCTTTAGAATTATTGATAGCTATTTGTCTCATCTCCGCAAAACCTTTTGGAGATGATTTTATATATTTTATATTGCACTTGCATTTCAGAGATGACAAAAAATCTTGCGTGATCTCCCCGGACAGATTGCAACTATTATCGAAAATTATTATCTCTATATTTTTGTAAGTATTGTTCAGGATTGACTTAATACATCGATGAAGTTCTTTTTCTCTATCCCGTGTAATAATTACTACTGAAACAAGAGGAATATTCACATTTTTATCTGTTGCTCTAAGCATTGATATTACTTTTATTTATTCGAATTCTTATGTATATCAGATATAAGCCCACAATATCGCCCGAACTCATCCAAGGTATATAATTTCAAATCAAAATAGCAGTATGAGTAATGCTTTAAACAATTGTGTACATACTGTTCATAAGAAGCTTTATGCATATCATCAAGTAAAATAACTCCCTTTTCTTCCCCTATCTTCAATACTAAATGGAGTGAATCTTTACGCAAATTCATGTTTCCCAAGTCATATAAAATAAAGTCAAAACGATCAAATGAATACTGTTCAAATTGACTCCATAGAATCAACCGCTCGGTAGATAAGTTATGTGATGCCAAATAAATTCTTGTACGGTCTAGCCACTCTGGACTATCGTCTATCGAGCAGACAACAACGTCATTTTGAGTTGCAGCATATGTCCTTAGAACAAATGAGCTGAAACCAGAGCCAAGATCTAATATGCGCTTTGGTTTTAGTCCCTCGCAAAAAACACGCAGAAAAACAGCAGTCCTGAGAGATACTGCCATATCTGGAGTAAAGACTTCTCTGATATATTCTTCATACTGTGGTTTTATCGAAGCTGTCATTTCCTTGAATTTTTGACTAGAGTTGTGCAAAAATGGGAATCTCCTCTCAATCTTAATCTTCTGATAACGTTGATAGCTTATATCTAAAAATTTCTTAAAAAACTTAGATACATTCATTCTCTTCTTACTTTTCTTTCCTCACTTAAGTTCTCCTTTGCTATATTTAAAACTTCTTGCTCCAGAAAATTCATATCATCCAAAATATCCAATTGCATATTTTTCTTATTACCTTTTACATTTACTTTTTTTGATCTGTGTAAAAGATATTTTAATCAGCTGGAAACACCGATATTGGGTAAATTCAGTTTCTTTATTAGTTTATTAAAATCGCGTATGGTTTTGAGTTCATTAAGTGAAACCTCGACTACACAAGTGTTCTTCTTTAGAAACATTTTTTTATATTCCTTACATCGACGTTCTATTTCGAGACAATACCAATAACATAACTGATAGTCATCTAAAGCTTGCCATCCAGGCAAAAGAAGCACACCTTGATCCTCAGGGCTAAGAAAATACCTAAGACCCTTTTCTGTACGTCCTGGGATTTTTCCTAGCTGATACAAACTTGTTACAGCTTTTCGATGTGGTCTAGTCAGGATGATCAAATCTGGAGTAATACCCAGCTTTAGCAGAGGTTCGACAAATCCCTTACAAAAAAGATGGCTAGTCTCTATGTACATCGGCACTTGCTCGTTTAAAATTTGAGGAAGCTTTCTGTTAATCCAAAACTTATAAGCTATACTTGCATCTTGCTGAACTGGACGCATAACATCAACAAAATCTGGCTCTGGTTCATGATAACCCACGACATTGGGTACAATATGCAACAATTTTGCTAAATAACCAGTTCCACTACGACCTGCATTTATGGTGAATATGAGTCTTTTTTCTTCTAAACTAACCTTAAGTTTTTCTGGGATTGATATATTCATTATTATCCCTCTTCATAAAAATCTCTATAGCCACTATTAAATACATTTTCATGACCCTCTTTTACGCAGATGTAAAATTTAATTTCACCATGATTCTTCAGTTATCCTCGAAACGCAATGAATTGATCTCTAATAAGATTTTTACTTCCATAATCAAAGAAAAAATCAAAGAAATGAGCAATCGATACATAAGCTAATACGCCAATGGTAACAAGCAAAAGAAGCCAACCAAAACCAACAATATTAAATATATGAGTTTTCAAAGTAAAAATTACCAGAACCATGATTAAAGTATTGACCAAAGGAAGTAAGAGTGCCTTCATCGGCCTTTTATAATCAGATTTAATTTTCCCGAGAGCTATAATAATTGCTATAGAACCAGCTATGGCAACACTGACTGTTACTGCTAAGGCCGTTCCCATTATTCCCCACCACATGGTAAATGGGTAAATGAAAATTGCCATAATTATCAGGCAAAAAAACTGCAGTTTTGTCCTTAATTCCGGTTTGCCCATAGCCATGAATAAAGGCCCAGGTATTACGATTGAATTAAGCATCCCATATAGAGCCAAAACCTGCATTGATGGAATCATAGGAATCCATTTTTTTCCCAGAAAAATTTTAGTAAATTCAGGAGCTAATATAAATATACCTCCAGCTATAGGAATAGCTAAAAACGCACTGAGTTGTAAAACCTTCAAATATGCTTCCCTTAACTTCGGAATATTCTCCTGCAATTTTGCATATGCTGGAAATGTCACACGTGCAATAAGATGAGAGTACTCTGTTGCTGGTATATTAGAAATCCTAAAGGCCATTTGATAAAAGCCAAGAGCTGCTGCGCCAAGCAACTTCCCAACAAAAATATCATCTCCTTGGCCAAGTAGGAATACAAGTATACTTGATCCTAAAATCCACTTACCAAATCTAAAAAGTTCTTTTGCTTTCCTTAAATTAAAATCAAGATGAGGTCTATATGGATGTATTAAATAACTCACAAAACATCCTACCGCATTCCCTGCAAGTGAGCCGAATACAAGAGCCCAAACATTTCTCAATATTAAAACGGCAGAAATCGCTACGATAAAATCTGCTAATGTTCCCATAAATCGATATAAAAACTCTTTATTGAATTCCAACTCTTTCTGGAAATAAATGACGCCAATATTGGTAAATGCTCTGAGAAGTATTGAAAGCCCCACAACTTGGATTATAGGTTTTGCTTCTGTGACATTAAAGAAAATCGCCGCATAAGGTGCAATTAAATAGAGAATTACGAATAGAATAAATCCTCGTAAAATCAAAACAGTCCAAGCAGCATCAAGATGTGATTTTATATCTTTTTTCTTTTGAATCAAAGCTTGTTGAAAACCCGTTTGCGAAAAGGTCTCTAAGGTCGCCATAGTCAAAAGAGCAATTCCCATCAATCCAAAATCATTTGGTGAAAGGACACGAGCTAAGATTATTAATCTAACTAAGCCAAAAACCTGCTGAGTTATCCTTAACGCAAATACCCAAAAACCACCCCGGACTACTTTTTCAGATAAGGTTTGCTCCGCTTCATTTTTTTGTTGTAAAAAATGCTTATCTCTCAACATGTTATAATTATTCATGCCTCACGCTATCGAGAAATTAATGTGTAAAATCACAACTAAATGGAGGAAGTCAAGTGGTGGCTCTCCAGAAAAGAAATACTTGGGTAACAACACCAGTCAGAGCTTCAAAAATAATGACCAAACACTATAAACAAATAATGCCAGAGGTATTGATAAAACTCAGGAATAAAAGAATACCTCCATTGTAAATCGCCTTTCCTATTTTAAGTATTCCATTGCTTGTAGCGATACTCCTTTTGAAACCACTCTATGGTTCTTTTTAACCCCCCTTCTAAAGAGGTTATTGCCTTAAAACCAAATTCCTTCTCTGCCCTGGAGGTATCCAGATATCTCCGGGGTTGGCCATCAGGCTTGGAAGTGTCCCAGATAATCTTACCACTAAAATTAGTAAGCTTAGCAATTAGCTCAATTAACTCACTAATAGAAATCTCGAAATCGGTCCCCAGATTGACTGGGTCAGGCTTGTTGTACTTTTCTGCAGCTAAGAGGATACCCTCAACTGCATCTTCCACATAGAGAAACTCGCGGGTGGGTTTACCTGTTCCCCACACAGTAATTTCCCCTTTGCCCCTGCGTTTAGCCTCCACGCA
>Ga0209635_10003972_pt1 | contig 11581 bp, 10 predicted proteins | sample DeeMarSWOR230_32_FD_187463 | JGI IMG/M metagenome (GOLD analysis project Ga0209635, IMG submission 187463) | Marine sediment microbial communities from White Oak River estuary, North Carolina - WOR-2-30_32 (SPAdes) (version 2) | ecosystem: Environmental > Aquatic > Marine > Intertidal zone >...
GTCCAGGTTAAGCACCATGACTTCAATCTTGTCTCCCAAGGCCACGATCTCCGAAGGATGGCTGATCTTGGACCAGGACATATCCGTGATATGCAAAAGTCCGTCCACACCCCCTAAGTCCACAAAGGCGCCAAAGTCTGTTATGGCCTTGATTGTGCCGGGATAAACCAGGCCGATCTTCAGGTCCTGCCATATTTTATTCTTGGCTTCTTCTTTCTCTTTCTGCACGGCCTCTCTGCGGCTGACGATAATGCTTCTTCTTAAATTGTTGATTTTAACAATCTTAAACTTGAAAGGTTTGTACATGAGATCTCTTTCGGCAACGTTCTTAAAGGCAGAAAGCGAAGATGGCAGGAACCCTTCGATGCCCATCACATCGACCAGAAATCCACCCTTGACCTTTTTAACGGGACGACCCTCCACCAGCTCGCCGCTCTGAGAAAACTTCACGATCTTGTCCCAGCCTTGAATGCGCATGGCTTTTTCGCGCGACAACTCGATATTGCCAGCATCATTCTCTATGGACTCGACAAAAAACTCAAGTTCCTTGCCGACCTCCAAATCCTGAGAACTGAATTCCGCAATCGGCACGATTCCCTCGGATTTAAATCCCACATCCACCAAAACCTCTTTGGATTTGATCGCGACGATCTTGCCCGAAACCACCTGGCCTTCCTTAATGAGCCTGATGCTCTGATTGTAAAGTTGCTCAAGTTCTGATTTGCTGTCTTTCATTTAATTCTCCTATTATTTTATGGGTTAATATCAGTTAATATCGGTTAATAATAACGGAGTTGTTATGCTTGTTGGTTAATATCGGTTACAAAACCGTAACCGCTATTAACCGCTATTAACAAACAAGTCATTTTACTTGTGTTTATTAACCGCAATTAACCTAAGCTATTAATATTTTTATCGTGACTACTTAAAATACCCCCCTTCATCATGAGATTTTTGATGAGATTTTTGAAACCGGAAAAATTTTGGAAGATAGCGTTTGGTAAGATTTTACAACCTAACATGAAAGATGCCTGATGCCTGCCATGATGAGCTGCGCAATCTCTTGATAAGGCATCCTCCTTTCTATAAGAATTTGCTGGCCGAAACACACGGTTATCTTAGCGGGCTTTATAAATTTGGCTCCTTTGGGTAAAGCTTTTTCAGAACCTTTGACAAAGGCCGGGATCACAGGACAATTGAGTTTAGCCGCCAGAAATCCAATGCCCGACTCAACCTGCCCTGCTTGGCCTTGAGATTGCCGAGTGCCTTCGGGAAATAAGAGCAGACCCATATTGTTTTTAACGCGCTTCATCGCTTCCTTTATGGCAGATAGATCAGCGGATTTTCTCTTTACAGGGAAGGCGTGAACGCGCAACAGCCACCACCCAAGCACTCGATAAGAAAACAGATCGTGGCGCGCCATATAATTTAAGGCTCTCGGACAACTACTTCCTAATGCCAAAGGATCAAGGTAACTGACGTGGTTGGCGGCGATGATAAATCCTCCCTCGCGAGGGATATTTTCCCTTCCCTGCACTTCTAGACGATATATGATTTTGAAAAACAGGAAGCATAAAAGGCGCGAGACCCAATGTATCATAAGCCCTAAAATTTTTATCTAAAGCTGACTTCTTACTAAATCCTTACCCAGTTCAATCAGCTCTTGTGATTGACGCCATCTCTTTGATTCTGCATAAATACGCACGATCGGCTCTGTGCCAGAGGCGCGCAGCATCAACCAGCTTTCATCCGCACAGATCAGCTTGACCCCGTCATAATCCTTGACCTGCACCACTTCATTCTTAAGCAAACGACGTGGCAATCTCTCGCTCTTAATCTCGATGCTGGCATCCAATTTTATTTCGTCGCGCATATAATAGTAGCGGCCGAACTGTTTTTCGGTCTCCTCCAGAATCTTGAGGATATTCTTATGACGGTAGGCCATCATCTCAAGGAGCAAAAGTCCCGCTACTGTCCCGTCTCTCTCCGGGATATACCCTTTGACGCCGATGCCTCCAGCCTCTTCTCCACCCGCAAGGATTTCTTCTTTTTCCATAAGGTTAGAAATGTATTTAAAGCCAACAGGTGTTTCATAAAGTTTCATTTGTAGGAATTGGGCAATATGGTCAATCATGGTCGTTCCGGCGATTGTCTTGACAATGCCACCCCTCCATCCTCGGTCCTGATGAAGATGTAAGGCCAGCAGTCCTAAGATCTTCTGCGGATGGATAAAAACTCCGTAGGGGGCAACAGCGGCAATCCTGTCCGCATCTCCGTCCAGGGCAATGCCTAAATCATATTTTCCTCTTTTTACTCTCCATTTTAGCTCTTCCAGATGCTCTTCAACGGGTTCAGGACGTATACCTGCGAAGGAGGGATTGATCTCGTGGTGTATAAAATCAACATGTATTCTTGTACCTTTAAGAATATCGGCGATAAAAGTATTTCCGGCGCCGTACATGGCATCGACCATAACCTTGAATTTTTTGTTTTTTATCTTTTTCAAATCAATGTAGGAACGTAAAAATCTGACATAATCGGCTGAGAGGTCTTCTGTTCTTATCCGGGTCGAAAGAGGACCTGCCTCTTTAACCGAATTTCTTCTTAAAAGACTCTCGATGACATCTGTAATTTCCGGGGCAGCTGAGCCTCCAGTAGAGTCTTTGATTTTAAAACCGTTATATTCGCAAGGATTGTGGGATGCCGTGATCATCACGCCCAAATCGAGCTTTTTTGATTTTACGGTGAAACTTAAAATAGGAGTTGAGACAAAACGCTCGGAAAGCACCACGTCAATGCCGTTATGACTTAGGACCTCAGCGCAGGCCCTGGCAAAAGAACCTGACAGAAAGCGCGTGTCAAATCCGACGGCTACCCTTTTACCCGGCCCCAGATAGTCGGCGACCGCCTGAGAAACAATTCTCAGATTCTTAAAGGTGTAGGTATCTCCAATGATACCTCGCCAGCCGTCTGTTCCGAACTTGATCTCTTGCTCCATCATCTGCAAAACCTCAATCTCTCTATGGCCTTGCGCGTATCAGGGGATGCGAATATATAAGACCCCGAAGCCAGGACATTGGCACCGGCACGAATCAACAACCTGGCCGTCCTGTCATTGACGCCCCCATCCACCGCGATGTCTCCCTTAAACAGAGAACGAAGCTTTTTAATTTTGGGCAACACTGAAGGGATGAATTGCTGACCGCTAAAACCCGGGTAAACGGACATGACCAGGACAAAATCAACATATTTAAGCAACCTTTCGATTTTTTTCAAAGGCGTGCTGGGATTTAAAGAAATCCCCAATTTTTTTCTTTTCGCTTTCATCTTAGAGCTCAGGGCGATGAGCGCTGGTCTTGATATCGTTTCAACATGCACCGTAATCATGTCACTGCCACAAGCCAGAAAATCATCCAAGAGGTCTTGAGGGTTTGCAATCATCAGGTGAACGTCTAGCGGCAACCGGGTTGCCTGCCGTATATATTTGATGACACAGGGGCCTATGGTGATATTCGGCACAAAGTGCCCATCCATCACGTCAATGTGCACCATATCCGCTCCCGCTCTCTCGATTCTCTTTAACTCGCTGGCTAGACACCTGAAATCTGCTGACAAAATGGATGGCGCAACCTTAATCTTCATAGAGTTTATTTTCGGTTATATATTTATAAACGGCCTCAGGCACCAGATACCTGAAAGACCTCGATTGTTTTATGCGCTCACGGATCTGGAAACCCGAGACATCCACCGCACGGATGGCAACCGTATCAATATAAGAAGGAATATCCTCAAGCGGGTATCCGGGCCTTGTCCCTACAATGAATTTGACGAGCTTCGCGACTTCACTCAAATCCTTCCACTCCTCCAGGTATTTCAACAGGTCTGAGCCTATTAAAAAAAAGAGTTCATCCTGCGGATACTCCTTCTTAAACTCTCTGACCGTATCTATCGTATAAGAGCGACCATTTCTTTTAATCTCTTTATCGGAAACAGAAAAATAATGATTACCCTCTATAGCCAGCTTCACCATGTTTAATCGCGCTTGCGCCTCGGCAATGCCTAAGGCTTCTTTGTGAGGGGGCAGGTAGGTGGGCACAAATATGACCTTATCCAGGCCCAATTTCTCCCGGACCTCTTCCGCCAAAATCAGATGGCCGATATGGATAGGATTGAAAGTACCTCCAAGTATACCAATTTTCATGCCTGAGAAATCCCAATTTCCAAATCCCAAATCCCAAACAAATCCCAAATCCAAAATCCCAATGACCGAAACTTGTCTGTTTGGAATTTTGAACATTGGAATTTGCCTGCCTGCCGGACAGGCAGGGAGCTTATTTGGAATTTGGTGCTTGCAATTTGGAATTTATCCATTTATGTCCTTATCTGTCCCTTCCCATACACGATGTACTTGTACGTCGTCAACTCCTCCAGCCCCACAGGGCCGCGTGCATGCAGCTTATCCGTAGATATGCCGATCTCGGCCCCCAGACCAAATTGGTAACCGTCGGTAAAACGCGTTGAGGCATTGAGGTAAACGCAGGCAGAATCCACTTCATTTAAGAACCGCTGGGCGCTGGCAGCGTCATCCGTTACAATGGCATCCGAATGATGCGAGCCAAAATGATTGATATGCCAGATGGCTTCCTTCAGATCCTTCACCACCTTTACCGAAAGGATCAGGTTAAGATACTCTGTGCGATAGTCTGAAACTTTCGCCCTTTTGACGTCCCTGAAGATTTTTTTCGTAAAAGCATCTGCGCGGATCTCGACGCCAGCCTGTTTAAATCTCTTTAACATTTGCGGTAGAAAACGGCTGGCCACTCTCTCATGCACGAGCAGACTCTCCATGGCATTGCAGACACCGGGCCTCTGGACCTTGGCATTAAAACAGATATCTTGCGCCATATCCAAATCCGCTTCTTCATCGACGTAGACATGACAGATTCCTTTATAATGCTTGATCACGGGTATACGCGATAGCTTCATGACGCGCTGTATCAATCCTTCTCCACCACGCGGCATGACCAGGTCTATAAAGGCATCCTGTTTGAGCAATGCATCGAGGGCTGACCTATCTGCCGTGGCTAATAAAGAAACAGCACCTTCAGGAATACGATTTTTTATCATCACATCCTTGAGTGTCTTAAATATGGCCAGATTTGAATTTAAGGCCTCGCGGCCGCCTCTTAAGATAACACTGTTGCCTGACTTAAGCGCAAGTCCGATACAGTCGCTGGTGACGTTAGGTCGCGATTCGTAAATAATGGCAATTACACCTACAGGAACACGCACTTTGCGAATCCTCAGGCCATTTGGCCTGGCCCACGCTTTTATCACGCCACCCACAGGATCTTTCAACTTGGATATCTGAATCAGGGACTCGGCCATCTCCTTGATTCTTTTTTCATTTAGGGTGAGCCTTTCCAAAAAAGCCGAGGGAAGCCCCCTGCGACCTGCCTGAACAATATCCTTTTTATTAGCTCGCAAGATAAGGTCTTTATTCTTAAGAAGACAGGCTGCCATTTCCTTAAGAAGGACATTTTTCTTAAAAGAGGAAACCTGCGCCATGTATCTCGAAGCGGTCTTCGCCTTTTTGGCCATCTCTGTGATTCGCTTTTTCAGATTCATATAACTTGCTTATTAAACGCTTCTGTCTTTCGTTATGCGTCCTTAGGTTGCGCAGCTCGTATCGTTGAACGTCTAACGGTTGCGGCCGTCTGACGTATTACGTATGACCATTCGAATAGCGAAACCGATAATCGTTTGACGCAACCAAATTTCTCTAAACAATTAAAGAATAACTATATTATCCCGATGAATAATCTCCTTGGTATGACGCCTCCCCTTAACCTTCTCCAGCTCTCTGCAAGAAATCCCTACCTTTCCTCTTGCAAATTCGCATCCCTGTTTATCCACCAGACTTACAATATCTCCCAGGCAAAAATCTCCTTCGCAGGCCACAATACCGACGGAAAGCAGGCTATTCTGTCTAAGGAGCGCTGTGCGGGCACCTTCATCCACCGTGATACTCCCTTTTGGCTTAGAGCCAAAGGCAATCCAACGTTTTCGGGCAGCCAGGCCCTTCTTGGGCAAGAATAAAGTGCCGCAAGCATGCGGCTCCTTCAAGACAGATAAGACGATGTCTTTTTTTCTGCCATTGGCCACCACGCAAGGGATACCTGAATCCGTAGCGATCTTAGCCGCTTCCAGCTTAGAGACCATACCACCCCTGCAGGTCTTCTTAATAGTGGGGGAAGCCAGGGCTTTTATGGAAGGGCTTATCTCATCCACCACCCTCACAATCGTCTTTTTATCCTCCTTTAGCAGACCGTCCACATCAGAAAGTATGATTAGGATATCGGCGGAAATGAGACTAGCCACCAAAGCCGATAGACGGTCATTATCACCAAATTGAATTTCCTGCGTAGAAACGGTGTCATTTTCATTGACGATGGGCACATTATGGTGCTTTAAAAGTTCAAGCAAGGTATTCTTGGCGTTGAGATAACGCTGGCGGTTATTGAAATCGTCCCAGGTTAACAGGATCTGGGCAATGTGAATGCCTTCTCCCTTGAAAAAATCACGATAGGTATTGATCAGCTCATTCTGGCCGATGGAGGCTGCGGCCTGTAAGCGGTGTAATTGTCTCGGCCGCTTCGACCACTTCAGGATATGCATGCCTAAAGCAATGGCTCCCGATGAAACAATCACAACCTCCCTTGCGCTTTTCTTCAGGTCCATCACCTGCTGGACTATTTTGTGCAATACGCGAGAGTCAAAGCCGCCTTCTTGAGAATAAAAAAGGCTACTTCCCACCTTAATGACGATCCTTTTAAAGTTTTCTTGCAACACCTTCCATAAGCTCCTTGAGCCCCTCATTTTTCAGGGCCGATATCCTGTAAACTTTTTTATGGACTCCTCCTTTGAACCGACTCAGATTTCCTGCGGAAGTCTCCAGGTCCATCTTATTGGCTGCAATGAGCTGCGGCTTCCTATCCACGCCCTTGTCATAACATTTAAGCTCCCTGTTAATGATCCTATAATCCTCAAGCGGATCCCTTCCTTCCATGCCTGACATATCTACGATATGAATCAGGATTTTCGTGCGCTCGATATGTCTTAAGAATTTATCTCCCAGGCCCCTGCCCCGCGAAGAACCCTCTATCAAACCAGGTATATCCGCAACCACGAAACTTCTCTCCATGGCGCCTGCCACGCCCAGCACAGGAAATTTGGTCGTAAACGGATAAGGGGCTATTTGCGGCTGCGCATTGGAAATACGGGAAATCAGCGTTGATGTGCCGGCATTGGGAAAGCCTACCACGCCGACTTCTGCTATCAGCCTCAGATCAAGGAGAAGTTCTCTCTCTTCTCCTGGCTCGCCCATCTCTGTTTCCCTGCGGTGCCTATTGCCTTTACCTCCTTCACCCCCTGAAGCAACCACAAACTCCTCTTGGTCTTTATCTAAATCGCGTAAGAGGCAATCCGTCTTTAAATCCCTGACCATAGTACCGCAGGGAACGCGGATATAAATGGGGCTTGCATCTTTACCTTTTTTCTTCTTACCTGACCCATTTCCTCCGCGCACACCTACAAAATGCCGGTTGTATTTAAAATCGATTAATGTATGCAGATTTCTTTGCGCTCTTATGATGATGTCAGAGCCCCTGCCTCCATCTCCTCCATCAGGCACACCGAAACGGCTATACTTGTCGCGATAAAAACTATTACAGCCGCATCCCCCTGAGCCGGCTTTAACGTATATCTTAGCCTGATCAATAAACACGTTTAGTTCCTATCTGCAGGCAAGGTGAGGCAGGCATTTTGTTCGTTATTTTCGTTTAGTCGGTTTTAATGAAAATAACCACGCTATTGAAATTAACGATATTAACGGCTTTCAATATCTTTTATTTTAAGACGGGTCAGGGATTGCCTGTGTCCCTTGGTCCAATGTTTAGATTTTCTTCGCCGGTATTTGAAGCTAATCACTTTTTCTGCCTTGCACTGCTTTAAAACCTGGGCCCGGACAACGGCATTTGTAAGATAAGGACGGCCCACCTCGATCTTCTTTTCCTTGGACAAAAACAGGACCCTGTCTAGTTTAATCTCCTTGCCTTCCTCAGCAGGCTGCTTTTCGACTTCAATCACATCATCTTTTTTTACGTTAAACTGTTTTGCTCCAACTTCAATGACTGCATACATTTGCCTTCCTCCTGAAATGACGAATATACAAATTTACCCGATTATCCATATAAAAACGCTTAAATCATTATATTAGCACAATTTTTTGGGTAATCAAGGAAAATAACCCGATTTGAGTCAGGAGATTTTTATATCTTCGATGTGGGCCTGAGGATTTGAAATCAGATTGACCCTGGTCTTAAACTTTGTCTCAATGGCCTTTAGGTTCTCCTTGTGGTTCAAAATCTCATCTATAACTGTAGGATTCAGATTAAGGCTCACCTGGGCAGTCTTGTTCTCTTTCAAGAACCTCTTGAGCTCTTTAAGCACATAGATGGCTGTGGTCGTTGGCGATTTGACCTTGCCCCGGCCATGGCAATAAGGGCAGGTCTGGTAAGAAAGCATATGCACGGTCTTATGAACGCGCTCACGCGTCATCTCAACCAGGCCGAACTTAGAGATGCCTAAGATATCGTATTTGGCCTTGTCACCGCTTAAGGCCCGCTTGAGGATATTCAAGACCTCCCTGCGGTGATGCTCCCTGACCATGTCGATAAAATCTATGACAATGATACCCCCTAAATCACGCAAAACCAATTGGCGGGCAACTTCCTCGGCTGCCTCGCAATTCACCTTAAAGGCGGTTTCCTCCTGGCTGAATTTCCTTTTAAAACCTCCACTATTAACATCAATAACCACCAGTCCTTCGGTAGGCTCGATAATCAGGTAGGCCTTGGATTTCAAATAAACGTGGCTGTCAAAAATCCTGTTGATCTGCTTCTCGATCCCTTTCTCTTCAAACAGATTATCTCCCTTGTACAACTCGATCCTTTTTGTCATGTGGCTTAAGAAATGCTTCATGAAATTCTGTATCCGGTAATACTCAGTCTTAGAATCAACCACGAGCCTGGTGACCTCATCAGTGAAGGAATCCCTGATCACCCGTAACGTGAGATCATACTCTTCATAGATGAGGTGGGGTGCGCTCTGGCGCGCAATCAGGCGTTCCAGCCTCTTCCATAATTTGAAGAGAAACTGGGCATCCTGGGCAATATCTTTTTTGGATTTGCCGCTAGCTGCTGTGCGGACAATATACCCGACATTCTTAGGTAACTTGATCTCACGTAACATGAGCTTCAGGCGCTTTCTCTCCTCATCATCCTCTATGCGCCTGGATACGCCGATCTGGTCTTCCTGGGGCAGAAGCACCAGGCACCGACCTGCCAGGCCTATCTGCGTTGATAAACGCGGCCCCTTTGTACCGAAAGACTCCTTGACCACCTGCACCAGGATATCCTGGCCTTTTTTCACTTCCCGGCGCACTTTGGCCTTGGGCTGCTCCAGGCCCTCATAAGCAGATTCTATCTCAGAGAGGTAAAGAAACCCTTTCCTGGGCAAACCGATGTCAACGAACGCCGCCCCTATGGAGGGCATCACCGCCTCTATTTTACCTTTATAGATATTGCCGACTATCGTCTTGTCCTGCGGCCGCTCAATGTAAAACTCCTCAAGTCTGCCATCGGTGATAATCGCGACGCGTTTTTCCTGAGGCTCAACATTGATAAAAATTTCTTTAGGCATCTTTTTCAACCCCTTTTATATGGAGACCTGCGGGTAATTGTTTTGACAAACGCTTGGCAAACTCCTGCAGTCCTACCTCTTCTTTTAAAACGATGGCTGCCTCTTCCTGGTCGCTTTCCAACCCTAATTTTAAAGCGCCTCTCATGCTCAGCTTTGGATGGGGATTAAACCCTTGCGTCATTTTCAGGGGTAGACCGCTACGCCGAAACGCTCGCATCAACAGGCGCATCAGGTCCAGATGCGAGATATATTTCATGTTTCCTTTTTTCGTAAAAATAAATTTGATTCTGGTCATAAAAGCAAAGGACACCTTTTCTCTTTTCACCTTGAAAAGGTGTCCTAAGAAAATTATAACTCTTGTTGCTTTCTATTTTTTCTTCTTGACAACAGCTTTTTCTAAGGCCTCACTCTCAGGGCTTAAGCTCTTCTGCAAATTCGCAATTTCCTCTTGTGAGAACTCTCCTTCTTTAACGATGCGGGCGGTGATAAATATTAACAGGTCTACTTTTTCCGTATCATAGGTATCTCGCCTGAACAACGCTCCCAGAAAGGGAATAGCCTTTAAGAAAGGAATACCTATGGTCTGTTTACTCTTGACATCCTTAAGCAGGCCTCCGATGACAATAGTCTCTCCGTCTTTTAAGAGCACCTGGGTCTGGGCTTCGCGAACATCAATAATGGGATAGCTTGTACTGGTGGTCACGCCGCTGGCCGTGGAAGTCGCTGTGACGTTAGATGTGGTAGAGGTAATACTGGGATGGATGATCATATTGATGTAACCCTCTTCACTGATCTGAGGCACGACATTAAGGCGTATACCTATTTCCTGATAGTAGTCTAAACTCTGAGTCACAGTGGCGCCTGTTCCCTCGGCCACAGAGCCTGCGGTTACAACAGAACTCAAGATAGGCGTGTGAAAACCCACCAGGATAGAAGCCTCTTGGTTATCCAACGTTAATATCTTTGGGCTAGATAAAGTGTTGGTATTGGCATCCTCTTCAAGGGCATGCAAAATAACCTCAAAATTTGTTCCCGTCAATCTTTTAAATATTAACTCAGCGCCTATATCATAAGGATGCTTACCCGAAACAACGCTCGAGCCCTCAAGGGCTCCAAAAACTGATGGCTTAATCGTAGAACCTAGGCTCTGCGCTCCTATTGTAGTGGAATCTATCCCACTACCCTTTCTCGAGGCAGTCACTTGCGAAACAGCGTTGGATTCGGCTCCAGAGGACCCTGTCCCAAAATCAACGCCTAAATCTCTTAACTTATTCCTGTTAACCTCCATCAGTCTGGTTTCAATGAGCACCTGTTGAGGTTTTTTGTCAATCGTAGGAAGAATGACATTGCGGATTCTGTCCAAAGAAGCTGCTGTATCCGTGATGACTAATATTTTGGATTTGATGGAAGATTCAAATTCGGCTTTGCGCGAAACCGTATCTCCTGTCGCAGTCCTCTCAATGGAAATCGTCTCGGATTTAGGCGGTTCCTCCCTTTCTCTGGTTAAACCCATGGAAGGTGCTGTTTCTTTCCCGATTCTGAAAGTGCCGAACTGCCAGCCCTTCATCCCGCGGGTGTAAAGGACAGAGATCTTGCCTCGCGGAGACAGTAGCGGTATGAGAATCTTTTGGGCATCCTGGGCATCCAGAAATTTAAGAGAGAAAATCTCCGTCTGTAACGGTTCCTCAGCCTGAATCTTGGATATGTTCTCCAATTTGGTGACCAGAATAATATTCCCCTGTCTCTGGTAACCAAAGCCATACGTCTTCAGGAGCACATCCAGCGCTGTCTCCCAGGGAACATCCACCAGCTTGATGGT
>Ga0209635_10003977_pt1 | contig 11578 bp, 9 predicted proteins | sample DeeMarSWOR230_32_FD_187463 | JGI IMG/M metagenome (GOLD analysis project Ga0209635, IMG submission 187463) | Marine sediment microbial communities from White Oak River estuary, North Carolina - WOR-2-30_32 (SPAdes) (version 2) | ecosystem: Environmental > Aquatic > Marine > Intertidal zone >...
GCCTGGCTTATCGCCTGGGCAGCTCCAGCAGGTTACAGCGCTTGCTTAGCTCCGGGGGCAGGAAATCGGCTACCTGCCACGCCCACTGGTCAACCACCTCTTTCATCAGTTTTCTCACCTGGCGCGGTCTCAGCCCCTGGGTCAGCGGGTAGAGTGGAATCAGGCGTCCGGTATGAACCAGGTCTTTATCCTCAGCCAGTTCCCATTCCGGGGATTCAAAGACGAGCCGGCTGCCAAAAAGGCTCACCCGGCCGCTGATAACCAGCCGGGTATTGGGGGTGAGCGTCTTGACCAGGTAGGGGTTATTGAACCAGACTACCCTGATATTACCGGTCTCATCGCCAACGATGGCTTCGGTGCTCCGCCGCCCCCCCAGCATAACCAGCTTTGCCTCCCAGACATTAGCCATTATGGTCTGTTCATCGCCCTCGGTTAGCTGGGAGATAAACTTGCGCTGGCTGTAGTCAAGGTGGCGGCGGGGGAAGAAATAGAGCAGGTCACGGATTGTTTTTACCCCCAGCTTGCCGAACCTGGTCGCCAGGCTGGAGCTAATCCCGCGAATACCGGTGATGGCCGCCTCTGTGGACTGGCTGACCGCGCTTACCCGTGGCCTTGACGGCGGTTGGCTGATTGGGGGCGGCGGCTTGGCGGCGCTTTTAGTCACCGGCCCGCGCTCTAATTCGGCTAGAAAGTCGAGCAGGCTCTGGACCCACTCTTTGCGTTCGGGTTTGGTCAGGGAGGCGTATCTGGAGTTAGCCAGTTTAAGGCTCTGAAAGCGTTTCAGCAGTCTGGGCTGGTTGAGTGATGCCGCCGCCTGGCGGGCCCAGTTGCGCAGCAGCTGGTCGAGGCCACCGATTACGGCTGAATCCTGGTAGCCTTTCTGGTGCTCAAGCTCAAGAATCTTGCGCAGTGCTTCGGTATTTATCACCCGGACCTTGCCTCTGTTCGCCTCGGCTGATGGCGGCTACTTATCGCCCAGTACCGATACCACTAAAGTATGGGGACCGGTATGGGTGCCGATGACCGGACCGGTCTTGGAGCGGAAGATGCGCTCTTTGGGGAAGTAGGGGCTAACCCGTTCCGCCAGCAGCTCGGCATCATCGGGACACATGGCGTCCTCTATGGCTACTTCTTCGATGTAAGAATGGCTGGTAACAAATCGGGTGAGGTAATCTATTATTTTAGTCCAGGAGCGCTCTTTACCTGCCGGCTGGACCACGCCATCTTTCAGCATTATTATCGGGTTTATTTTGAGCACCGAGCCCAGAAAGGCTTGGGCGGCACCGATGCGCCCGCCCCTTCGTAGATACTCTAGGGTATCAAAAGCGGCCCGCATATCGGCTCGCTTCAGGTTGCGGCGGGTGATGTCTACTACCTCGTCAAAGCTGGCTCCAGCCTGTGCCGCCCTGGCGGCGGTAATAACCACCATCCCCTCTGCCATCACCGCCAATCCGGAATCAATCACCTCAACCCGGCATTTCCGCTCCATCAAGCCGATACTTTGCACGGCTACCTGATAGGTACCGCTGAGCTTGGAGGTAAGCATAATGACCAGGATTTCATCGGTCTCCTCCGCCACCTTATTATATGTCTCGGCGAAGGTTGCCGGTGCCGGCACTGAAGTAACCGGCAGGATTTTGTCATACTGGAGCCGGCGGTAGAATTCTTCAGCGGTCATGTCAATGCCGTCGCGGTAAACCTCGTCACCAAAGCGGACATTGAGTGGAACGATGGTAATTCCCAGCTCTCTGGTCACCTCAGGCGGGAGGTCACAGACGCTGTCGGTGACAATCTTGACCGTCATTGAAGCTACTCTACAGAAACAATGTAGTTGTAGTGAGGCTGACCACCAGGGACGACTTCAATCTGAAGCTGCGGGTGTTGTGCCTGGATTTGGGTGCTGGCCTCTTTGGCTTCTTCTGACTTGGTATTAGCCCCGTAGTAGATGGTAATCACCTCAGCTTCATCCAGATTGAGCTTGGCCAGTACCTGGTTCAGCACATCGGTGGGGTCTTTACCGGCGGCTACCAGCTTCCCATCGAGGAGACCGATCGCCTGTTTCCTCTTGATGTTGAGGCCGCCTATTTTAGTGGAGCGGGTGGCGCGGGTAATTTCAATGGACTTCACCGTTGCTTTTGCCTGGCTCATCAGGCGGGTGTTGGTCTCAAAGTCAGCCTCGTAGTCAAAGGCGAGCAGAGTGGCTACTCCCTGCGGAATTGTCTCGGTGGGTACCACTTTGATTTTTTTCTCGGTCAGGGATTGCACCTGCTGGGCGGTAGCCACGATATTTTTATTATTGGGTAGAATAATAAACTTATCCGAAGGCACTGCCTCTACTGCCTGAAGTATGTCTTTGGTGCTCGGGTTCATGGTCTGTCCGCCGGGGACAATGGCGGCTGCCCCCAGGCTCTTGAAGACCTCGGCCAGCCCATCGCCGGAAGCCACCGCTACGATAGCCACATCAATTTCGGGCATTCGCTCCTTCTGCATTTCCACGTAGTCCTGGTGCTGCTCGTCCATGTTGCGGATGTTTACCCGGTGCATCGTGCCCAGGGAGGTGGCATAACGGACCACATTGCCCGGCTCCAGCGTGTGAATATGAATCCTTATCGTAGATTCATCACCAACCACAATCAGCGATTCGCCCTTCTTCTCCAGCTTGGCTCTTATCTTGTCCGCGTCGAGCTTCTCCCCCTTAAGCATGAACTCAGTACAGTAGCCGTAGGGCACCTCTTCGTCAGCAATCATCTCGGGGAGCTTGGTCGGATGTACGTCACTGACGATTATCTGTGGCTTGCGCAGTTGTATCTGCTCCATTTCACCCTTGAGGTAATGAAGAGCCCCCTCCAGAATGGTATAGAGTCCCTGGCCGCCGGCATCCACCACACCGGCATCTCTTAGCACGGCGAGAAGCTTGGGGGTGTTGGCCACTGATTCACTGGCGGCATCAACTGAGGCTTCGATGACCGATACCAGGTCATTCTGGGCACCGTCTGCCTGGGATTGAGCCGCCGCGGCGGTGTCCTTGATTACGGTGAGAATAGTCCCCTCAACGGGCTGGCTCAGTCCCTTATAAGCCAGTATCGATGACTGTAGCAGGGCGGCAGCTAGGTCTCTACCGCTGAATGATTCTTTATCGGCTAGTCCCTCGGCCAGACCGCGACAAATCTGCGACAGAATCACCCCGCTGTTGCCCCGGGCGCCCATTAGCGCCCCTTTAGCCATCGCCTGAGCCACTGCCGAGGCACTGCGGTCCGGAGCGCGGTAGGCTTCATCGATGACCGAGCGCATGGTGAGTAACATGTTGGTGCCGGTATCACCATCGGGTACCGGAAAGACATTCAGGGCGTCAATATCAACGGCATTCTTCTCTAGCCAGGTAGTGGCGGCGGCAAACATTTCTCTCAGGTCTTGCCCGTTAGCGGTGTTAATTTTCTTCATTTTATTACCGTCCTTGCGGTTACTAAACGGTTACTAACCCGCCCGGTTTTACTTTTCCAGTTATCCTTGCCAGACTCCGCTGGCTTGTGGTAGTATTATAACGCAATTTTACCATAAATCAATACTCAAGGGAGAAAAGATAATTGAAGTGTGATTTGTGCGGGAAAACTCCTCAGTTCGGTCATAGTATCAGTCATTCCAAACGACATACCAATCGTCGTTGGGTGCCCAATATCCACCCGGTTACCCTGGTAATAGATGGTCAGCCCAAAAAGCTCAACCTGTGCACTAGGTGCCTGCGCACCCAGCACAAGTTAGCCCGCAAGCTGCCCTCCAGTTCAGCTTAAACTATCCCCGCTTACTATTTTTCTCGCCCGGGCTAAGGCTTTATTTACCTGTTTGGGCGCCGTGCCGCCAGTATTGTCCCGGGCGGCGATAGATGTTTCGGTGGTAATAGAGCTGACATCCTCACCGAATAAGGGCGAAAACTGCTTGTATTCAGCTAGGCTGAGTTCGTTAAGCGCTTTACCCCTTTTTACGGCATAGCTCACCAGCTTACCCACGATGTTGTGGGCACTGCGGAAGGGTTCTCCCTTCTTGACTAAATAATCAGCCAGGTCGGTAGCCAGCAGATAACCGCGCTGAGTCGCCTGCCTGATATTTTCCTTTTTAACCCCGATGGTCTTAATTATACCGGCCACTACCTCTAGGGTAGCCAGCAGGGTATCAACACAGTCAAAGAGGCCTTCTTTGTCCTCCTGCATATCCCGGTTGTAGGCCAAGGGGAGGGCTTTCATGGTGGTCAGCATTGCCGTGAGGTGACCGTAGAGGCGCCCTGTCTTACCCCGGACCAGCTCGGCGACATCGGGGTTCTTCTTCTGGGGCATGATACTGGAAGTGGTGGCATAGGCGTCGTCAAGCTCAATGAAATTAAACTCAGCCGATGACCATAGAATAATCTCCTCGGCCAGTCGGGAGAGGTGCATCATACCCAGGCTGGCGGCGGCTTCATATTCAATGACAAAATCCCTGTCCGAGACCGCATCCAGGCTGTTCTGGCTTATCTCGCTGAAGCCCAGTTCCCGGGCGAGAAACTCCCGGTCAATGTTATAGCCGACCCCGGCCAGCGCCCCGCTCCCCAGGGGCATAACATCGGTGCGCTTCAGGCAGTCACCGAAGCGGTCAATGTCCCGCTGCAGCATCTCAAAGTAGGCCAGAAGGTGATGGGCCAGCAGCACCGGCTGGGCCGGTTGCAGGTGAGTGTAGCCGGGCATAGCCACCTCTTTATTGGCTTGGGCCAGGTCAAGCAGCGCCCGCTGCAGTTCCCTCAGCTTGCTTCGGGTCTCGGCGATGGCCTCTTTTGCCCACAGGCGCAGGTCCAGCGCTACCTGGTCATTTCGGGAGCGGGCGGTATGGAGCTTTCCCCCCACCTCGCCGATTTTATCCATCAGGCAGGCTTCGATATTGAGGTGGATGTCCTCTAACTCAGGATTGAACTGGAACTTGCCCTGCTCTATCTCAGCTTTGATTGACTCCAGCTCCGAAATAATGCTCTCCGCCTCTTTCGGAGCAATGATGCCCTGTCTTGAGAGCATTTTGGCGTGGGCAACACCGCCGGCGATATCGTGTTGATACAGGCGCCAGTCAAAGGGGATAGAAGCGGTATATTTATTTACTAATTTATCGGCTGCCTTGTTCAGGCGACCTCGAATATGGCTCATTTTAATCTTCCTCTATTGGTTCGGTGGGCTGTATCTCTGCCTGCGTCCTGACCGGTAGCCCCCATATCTGGATAAAACCGGGGGCAGCCTTCTGGTCAAACTCATCACCCTTATCATAGGTGGCCAGACCGTAGCGGTACAGGGAAAAGGGTGACTTCCGCCCGACCACCGCCGAGCTTCCCTTGAACAGCTTCAGTCTGACTGCCCCGCTGACGTAGTGCTGGGAGCTCCTGACGTAGGCGGCTAAATCGCGGTGCAGTGAGCTAAACCAGAGGCCGTTATAGATTAGGTCGGCATACTCTATGGCTACTTTCTGTTTGAAGCGCAGTTGCTCTTTAGACAGGGTTATCGCCTCCAGAGCTTGGTGTGCCTGAAGCAGCACCGTAGCGGCGGGGGCTTCATAAATCTCCCTCGACTTTATGCCCACCAGCCTGTTTTCTAGGTGGTCAACACGGCCGACACCATGCCCGCCGGCCAGCTCACTCAGTTGCTGAATCAGGCTAACCCCATCCATCTTCTGGCCGTCAATGGTTACCGGAACCCCCTGCTCGAAGCCAATCTCTACATAGCTCGGCTTGTCGGGGGCCTTGGCCGGCGATTTGGTCAGGGTAAACACATCCTCCGGCGGCTCGACCCAGGGGTCTTCCAGAACCCCGCACTCAATGCTCCTACCCCAGAGGTTCTCATCAGTGGAGTAGGGGCTGTCAACGGTAGTCGGCACCGGGATATTAAAGCGCTGGGCATAGCTGATGCTTTCCTCCCGGGTCATGTCCCATTCCCGGGCCGGGGCAATAACCCTGAGGTCAGGTGCCAGCGCATTAACACTGACCTCAATTCTTACCTGGTCGTTACCCTTACCGGTGCATCCGTGAGCCACCGCGGTGGCTTTCTCCGCCCGGGCGACGTCTACCAGAATCTGGGCAATCAGGGGTCGGGATAGGGCAGTGGCCAGCGGGTAATACCCTTCGTAGAGTGCGTCTGCCTTTAGCGCCGGGAAGATAAAATTATTGACAAACGCTTTTTTGGCGTCCTGCACCAGCGCTTTGGTGGCGCCGGCGTTACACGCTTTCTGCTGAACCAAAGAAAAGTCACGCTCGTTACCGACGTCCATGGTAACAGCGATGACCTCCAGATTATATTTCTCCTGAAGCCACCGTATGGCGACTGAGGTATCCAGTCCTCCGCTATAAGCCAGTACTACTTTATCTGGCATCTTGAACCTCCGCTTAGCTAAACTATCACCACTTCTCAATGCCGAAGTTTAGCTCTAAGAAGTCAGTGATCTGGCGGTAGACCTCGGGGTATTGCCACCAGTAATCGTGCCCCGGAGCCTTAATAAAGTGCAGAACCGCCCCCGATTCATTGGGGGGCTCCGGTAAACCGAGCAGGTTTCTGAGGCTAGCCCGAACCATAACCAGAATTTCCCCCTCGGCGAAAGAATCCGGAGTCCGGCCGTTATCCGTCATCACCAGCGTCCGGTCTAAGATGACACTATCGTGCCAGAAGGGGGGGCCGCTCTGAATACTGTAAACCCTCGGATTGTCGGCCAGGATGCCCATCACCTGGTCGCAGATAATTGTGCCGTTGCTTTCACCGGCGATGATAACCCTGATCTCGGGGAGGTGGGTGGTGAGAAACTCCATCCGGTAGGCTAAATCTTTCGCCTTTGATGAGTAACCGTTTAGCATTTCAGCCAGCTCATCAATGCGCCCCGGCAGGCTATCAGTCGTTCGCTGGTAGCTTACCAGTAGCGATTTATAGCCCGAGTTATGCAGTTCATATTCAATGCCGGTAAAAATGCTTAACCAGCCGGGAGAAGCCTCAATTAGATTCCACCCCCAGCCACCGGAGTTAAAGACCAGGACAAAGTCCTTGTCTTTAGCCCCTTGGTAGGTGCCCAGCAGCTGGCTGGCAAAGGCGTCGCACTCCTCATGGTTATCACCGAAGAGCTCGGTGGCTAACCGGTTAGCGTCCTCCGCTACCGATGGCGGCACTGCGGAGGGGTCTTGGGCGTGCAGGGGGAGACCGCCGGTGCAGATTTCAGAGGCTACCCCGACCTGGATAGCTGAGACCGACAGCACTATCGCCAGAAGGGAGAGGACAGCGATTACGGTTACTAAAGTCTTGCGTTGATTGAACTTGGGCATAAATTTACCCCTTAAAAATTAAACACTGGCCAGGGCTTCAGCCAGAATGCCGAGTGCTTCATCAACCTCCGCTTTAGTAATAATAAGGGGTGGCATAAAGCGCAGGGCATTGGGCTTCACCCGATTAACCAGTAAGCCTCTCTCCAGGCAAGCCATTACCACTGCCTGGGCAATATCCTGGCTGAACTCCATCGCCACCAGTAATCCACACCCCCGAACCTCGGTGATAAACGGGAATTTCGGTTTTAAGCCTTCCAGGCTACTAATCAGGTACTGCCCCACCATCCGGGCATTACCGGCAATATCATGCTCAATAATAAATTGCAGGGTAGCTAGCCCAGCAGCACAGGTTACCGGGTTACCACCGAAGGTTGAGCCATGCTCTCCCGGGGTAAATACCGAGACCCTGTCTTTGGCTAGAATAGCCCCGATAGGGATGCCACTAGCCAGCCCCTTGGCTAGGGTCATTATATCAGGTTCAACACTATATTGCTCGTAGGCAAAAAGGGTTCCGATTCGCCCCACCCCGGTTTGAATTTCATCAAAGATAAGTAAAATACCGGCCTCATCACACCAGGCCCGCACCGCGGCTAGATAGTCCGGGTCGGGGAGGTTAACTCCCCCCTCTCCCTGTACTGGTTCCAGCATTACGGCACAGGTATGACTGGTGGTGGCTGCCTTTATCACCCCGAAATTATTATACTCCACATTGACAAAGCCTGCTGGCAGAGGGATATAGGGCTTTTGGAATTTAGGCTGGGCGGTGGCGGCGACCATGGCCAGAGTGCGACCATGAAAGGAGCTGGTGGTGGTGATAATCTCATAGGCGCCCTTTAAGTAGAGCTTGCCATAGCGCCGGGCTAGCTTCACTGCCCCCTCATTAGCCTCCGCCCCGCTGTTAGCCAGGAATACCTTATCAAAGCAGCTATGCTGAACTAACAACTCGGCGAGGCGAATCTGGGGAACGGTGTAGAACTGGTTGGAAGCCTGAATCAGGGTATTGACCTGTTCGGTTACAGCCTGGGCAACTACCGGGTGGCAGTGCCCCAGGCTGTTGACCGCCCAGCCGCCCACAAAATCGAGATACTCCCGGCCGGTTTCGTCCCATGCCCGCGCCCCCTGCCCCTTGACTAGGGTCAGCGGTAGTCTTTCCACAAAGTTCATCAGGTATTTATCCGCCATTGCCGGCCAGTTAGTCATCTTTTACCTTCTCATTTCTTTATTATGGTGCCGTGGTGACGGCCTTCGATTTCCTGGAGTAGGGCGTGCGGCTGGCGGCCATCGATAATACAGGTGGTTTCGGTGCTGGCTAACGCCCTCAGGCAGGCTTTAACCTTGGGAATCATGCCCCCCGATATTACCCCAGAGGTGATTAAGGCTTCGGCTGCCTCCGGTGATAGCCGGGGCAAAAGCTTGCCCGCTTGGTCGCTAACACCGCTAACATCGGTGAGCAGGATAAGTGCTTGAGCACCAATCGCGGCCGCAATTTCACCGGCGACGGGGTCACCGTTAACGTTAAGTATCTGGGGAGCATCTTCCGGTCGGTCAAAAGAGTGCTGGCCCAGCGGCGAGACCACCGGAATATAGCCTTTGTCCAGCAGAGCTTCCAGGGGGGCAGTATTCACCTTGACCACTGTCCCCGAGTAGCCTGACTCCTGGTCCTTGATCCGGCCCTGAATCAGGGCACCATCGACACCGCTGATACCGATTGCCTGACCACCCAGGCTGTTGATAGCAGCCACCAGTTCTTTATTCACCAGCCCGGCCAGCACGGCAGTCACCACATCAAGGGTTACCCGGTCGGTGACCCGCTCCCCCTGGACAAACCGAGTGGAGATGCCCAGTCGGGAGAGCCAGCCGGTAACTACATTGGCGCCACCATGCACCACCACCAGTGATTTACCCTGCTGCTGGAGGCAGACGATGTCCTCTAGGGTGGTGTCATGTTTACCCAGCGTAGCCCCGCCTATCTTGACGACGATAATTTTCTGTTTACTCATTTATCACTACCCATTTATCGCTATCATCAGGTGCTATATTGACTATTAATGGTGACATATTCCTCGGACAGGTCGCAACCCCAGGCGGTAGCCGTGGCTGCCCCCAGGTTGAGCTGTAAATTTATGGGCACCTCATCGCCGGCCAGAATCTTGACCGCCTCGTCCTGATGAAAGGGCCGGGGACAGCCGCCTTTCATCAAGCAGACATTGCCTAGGTAAAGCTCAAGCCTGGTTTCCACTAATTTCACCCCGCTCCGCCCGGCGGCGGCGGTAATCCGCCCCCAGTTGGGGTCGTTGCCGTGGATGGCGGTCTTCACCAGTGGCGAGCTGACGATAGTCCGGGCCGCTTGCCTCGCTTGGCTGGTGGTAACTGCCCCGCCCACGGTAACCGCAATAAGCTTGGTTGCCCCTTCCCCGTCACGGGCGGTGGCTTTAGCCAAGCTTGTGCAGACCTGCTCAAGCGCCTGTTGAAAGATAAAAGCCTCTTTGCTATCCGCCGATATCGGCTGGTTACCCGCCATTCCGTTAGCCATAAGCAGCACCATATCATTGGGGCTGGTATCCCCGTCAATAGAAATCATATTAAAAGAAATATCCACCGCCTTTTTCAGAGCCAGCTTGAGAAAGCCGCTATCCACCGCAGCATCGGTGGTCAGCAGGCAGAGCAGGGTGGCCAGGTTGGGGTGAATCATCCCGGAGCCTTTAGCCACGCCACCGATAGTAAAGCTATCCGCCCCTGCGCTGACGGCAACCGCCGTCTCTTTAGCCATGGTATCGGTAGTCATAATGGCTCTGGCCAGCTTGTGTCCCCCATCGGTATTGAGGGCGATCTGTTTCAGGCTGGCCCTGACTCGCTCCATGGGCAGATATTGCCCAATTACGCCGGTGCTGGCTACCAGGACCCGGTGGGCGGGTGTGCCTGTAATCTCAGCCACCAGCGCCGTCATCTCGGTGGCATCATCCAGTCCCGGTTGGCCGGTGCTGGCGTTGGCGCAGCCGCTATTTACCACTACCGCCGTGGCTTTCCCGGAGCGTAGCCTTTTCCGGGACAGGATTACCGGTGCCGCTTTAATCTTATTCGCCGTAAACAGCGCTGCCGCGCTGCACGGGGCTTCAGAACAGAGAATACCGAGGTCGAGTGTATCTTCAGCTCTTTTCTTGATACCGGCGTAGGTAGCACCAGCCCGAAAACCGCGGGGGGAGGTAACCGTCCCGGCGGGGATGGGCTCAATTCTGGCTTCCATTTACCGAAACTATATCATATCGGGCGTAACAAGGCAACGAGGCGGGCCTGCCGCCGGAAATAGAAAAAAGAAGGCTGTAGGAAATCACACCCAGAAAAGGCTAGCTTTTCTGAGCGCCTACAGCCTTTACTAAGTCCCGGAGGCTGATTTAAGCTCCCGGGAATTTTACTGAGCTGGAGTATTTATCGTCGGTCTAACCGCCTTCATCGATTGTGTCATTGCCTGACGGCGTTGGCTAAACAGAGGGCGGCGCAGGAAAGAGGGAACATCGAGTTCATCTTCACTCTTCATGCCCTTAAGGAATTGAGCCAGTTCGTCTTCCTGGGTCATTCCGGGCATTCCTGCCTTGGAGATAAAACCGGTGGCAATTAGGGTAATTCTGATCTCTTTATCCAGTTCGGCTTCATTAGCCACGCCAAAGATGATGTTGGCCTCAGGGTCTACGGCTTGCCTGATTACCTCAGCCGCTTCATTGACCTCCATGAGGGACAGGGTGGTGCCGCCAACCACATTGAACAGTACTCCCTTTGAGCCGTTGACCGAGACATCAAGTAGTGGGCTGGACAGGGCTTCCTTGGCTGCCTCAACCGCTCGGTTCTGCCCGGTGCCGGTGCCAATGGACATCCAGGCGGGACCGGCGTCTTTCATCACTGACTTAACATCAGCAAAGTCCAGGTTTATCATGCCGGGGACAGTGATGACTTCGGCAATGGCCTGAACACCGTGTCTCAGCACGTCATCGGCTAATTTGAAGGCGTTGTCCACTCCGGTCTTCTGGTCACAGATGTTGAGCAGTTTGTCATTAGGGATGATAATGAGGGTATCAACTTTGCCCATCAGGTGGGCAATGCCCTCCTCAGCCACTTCGCAGCGGTGATTACCCTCAAAGGCGAACGGTCTGGTGACCACGGCAATGGTCAGGGCACCGCTGTGCTTGGCAATCTCAGCGATTACCGGAGCGGCGCCGGTACCAGTACCGCCACCCATGCCGCCGGTGATAAATACCATGTCTGCCCCGGTGACCA
>Ga0209635_10003978_pt1 | contig 11578 bp, 3 predicted proteins | sample DeeMarSWOR230_32_FD_187463 | JGI IMG/M metagenome (GOLD analysis project Ga0209635, IMG submission 187463) | Marine sediment microbial communities from White Oak River estuary, North Carolina - WOR-2-30_32 (SPAdes) (version 2) | ecosystem: Environmental > Aquatic > Marine > Intertidal zone >...
AAAATCTTACACCTTCGTGGTACCAGCCCGAGGGTCACTGCAGTTAACGAACTTACACACAACAACTTGCCGGTCCACGATTTTACAGTGCGTCCGTTTTGAGTCCGGTGACAGTTGCAGTTTAGCGATTTCCTGGGTCAAGTGCAACTTAACAAGGGAAATTGGAATTCTAGCTCATTCCAGTAGGCGGATGAAAATACCTTAATTTTTAGGAAGTATGGACGAAGGCAGGGGCAATCGAGCACTTCTCTTTTCAGCATGCGCCTGCCCCCCTGCACTTTTCCCACCCATCATCTAATGACAACTTTGATCGATGTGCTTCGTCCGTGGTCATCCTGACACACTAACAGGTGCTCTCCGATCTCAGGAGAGATAAATGTTTTTTTCTCTGGATCTCCTGACCAGATCAATTTTCCGTCCAGAAACCAGAAAATCTTATTTACGGAGTTCTCTACCGAAGCATCCAGAAGTATCTTCTGATATTCAAGGCTAACACCTCTGCGCACCTGGTATTCGCAGGATCCGTCTGGGGAACGGATGATTGGTCCCTTACCAGCCATTATCTTCTGTGAGCCCGGTAGCAGAGGTGGGACCTTATCTAATGGATATCCATTACGCTCCATCCAGGTTGCCACCTCAGGAGGCCACACTTCAAATACTTTTCTCTCATAGGACCTTTCTTGAAGATCAGACTTGCAGAGTCGGTATCCTGTTTTACTATCGATATGAAATCCCTTGTGAATTTTGCATTCACCTATTGGGGATACACCCCGTAGATAAAATTCCTCTACCGTATGGCAACAGTCTTCATTTGGAACCATGCCACTTCTAGCACAGACTTTTCTGGTTGAGACAGAGACAGGTTTTGTAAACCATTTGTTCTCATCTTTTCCTGAGATCGTATTCAATATATCAAACAAGATAGGCCCAGCAACCTGAGCACCTACTAACTCAGGAGCACTTCGACCATCAAAATTCCCTGCCCAGACGCCGACAGTAAAGCCTTTGGTATAACCGATGCTCCAGGCATCCCGGTGACCATAAGATGTTCCCGTCTTCCAGGCGACCTTTGGCCTATCTAAACTGAATTCCCAGTATAAAGGAAGATCAGGTCTCACCACTTCAGCCAAGAGCTCAGTTATTATGTATGATGCGCCAGCAGAAAGGATTCTCTCTCCTCCATTGATAGGTTCATCCTTACAATATCTGACTGGTCTATATTTTCCACGGTTGGCAAGAACTGAATAAAGATTAGTAAGCTCAATTAACTTCACGTCACAACCACCCAAGATCAGCGATAGTCCGTAGCTAACCTGATCTGGATTTATGGTTGAGATACCCCCCTCTTGCAGAAAGGATATGAAGTTCCCCACACCAATCTTCGCCAAGAAGAGTATTGCAGGAACGTTTAACGATCGTATTAAGGCTTCCTTAACGGTAACTACACCATGGTATTTGCCATCATAGTTCTCTGCAATATACCCAGCGTAATTAACCGGAACATCATAGAGTATAGCCGAGGGGGTAATAAGGCCTCTGTCTATTCCGTAAGCGTACAGGAGTGGTTTCAGGGTAGAGCCTGGTGAGCGCGGAGAGACGGCGCCGTTAACTTGTCCACTGTGCGAATCGTCAAAGAAGTCATAGGAACCAACCAGTGCTCGAAGGCTGTTGGTTTTGTTCTCTATGACCACAACTGCGCCGTTGGTGATGCCTATGCTTCGCCACTTCCTTAAATGTTTTCTTAGGATGGCTTCACATTTCGTTTGAATTCCTCTGTCCAGTGTAGTATACATTTTCACCTTATCAGGATAACATCTCTGCACCAGATCAGTAAAATGCGGTGCCCCAAAAGGCATTGCCGTATTTTCAACGGCGATTTCTTCCTTAATTGCCCTAAAATATTCTTGATCGGTTATTACTTTCCTGTGCCAGAGATATTTTAGTATTTCATCTCTTTTTTCTTTCACCCTTTTAGAATGTCGTTCAGGGTTAAGCTGTTGCGGCGAATTGGGGATTGCTGTCAGGAGCGCTGCTTGAGAAAGACTGATCTCGGCAGGACTTTTCTGGAAGTAATAGTAACATGCGGCTTCGACCCCTTCGATATTGCCGCCGTAAGGAGCCATATTGAAATAGAACTCCAGTATTTCATCTTTGGAATACCACAGCTCCAGTTTCAACGCACGAATGATCTCAATCACCTTTGAAAATAGAGTGCGTTCCCTGTGCTCCATCATTCTGGCGACCTGCATGGTGATAGTTGAGCCACCAGATACAATTCTCTTGTGTTTTATGTTGAGATACACAGCGCGAATAAGTGACCAGGGATTTATTCCAGGATGGTAGTGGAAGAATCGGTCTTCAATTGTGATAACCGCTTCTTTTAGATAAGGGGAAATCTCATTAAGACGACAAGGCATCCGCCACTTTTCATCTGGAGAAAGGAATGCACGCAGCACTCTCCCGTCTTTATCGTAGATTGCCTGGGACGGCGGTTTATGGAGTTTCCCTTTGTCAAGGGGGAAAAGCACCAAAACCAAGAGAAACGCTAAAGGTATGCTACTTAGAATGATAAGCTTCTTCTCTTTCATCGTCCGGATACAACTTGGATCATGCCGCTGTTAGCCACAGAGGATTGAAACGGGTCATACATGGCCTCACCCTTTACCGGGGGCAGAACGAACCTACCGGTGGTAACCGCTCTGAGCATATAGTAAAACTCCACTGTCTTCCCCCTGGGGAGATTCAGATAGATGTTTAAACGATCATCTCTTATATCCATGTAGTCGGGCGCGGTTGCTTTTTCACCTACCCAGTCTATTACAATCCGAGATTGAAGCCTAGGATTTTCTATCTCCAGACCGGCTGGGAGCATGTCGGTTATAATAACATTCTCCAGATTGTCTCCCAACGCGGTCATTGTGATTTCAGCTACTACAATGTCCCCTTGCTTTAAGCTATCGTAAATAACTGGTTGACCCCAGTTGTCAAGATAGACCCTATTGACTTTGAGACCCCTATCGTATTCTTCAATATCTGCCCCCTTTCTTATGCCACTGAAGTACCAGTAATAATAGCAAGGACCCTTCCCTTCGATTCTAATCTTTACCTCTTTCCCTTCACCACCCTTTTCCTTGAAAACTGCGCTCTGGATGTCGAAAGTGCCAAGTAATTCTTCATTCCACCAGATTTCTCCTTTGAAATCAGCTTGCTTTTGAGCTCTCAAGCTTTTGCCCAAGGCCATAAATGCAAAAGCAGTTTCTTGGGTGGTATAATAAGATTCTCTTTTCAGCTGATCACTGATGGCTTTGACCAATACTGGAATCGAAGGGTGGTCGGGATCAATTTCATTCAACACCTCAAGCACAATAGCATTCTCTCTTGTAGAGGAATTGAAGTTTCCGCCGGTTTCCCTTGGTGCTTGGCTCGGACCGATTTCAAATGTCATCATTGACATGGCGGTATTGATGTCTCCAGATAGGGCGAAAGCACCAGCAAGAAGTGTCTGTGCCCATGACGATAGATTTTTCGATTCAACCTGTCTGATATAGTTCATGCTGCTTTTATCTGGTTCGCCGAAGAGGGCAAGGACATAGGTGGCGTAGACTTGGCGTTCCAGCTGATAGATACGGGCTTCGCTTTTTAATTCCTTCTTCAGCATGTTCTTCAGATGCCTGGCTGCCTTTTCTATCATCCGGTCCGGTACCTGGTAACCAGCCTTTCGGGCTTCGACCAGGAAATGGGTGGCATAGATGCTGCCCCATTCAGATTCATACCCTCCTCCTGGCCAATAGGCAAAAGCTCCACTGGCCATTTGCATGGATCTCAATTTTGTTATTCCTTCGAGTATGTAATAATCTGCGCTTCGATCTTTGAATAATGAAGGCTCTGCGACCTTTGCAATATCACTGAAGTAAAGGAGTGAGAAGATCTTGGATGTGGTTTGTTCAATACAGCCGTGCGGATATGTTAGAAGAAATCGCAAACTGTGACTAAAGTTGATTAATGGAAACGATGATGTGCTGATTTGTAATTCTGTAGTTCCCTTAATCCAATTCTCATCTATCCTGAAAGATGTCTCTCCATCGTCTTCAATCCTCCCGGCCCCAACTTCGGTCACAAGGGGTGAAGCGGGTCTTAGCGGAATATCGACATCGTGTCTGGTGGTTGAGCCAAGACCCGAGGCGTCCAGCCTGAAATGCAAGCCTCCGATTTCATTGGCTGCCTGGCAGGTGAATTTGACAAGTTTCTCCCTTTTACTTTCTACATTCACAGATTGTTTTTTTGAAGAGAAAATCTTGACTGGACCATCCACGGACAATTCGATGGTCACCTCGCCTTCTGTCTCGGTCCCATTGTATACATTCACTGGAATATTAAAACTATCCTTGCCGGAAACAAACCTGGGGAAGGTGGGAGTCAGGACAATTGGATCGGAGACAGTTATATTTTTTGAAGCGGAACCGTATTTGGCTCCTTCGAACGCTACTGCCATTACTCTTAAGTTTCCCTGAAATTGAGGGACCTTAAGATGTACCATGGCTCTTCCTTGCGGGTCAGCCCGGACAATGCCAGACCAAAGGGCAACCGGCTTGACCCGGCGCAGGGCAACTGGCATAAGATGCCTTGCCATCTCTTCGGCTCTACCACCGCCAGGAGAAGATTTCTTTTCAACTTTTTCTATTTCTGGAAGGATAAGGGAATAGATATCGTAGGTTTCCACTGATAATCTTCTCTTTCGGTAAAAAAATCCAAACGGGTCCGGGGTAACAAAATCGGTTAAAAGACAGATCCCCTCATCAACGGCGGCAACTGTTAAATAGGTTCTGTCCGTTCCTCCCTTTACTTTCACCGATACATCTAATGTTGAGCGAGGGTCAATATGGTTGGGTGCTTTCAAATCAAGAGTGAGTCTTTCCTCACTGCAATCTACCATCAGGGGATAGGCACCATATGCTCTAACAGGGGCATGGACCTCTGACGACCTCTCGGAGCGGATTAATTCACCAGCCACATAGACGTTAGGTTTATACTCTTCACGAACTGGTAATGTGATGGTTGCCGTATTCTCTGGCATCTCTATGATCTTCTGATCAAGGATACCTTCTCTTTCTACGGTGAGAATGAGTGTTCCGGCAAAAGGTGAGCGGATTTGAACTTGTGCCTGCTCACCTACCTTATAGGAAGCTTTATCAAAATCTATCATGAGTTTTTCCGGTTGGGCCATAGCCCAAGGAGCATAACCCCAGCCTGAGACATAAAAATCTATACTTGAGGAAGACCCGGATTCGGTATCTTCAATAACTACTCGGTATTGACCATAATGGTGAGGTACAAATGAAACTGATGAGACATCACCATCATAGGATATCCTTCTCCGTTCAACCAGATCTAAAGATTTCTCCGAGACATAGCGGTAGTAACCGGATTTATCACGTCTGAGGATACTATGCCATTTTACCATGTAATAAGAGAACTCTAAGTCTAAGGGCTCAGCCTTTTCTCCATCCGGCTTCACAACAACAAAATCAATGTGCGTTTCCTTGTCCTTTTCTGAATACCCCTTTTCTGCTCTGCGCAAACCGATGTAGAAGGGATAAGGATGTATGGTGAACTGCCTGTGCTCAGTAACCGCCCTACCACCCATCTCATACACCGAAACCTCCAGGAGGCCGGAAAGTGCGGATGGCGGTTTCATATTGTCAGGAATGTGAAACTCATATGTTTTCATCCCTTCATCATTTAGGTGATCTTCCCCCAATGTCAGTTCCACCCGATCAAACTGTTTCTCATTATCGCCAAAATGGAAACTACTAAATCCTTTTGGCGCGAAAACTTTTGAGCTAATTGTGCATTTGGCATCTACTTTCCTGTTGGCGGCAGGTGGACCGAATAACATGGTGCCTTTGACATCAAATCTCACATCCTCTCCGGTAGCGTAACTCTTCTTCTCCAAGGATATTTCAACCTTTACCCTCTGGGGCATAAACTCCTCAACATTGAATCTCCTTCGACCGATCTCGACAGTATCGGCAATCAGAGTCTTTGCAGTGTAAACTCCGGTCATGGCATACAGGGGAATTTCGATGTTGAATTCATCAGCTCCAGCATCTCCGACCCAACCCCGAAATTCATTGAAGATGCTCCCGTCTGGGGCAAGTATTTGCATCTTCAGCGGAAAGTCCGGCGGTATTTTACCGTCAGCTTGACGAATTAAGGTTATCATGTGGACCGTATCTCCAGGTCGATATACTCCTCGGTCAGTGTATAAAAAAGCTTCATACCCTTCTTTTGAAACAGGAGCACCGCCTACGTCAAAATCGGCAAGCGAAACCCGGCAATCCGATAATTTGAGGAAAGTGAGATCCTTACCCTTCTCAGCAGTGATAACGAAAGGTGCAAATCCTTCTGTTGCCTGTAGATAATTCTTGAAGTTTACCACTCCTTGGGAATTTGTTAGACCCTCTAACAAAACCTGATTGGTCTGGCTAATTAATTTAACAGTCACTCCCGGTTGAGGATTTAGGTTTTCCAGTGAGTTGATGTAAACTGTTAACTCATCATGGCCTATTTTGCCTATAACGCCCAGATCAGTTATCCTCACCCATTTTACGCTGCTATGCCATCGGCGTTCCGGTCTTCTCAATATCAGTATGTATATTCCTTCTCTTTCTTCATCCAGATACTCGCTCATGTCAACTGTGGTTATCACCTTGGTGTTGCGCCTCTCTTCGATTTTAATCTCCTTACGAGCAATGTGTTTACCAAGAAAACCTGGTCTGAAATATCTACTATGCATTTGGTTGGTATTGAGAAAATACACCAGATTGTTTATGAAGACCTTTTCCACGCTCAACTCCAGTTTGTCGATATTTATCGTCTCAATACCAACATTAAGATTACCCTTTTTGGGTAGGAAGATTCCCTGTGTTACAAAGTCGGAGTATGGCTCCAATTCTCTCATTTCAATAGCAGTGGAAAACTCGTTTTCCAATTCGCTACCATTCAGTGCCAGAAAACCTTTCTTCAGAGTAACAATATAGGTCTCCCCTGGTGAGAACTCACCATGAATATGGATGTAGTGGTGATCTCTCTGCAGGTGAAAACTAATGTCAGGTTTGATCCTTATGAAATCCCTTATGGCTTCAATGGCCACAGGAGTGGAGAACTTCACCGTTATCCAGCCCGTTTCGTCGGAGGTCTCCGGGTAAGCGCTCTCCACCACCAATCTTTCTCTTGCCGGCATGGCAAAAGTTACATCATAATCTTCAAAGAGGGTAAGCGTGCCCTCTGCAGGTTTCAGATTCTTATCGATGTGCAGATGGATTTTCCTATCGATGTCCTTAAGGGGCAAAGGATCACTTACGGCCGTGAGAATGCGAGAGGGATTCTTCTGTTCGATCTTGTAGTCGATAATCTCTCCCTTCTCAAATCTAATCTTCAATTTATCTTGCAAGTCTGAAGGGGGGATTTCGTAATTGAATTCTAATGTGATATAAAGGTTAGCCAGCCCAGGCTTCTTCTCATCGATTCTATACTCATGAGTATACTTGTCTACTGCGATCCTAACAGAGTGAAACTGAAATGACCTTTTGCCGGAGAGGCGCTTGTCTTTTGATTTAACTATATCCTGCAATACCTCCAAGAGATACTCTGTAGACGGCCGCAGTTGTTCTTCAGGATAAAATCTCAGTTCCTTCTGGGAGATCCACTTGCATTTGCCTTCCAAAAGAGGTTGTATCCTAAGAAAATCTGGTTCAATCCACACATCCACGCTCTCCGGGGGAACTATATTCTCAGAAAAAGTGATAGTGAAATTAGTCTTACGGGAAACTTCACCTTCCGGTACAAATCTCTTTATGGTGATCTTCGGTTTGATCCAAGCGCATCCCGAAAAGAAGAGACATAATGTTACCAGTGCTGAGAAATACACGACTTGTTTGCAAGTTGATTTTGCGACCATGGCAAGCTCCTTTCGGATTTTAAGGCTTTCTTGAGGGGGCACCCTCAACAATTCGCGAAGTTAGCTCATTTTATTTCCTCAATCTGAAACGACCACACTCCAGAGATTGGCAGACCCAACGTCCGGGAACCCAGCTCATCGCCCCGGGGCCCCACGTTAATCTCCGGATGCCCTTTGACACCTAGAGATTCAGGTTCGATAGCTCATAGTCAATATTCTTCTCGACTTTTGGTGTAATATAAGTGAAGAGGCTGCACAGAGCAACCAGAATTTCCCAAAAAAAAGAGGTGATGTCGTTCAGGAACCCTGGGTTATTTCTACAAAATCATATACAGCTTGCCCCTGATTCTATCACGTGGTCTTAACCCGCAAACCAGTGTGACAAGACCTCGACATCAACCCATTTCCCTTAGCACAGTATCCACATCAGAACGCCGGCCGGAAGACAAAGCGCAATTCATCGATAAGAACGGCAAATATGCTTTAGAGCAGAAGTACCCTCGTTCACCCTTTCCGCGTTTTTATGAACTTATGATGGCAGGAGCAAAATCCCTTTAAGCGATCGATTGAAAACGGATGCAGACCGGATACAAAGCGGAAACACTGGGTGGAGCACCCCGAAATATAGCAATTTCGGGGTGCAGCCCGAAGGTCACCCGACACAAGATGTATCCGTTTTGCATCCGGTGACCCTCGTTTTTAACGGATTTTTCAAGACGAATACAATCTAATATGGACAATCAGATTTCTGGCTAACTTCGCAGGGGGAAAGGGAATACGTTGACTTATATGAAGTTAGAGCCGATCGTCTTCACGCACTCATAACCCGAAGGTCGCAGGTTTGCTTCGGCTTGAGCCTCAGCACTATCGCAAATCCTGCCCCCGCTAATTTATGGTCTTTCTTACGATATTCCAAATACTTAGCATTTTAGGGCATACCCACCAAAACCTAAGATAACCTAAGAAAAACCAGCCCCAGTTGGCACGAATTTGGCACCTATGAAAAGGCTGGGAGGGAGTCTCAAAGGAATTTTGGAGAGCAGTAACCGGCAACCCTATCTCTCAACATTCATTGCCCAAAGGAGAGATGGGTCACGTCATTGACCGTTTTTTCGTTGACTACGGAAGTCTACTTAGGTAAATTAATAATTGATAATTTGAAGAAGGGAATTGTCAATGAGAAAATTCGTGCCAGCCTTGATGACGTCTTTCGTGTTTTTCCTTTCAGTTCCAAGTCAATCCTGGCCACAATCCGATAGCGTGACCAAGACTCTCTATCTTGGTTATGACTTCCATCCTCAATGTTTGACCTATAATCCTCAAAGCAACAAGGTCTATTGCGCCAACTATAGAAGTGACAGGAGCGTGAATAAGGTAACCATAATAGACGGTGATTCTGATTCTATAATTGCCGAGATCACAGTAGGCCAATTCCCTCATGATTTATGCCATAATTCCACGAACAACCGGATCTATAGTGCGAATTATGAATTCGACGACATAACCGTAATTGACGGCATTACCAACGCTGGAATCACCACCGTTTCAGTCGGGAGCTACCCCGCTGCTTTAACCTACAGTCCCGACTTCAACAAAATCTACTGTGCCAACTACGGAGATTCGTCTGTAACCGTAATCGACGGAGCCACCAATACAGTGATAGAAGAAGTTTCAGTGGGGAACGGACCCTGGGCCTTGCTTTACAATTCCGCTAACAACAAGGTTTATTGCGCCAACCAGAACAGTGACAACATATCGGTTATCGATGCGGCAACAGACAGCGTAACGGCCGTAGTGACTTGTGGGGACCGACCTGTAGCCTTGGTGTGCGATACGGCTATCAACAAGGTTTACTGTGCTAATTTTTCCAGTCATAATGTCACAATCATCAATGGGACGACAAATAGTGTCGTAGCCACTCTCTCAGCGGGAGGCTATCCTTATGCTCTAGCCCATAATCCTCTTGACGACAAGATCTATTGTGCAAGTGCTGGCAGCGACCAGGTAGTAGTCATAGACAGCCAGACAGATCAGGTAATCAAGGCCATTTCAGTTGGTAATTCCCCAAAGGCTTTAGTATATAATCAGCACAACAATCGAGTGTACTGTGCTAACTATAATGGAAATAGCATTAGCGTAATCGATGGAACAACAGATGAGTTAGTAGGCACACTTGTGGTTGACTTGTGGCCCATAGATCTTGCCCATAATTCTACGAATAACAAAGTCTATTGCGCCAATTACGGGGATACAAGTATCTCCGTGATCAGCTGTTATCCGGGCAGCGACATTCCAATTTATGAGAATCAAGAATTAAACCGGAAATTCTCGTTAGGTCAGAATTATCCGAATCCGTTCAATCCCACAACCACCATAGAATTTGTACTTGCCAGATCAGGACAGGTCAAAATTGAGATTTTCAACATCTTAGGTGAAAAGGTCAGGATTTTAGTGGATCGACATTTTAAAACAGGACGATACCTGAAGCATTGGGATGGAAAAAATGATTCGGGCAAAGAAGTCAGCAGCGGAGTCTATTTATGCAGATTCCAGACGAAGGACTTCAGCGAAACTAAAAAGATGATTTTACTAAGGTAAGATAAACGTTTGAATCCCAAGATCAGAAGGGGAATTCGAAGCTGAGTTGGATTTAGCCTAAGGAATCTCTTACCGAAAGAGATTATATTGGAAGTCTGGCGCAGAGAATAGTTAAGAGAGTTTGTCAGCACACACACAGGGGCAGAGTATTTTCACCTTGACACGCACAGGGTGTCAGTTTGTTTTACACCGCCAGATTTGACCGATAAATCAGCTTGTTGTTACCGATCCGACAGTCACAAGCATCTTATCCCTTGAGCTTTTGGGCTTTTAGGCCACTGTATGCAGCCACTACACTCACGAGGGAAGCCAAAAGGCCAAGGATTTTCTCCCTTCAATACTAATGGTTTGTCCTCTAGATTTTCAAATAAAGGACTGAGTTTTTGCTTGCGGGTTTGACATGAATAAGATAAATTTTCGTTATGAAAGAAATACAGCCAAACCCACAAAATCTCTGCCGAAGGATTGGTCTCAGGATTCCCCTCATCGGTTTCTATGATGCGCCCGACCCGGCGCCATTCGAGCCTCTAGTGAAGCCGGATCCAGGAGACTGCGTGTTTGTCTTTTACAAAGACTGGCTTAAAGGAAAAACCCTCCATATTACGAAAGAACACTATGGATGTGGAGGGGCCGGACGCTGGATGTGCGGTGTGGAGACACGATCGAGAAAGGATTTTATCGAATTTCTGGTGGGTGAGGAAGGATTGAAAGCATCCCCTGAGCTGATGGAGAAGTGGATCGACAGCGGAAGGCCTTATAAGTCGTCCCATCCCAATATCTTGATCGGTCCGCTCAAGGAAAGCCAGTGGGAATACGACGCAGCCGCCAAAGAGAAGGGCATCGTGTTCATCCCCGGGGTGGGCGCTACCCCTGGCATCACCAACGCTATGGCCCGGCGCGCCGCGGATCAGCTGGACGAGGTGGACGAGGTCCAGATCAACTTTGCCGCCTTCCGCTGCCCGGCCCCTGCCCCTGGCCTGCTCATCACCCTGCTCTGGGAGTTCCACCCCCAGACCGAAG
>Ga0209635_10003981_pt1 | contig 11570 bp, 14 predicted proteins | sample DeeMarSWOR230_32_FD_187463 | JGI IMG/M metagenome (GOLD analysis project Ga0209635, IMG submission 187463) | Marine sediment microbial communities from White Oak River estuary, North Carolina - WOR-2-30_32 (SPAdes) (version 2) | ecosystem: Environmental > Aquatic > Marine > Intertidal zone >...
AATCTTCTGAGGGTTTTACGTACAAGTCCCAGAGTTCGGCTGGCTGGTCCGTGTAGTCCCATTTGAACTCTTCGTCTCGGGGGGAGTAGTACCGCTCTTTGGCTCGGATCCCGTGTTCGTCTCGTCGTATGGCTAGAATCAAGGCGTCGAATTGCTGTTCTCTAAGCAGACTCTTCAGCGGTTCCGTCTTCAGCTCTGTGCAGCAATCTAGCCTCCCTGTTTTGGGGGACATGCCATTGTTCAGGGCTGCTTCGTTCTTCGCGATGATCAGATCGAGGTCCCATTCTTTCGCGATTCTGTCTCGAAAATCGTACATCTCGGGGAACTTGTAGCTTGTGTCGATATGGATAACGGGAAAGGGAATCTTGCCGAAGAAGGCTTTCTTGCATAACCAGACGGTGGCTGTGGAGTCTTTTCCAGTGCTCCAGAGCACCGCGGGGTTGCTGAACTGGGCTTTGGCTTCCCTGAGTATGGAGGTGGTTCTCTTGACGTAGTCTTGAAGATGGTTATACACTGCTTGATCCCTCTCTAGTCGATGTAGCCTAACGCTCTGAGCCTCGTTTTGACCCGCTCTTCATCTTCTTTGGTGAAGGGTTTCTCAGCTTCTTCGTCTTCTTCAGCCACGATCTCGCGCAATACGTAGGTGACGTAGCTGGACACCGAGGTGAATCCTGTTCCCTTTATTCGTTCCTCCACTTTCCTGAACAAAGGTGCGGGTATAGACACGGTTGTGAACTTCTTTCTTTCAGCTCGCTTTTTTGACTGCTTGTTCATGGGGCATCTTTCCGAAGATGAGTAATTACTAATTATATTTAATTACACGCTTATTTAAACAATGTGCCGCGTAGGTAGCGGTCTGAGAACGCTATCAGAATCGAAACGAGACTAGTACTTGGTTGCTCGTGTAGGTCTTGCCTAGGGTTGTTCCTGTTCTAGCGGTATAAGGTACGTCAAGCCTTCATCACCAAGAATGACGACAAAATTCCCGGTGGTCTTTGCGATCTCCTTCAAAGCTTCTAGAGTCAAATAGAGGTTGGTCAGCTCTGTCGCGTTGATTCCCAAGTCTTCCGCGATGATTTGAATCGACTCAGCAGTCCCATCAGCTATGATCAGACGAGACGTCGCCTCGCCCTCAGCAGCAATGATCTTCTCGGCTGCCGAGGCGTTCGCCAAGATGAGGATTCTATTTCTTTCAAATTCTGCCTGCAGTTGCGCCTGTTCTGCCGCCAGTTTGCTCTCAATCGCTTTCAGGAATTCGACCGGAGGATCGATGTCTCTGAGATCGACTTCAATGTTTTCGAGCGAATCCAGCAACGATTCCTCTGCATACAAAGCGGTTTTAATCTCATTGCTCAAGGCCTGCGTTATGATCGACCGGTTTTCAATGATCTGGATTGCGGTATATTGGCCAACGATGTCTCGTGCGGTTTCTCGGACGACCGATGAGACGGCGCTGTCCTTCCAGTCGAGCATGGGAAATCTCTTGTATAGATCTACCAATTTCGTATTGTCCAGACTCCACCGCACCAGTACGTCCACTTCGATTCTCAGACCGTCCTTACTGATAGGAGTAATTGCTGGATAGTCTCCTTGAACGTCGCCTTCTGACCACATGCCGACGCTGTCCAATGCGTAGTAGACGTGCACATCAGATACCCAAGGAGCCTTCAGGAACCAAGCGGGACCTGTGATGGGGCCTGAGATCGTTCCGCCTATCGGGTCGACAAGGATAGCCCCATAGCCGACAGCCACGGTTCTGAAGATGGTTAAAGGGATTATGATGGCGCAGAGAATGAAGGCGATTAGCAATGCTACTAGGGCGCCCGTCAGCCAGCGTCTCTTTCCAAATGCTATCCTAAATCCAGGTGCTTCTTCCAATGTATATCACCTCCTCTTCTAGGCAGTTCAACGGATAGCCTAGTGCGCAGAAGTATTTTATACTTCTTACAGTACGTTTTTGGAGATGTTCCAGCATACGCGTACGATTGGTGTGAGGATGCGATGAGCCTTGAGAAGAAGGGATTCCAACATTATTCGAGATATTATGTCTTTGCCGAGAATGAACTGCTCTTCCTCCTCATTTGTGTGATCCTGGACATCAGCGAGTACATTATCAGGATTCTCCTCCTTCCCACTGTAGGCGATTTTCTTGATATAGCCGGGTTTATCGCTAGTCTAATTATGTTCCGCTGGGTTGGACTCATATCCTTGGTTGAACTAGTCCCCGGCGCAGATATCTTCCCCATCTTCATCATCACGTGGCTGGTCTGGTATTCCATAAGGAAGACGAGGAAAAGGCGAAAAACTGCGCCCCCAAAAGCTCCTTGATTATACCAGCACGACACGTGACGCGCGCATATTCCCTGATTTTGATCTAGGCCGCCTGGCGGAGGGAGCTGCAGTAGGGTAATGGAGCCCAGCTTTCCCGTCATGTCAGGACACATCCTACAGGTAACGCTATACCGCCTTAAGACCAAACAAGACTACACTCTCCGCACAGTGTGTGTGCAACAAGCCTTTTAGATGATGAGGAAGCTAGGGAAGAAGTGCATTGGAAAGACCGTGGGCCCCATGAGCCAGAACACACGTAGAAAAGGAGTGAAACTCAAACTCTCGGACCCGGAAGAGGTTGAGGAGCAAATAATGTTGCGTCTAAGCCGGCTTATGATCAAGGAGATGGAGTTTGACCACAAAATGCGAGACAAAGCCCTACGCTTGAGTCGGAAACGAAAGAAGCAAGTCGATTCTTGGGTCATCTAGAACAGCGAGTTGGGGCAAAGAGAATTTCAATCCAGCGCGTGCAGATCATTATTTGGGATTCATAAAGTTTTTTTCCAATGTCCTGTCTCGATTTAGCCAGGCGTATCTTATGAGCAAGAAGAACGGGAAGAAACTTCATTATGGAGTACGCCTGCGAACGGATCAACTGAAGTATCTGAAAAGCGTTTCGAAGCCTTCAGAGTGGATCAGAACTGCAGTTGATGAGAAGCGAAGGCGCGAAGAACAGAAAGCTCGCTCGAAATGACTTAATGCACGCGTTTCCTTAGCGTAGACTGCTGCCAATTGCTTTGGACATTCTGCGGTACGCTTTGAGCATCTGCGTTTTCTTTCTCGAGTCTTTCTCCTTATTTATCCGTTGTCGGATTCCTCGCATTTCACGTTTCAGGCTTCTAACAAAGATCTGTTCCGATTCCATACCCATTTCGCCTCCACGAGGTGCAACCCTGGGCTGATTTCGTTCGGTAGAGATGTCTTCGGCGACCAGATTTAACTCATATGAAATCCGAGTCTGTATCAGAAGTATGCGCACACATGTATCCAGTGGTGGCTTTATGGTTATTGTATGGTGAGATTCTGACCGCGAACGAAGCGTGCACCCAGCTTTGCCGCTGAAGCACAAACGCGTGAACGCTTCGTCTCGGAAAAAATCTTCTCAGCCCTCTCCTAAAACTTTGTGTGACGCTGCTTGCGCTCGCAGATAGACTGCGCTCCTGGAGTATTTGCACTTCGAGATCATAATCGCAGAAATGTTGCTGATGACTCCCTGTTTTGGTGTGCGCATAGGTTGCTCCTTAAGCTTCAGGGTCGAATTTCCAGTCCTTTCCCAAGGCCCTAGCAGAATTCCCGTGATATGTTTCATTTGATGCAGTATTTATGCAATAAAGGCGTCCTTCTTTCAATAGAAGCTATCTCCATAAGGCATTAATACCACAAGTCGAATATGAATTTCTGATAAGTGAAGAGATTGAAGTCTAGACGATCTTTCAGGTTAGCAGCAACACTGTTGTTAGCGTATACTGTTCTGACCTCAGTGCTTCCATCCGCACGCGCAACCGATCTTAATGCACATACGCACCCTTCTGAAGCGTGTTTGGCTGTGAACCCTGCGTTCATATCCGGCAATCCCACGGACGATATCCCGCGGGTCAGAATCATGATTAACATAACAGGCGTAGCAGATCTGTACACTTATGGCTTCTATCTTGGATGGAAAACTGGCCTTCTATTGTGTACTGGAGTCAGGGAAATCACAGAGTTCTTTGACGGCGACTTCTACTATACAATAGAACATAATCGCGTATACATTGCCTCCACCCTTCTAGGACCTGTGCCGGGAGTGACTGGTAGCGGAAGATTGGCTTCCATCACTCTGGACATAACAGACACGGGAAATACCACCCTCAGCCTCTACGAGACCGAATTGTACAACTCCACAGGACAACTAATCGCCCACAGCGTTTTGAATGGTGCCTTTTGCACAACCCTCCCAGTTGCGAGTTTTACGTACTCGCCTTGGGGACTACCTGAACGTCCGTTGGTAGATGAACCGGTAACCTTCAACGCCACGAAAAGCTATGATCCAGACGACTACTATGAAGATCCTACGCCAGGAGGTATCGTTAGCTACGAATGGGACTTCGGCGACGGAACAACCGGCTCAGGTATGATTACGACGCATCAATATTCTGTGGAAGGAAAATACACGGTAGCCCTGCAAATAACCGATGACGACGGCGTATCGGATCAGGCAACAGCAACGATCGATGTTTGGGGTCCGCTGTTGGCTTACATTTCTGTACCGTATCATCGCCAAATCACTGGCTACTATTGTGGACCTGCCGCGCTTGAGATGGTTTTTGATTTTTATGGTCCTGATGTACATCAAAGTGAGATAGCTGACGTGGCAAGAACGGCTCCTGATGGAACGTATACTTGTGACATGGTGCGGGCGACGCATTTCAGTGGGCTCAGCACCTCAGTAGGCGAAGAGATGCCGGGAAGCATCACGGGATACTCCGCGCGAAAACTTGGGTTTGCCGCCCTTGAGTGCTGGGATATGACTATAGATCAGCTGAAATCGCTCATAGATGCCCGGTATCCGGTAGTGGTGTTGACTACGTGGCATTTTCGAGTCGCTGTAGGCTACAGTGGTGCACGCATCATGTTTCAAGACTCCTACCACGGGACCAACACGAGTTTGACGTACGGGGAATTCGACACGGATTGGGACTACTCGAGCCATTGGGGCCTCTTCGTCAGTCCTTGGGAGATCGAGATTTTCCTTCCCGACAACATATCGCAAGGAAGCATTTTCAACGTTACTGCCAGCATCACTTATCCTTGTCCCCCGCCCTTTCCGACCTACCAATATCCCGCCTCGATGTCGAATGCCACAGTGAACCTCCCAGCTGGACTGCGTCTGGTTTCAGGTGAGCAGCCCAAGAAAGTCATCGACACGGGTGTACTGGTCGCTGGTGCTTCAGTTAATGTAACGTGGACTGTCCAGGCAGACACCGTTGGTGCTCATACAATATTCGTGGAGGCGGAAGGGAAGGTCGAAGGCTTTGTACCGCCGCTCCCGTCTTATCCCGAGTTCTACGAGTATGAGGACAGAATTGGAGGATTCACCGAAGTTGTTTTAGATGTTGTTTCGAGCGAGCCAAGTCCCCACGATGCAACACAAGAGCTAGTTGAGACCATTGAATCTTGGGACTTGCTCAAAGGTATCAAGAAGAGCTTGACTTCCCAATTGAAATGTGTTCTCCGAGTTCTAGAGATAGGAGAAGAAGATCGGGCTGTTCGCATGCTGGTGATCTTTGAGAGAAGAGCAGAGAACCTGCGAGGAAAGCACTTGACAGAGGAGCAAACGGATTGCTTGACAGTAGAAGCCCAAAGAATCATTGAACTTATCCAAGGACCACCAACCACTCCTCCTTGGTAAGTCCCTTTGCCCCTGAACGCTCGAGACGGCCACGCGTTTGGTTACGCTTGTATGATTCAAGTCTGTGTCAAGCTATTCTGTCGATCAGCAGGTTGGTGAATTCTATCAGTTCCTTATCAGCCTCAAATACCGCGTTGTTGTAGACGTAGACGCCAAACACAAGATTTTGCCTGTGCCCCCAGCTAAACCCCTCATCTGCTGTGCCATAGTCGTAAATTGCTGCAAAGACATCGGGAATTGCCACTTCCTGATAACCTCCTTCCGATATTATCTTATTCACCTCGCTGCCAAAGTATGCTTCTGCACTGGATGCGTCTGAAAACCTGTAGACGAAAAATGTGGTGAAATAGAAGTAGTCTCTACCGCCGCTGTGTGTACTACCTATTCTCTTATGATAAAGTGCGCTGCGACCTTCCAAAAATCCACGTGCGTCTAATGTCACACTGGAGGAATCGCCGCCTAGCCACTCAGCAGCAATGTTGTCCCTTGAAGGAAGCAGTTCATCAAAGGGTCTTGTAATCAACCCGCCGGTCTCCTTCGGGGTCTGGGTTCCCCACAACCTTAGTAATGCAAGACCAATGATACCCAGCATCGCAGCAACAACGAAAACGGTCTTCCAAATCCTCCTTGTCATTCCTTCGCCCACTTTTCCAAGTAACCACTTACCTAAATCATACATAAAAACGGTGAGATAGTGTGAGCATCTCGCTGTGTAGTTTCTGATCTACCCACGGTTGTCTAGGTCAATGCTGCGAAAAAGCATCTTGACTCTTGTATCAATCCTCTTCGATGTAGACTCTGCATAAGCGACACTCTTCCTTCTCACTCTCTGATAGTCCGTCGTCTTCAACGTCCAAACAATTTCGGAATCTTAGAAGCAGCACAATGGTCACTGGTGCGGGGGGCGGGATTTGAACCCGCGGAGGCCTTCGCCAGAGGATCTCTCATGAGCTTACTGTGCCCAGCTTAAGTCCTCCCCCGTATCCTAGGGGCTCCTGCTCAACCCATCTAATTAGACCTGGCTCGGGTACCCCCGCCCCTCATACTCAATTCGCACTCGGAACTTAAATCTTGCTTGAATCCTGATTCGGTTGCCTTGCCAGCACTTGCTACTGCGTTGAGGTATATTGCAGCGAACTCTTCGGACGGATCGAATATACATCGATGAGAGTGTGGAGATCTCTGGTGACGTAGCCTAACAGAGAACGGGATGCGGGTGTTGTTACTGATTTGGCACTTCTCCTAGGAAGCTCGTGTGTTGATCTGGAAGATCTCAGAGTCGAGGGCGACCGCTCTCTGCTACTCGGAAAAGACACTCAGTTCTTCACTGGCGGAAATCTCTGTTCCTTGCCAATCCCCATAAATCACTACGACAACCTTTTGCGATTGCAGGACACTCGAACCCATATGATACGCCTTGCTCCACAATAAATCCTTGACAAGTGCATTGTCGAAGGTCAGTGTATATGTTATACTATCGCCGGAGATGATGAAGCCTTCAACCTCCTTTACAGGGATTGTCTTCTCAATGGCAATCGTTTCTGCAAACCAAGGCACTTCACCTAGATCCCAAGTTTCTTTGCTTGGAAAACTCAGCGTCACGTTGACTCTGAAGTCCTTTGTGAAGCCTGTCAGATCGATTTCATTGTCGAAGAAGGACGCAGCCAATTCAGGTAACTCAGGTTCAGGAGGTCTATAGAATACTAGCCCAAGGAAAACAATTACCACGACTGCCAAAGCCAGGACTACGAGAATAATATTCCAACTACGCCCGCGCTTCATGCCAATTAGACCTCGTCAAGACCTCCCAGGATCCTATGATGCAAAGAGAGATACTACCTGTCAATTGCCAAAAGGGTTATGAATTGATAATATTTACGGGGCATCCGAATGTTGTAGGGGCGCTCACGGGAAGCCTAAACACGTGTTATTGCATATTTACAACTAGATGGTGCGAAGCATAGAATTGGTGGGGCAAGCAACGATCTAGCATTATTCCGCTATTTCTTCGAGAACCTTGCCTTTCGTTTCTGTTCCAAGGGCGGCGGTGGTCAAGGCAGCCAAGATGTGAGCAAGCGCGAATACGGCGAAGGGTAGCCAGATTCCAGCGCTTTCCCGAAGTAAGGGCGTGGGCGAGGGAGTTGATGGCTAAGAGACCGTAGTGGAATCGTGAAAGCGAGGCTGACTCCAAATATTTGACCAGAGACTCATTCTTCATGCGTTCAACGACTCATTTAACCTCTTCAGCCAATCTTAGATTGTTTTATGTCTCCTATCTGAATCCATATAAGGTCTCGATCTTTAACCTGACTACCATGTTAAAGGTAGGTCATCGGGGCGCCAGAGCCTACGAACCGGAGAATACGCTGCGCAGTTTTGCGAAGGCGTTGGAGTTGGGAGTAAACGCCGTGGAGTTCGACGTGCGACGGACAAAGGATGGCGCAGTCGTTGTCATCCATGATGCTGACGTTGATAGAACCACCAATGGAACAGGGTTGGTGAAGGATCTGACGATGGAGGAGATCAAGCGACTTGTCAGTGAAGAGGGTGAGAAAATTCCCACGTTGGAAGAAGCACTAGAGTTTCTGGACAAGAAGGTGAAGATTCTCATCGAGCTGAAAGAGCCGGGCTTGGAGCACGATGTGTTGCGGCCAATTCGCGAGAAAGGCCTAGAGGAGAACGTCATAATCGTCTCTTTCATCGAAGAAGCGCTAGAGAAGGTGAGAGCGCTCAACGACAAGGTAGAGACCGGCTTGATCTACGTCCGACACAAGAATCCTCTGAAAACCGCAGTGGCCATGAGAGCCAACTACCTGCTGCCCCTCTACCGATTCACGCACACCGCCAACGTGAAGAAAGCACACGAGACCGGTCTAAAGGTGATCGTCTGGACCGTAAACAGGCCAGAAGAAGTCAAGGAATACGTCAAGAAGGGTGTTGACGGCATCGCCAGCGATAAGCCGGATATTCTGAAGATAGAGTAGACGTCTCCAACCTGGCTCTTCGCTACGTCGCGTCTGCATACCTCTTAAATGTGATTAGGTCTCTATCTGAAGAATGAGGAGAAAAGCAACATGCCGCTCTACGACAAACCTCATCTTGGTCATGCCAAGCATCTCTGTGAGCTCATAGAGAAAGGAGCGACCTTCGACGAATACTTCCACCTGGTTAGGAATCCCAAGTTCGTCTGCAGACAATGTGGCCGCGCAGCAGCCAAGGCAGAAAACCTTTGCGATCCAGTTCCTATCCTCAGCTCCTAGAGAGGTGCAGGAAGTTCGCCCCAGGTCATTTCAAGACCCAACGCCAATGGATATAGGCTCACACAGTATTCTTCCGGTTTGAGCTGTGGTAAGAGTTGACGCTGGCACAAAAAACGCTGTAAGCCATCAGGTGAGCATTTCATCACTGTGAGAAGACTTCTCATTGGGTCGTGGCGTGCTGCCTTTTAGTGCTTTGCGCAACCAGACATCGGGCTTGTAGCTTTTGTCCAGCAGGCCTGTTCCTTGGCCGTCGGCGCCTTCTGCTACCAGCTTAGCCTCGTTCAATGAACCGTCATTCTTCACCTTGATGTGCCATTTGGCTCCACAACTGAAGCATAGAAGATGATCTTTGCGACCTTCGCGTGTTTGCTTGAGCTTGGATTTGGGGCCGTGACATACAGGGCATCGCACAAAATACATTAGGATGGGATCTTCATTCTGCTTTTCCATGTCGGGGTCCGACCGTCTAGTGTTTGATTGGAGCTACGTGATGTAGACCTTCCGCGTCAGTCTATAAGCTGTTCCACCTCTTAATTGTTTCACCCCGTTTACTGACTTCGGTTCTATGGTGTGCACCCGTCGAAACGCTGCCGATCAACAGTCAACAATGCTGAATCTCATAATGTGCGCCTGGGGCAAAGGTATGTTGACTAAGGATCAGCAATACCGAATCGGAATCTCGGGAGATGCCACCAGTTGAATCGGTAATGTGGACTACCAAGGCCTGCATGTGTATATGTCCGAAACGGAAATGTGTTCAGCTTGGAAATTCGAAATTTATAGAATTTCGTTCTATACTGTTAGCGGAAATGCAGACCCTGAACACGCGAAGCTTTGAAGATCCACGCAGGAATACTGTGGAAGCACTCTGTGATCTCATCGAGGAACTGGAACAACAGAGAGGTCAGGGCTTAAATGAAAAGCAGACCGACGCAATGGTCAAGCTGATAGATGGACTGGTTTCCGCCATCAAATCAGAGAGAGCTCACTTTGAAGAAAACAGATCAGGCGACGACTTTATCCTGCATGCACGGACAATGCGTGCTCATATGAGGGCGTGGGCAGTCAACTTCAAGTACAGTCATAAAAGTGCATGTAACCGGTGAAGCCCCAAAGAAATCTGCATCAAAGAGCTATTGGATAGATCTCTTTCGCCATGTCTGCTGGCGATATCTCCCATACTCCCCTCTTTTTGCTTGTTTTGTGTTGTAGAAGATTCTTTCACAGACGACAAATATGCGCGCGCATTTTTGTTTCAGGAGCCTTATGTGCAATGTTTACGATGTTGATAGTAAACTTAATTTCCACAGCCGGCTTCATTTTTGCTGAAAGAGCTCTACTAATCTTACCTACCTTAATAGATGTGGGTGCTGTTCTGCTAGGCTTCTGGGGATTGATACTTATCTATGGACTAACATCTTTACGTTCAGAAAAGAGAGAATCTCTTTCAGGTTTTTGATTGTCCTCAAGTCACCTTGCTGTAGTAGAAGAGCATTCTTTTCGTTACCATAGATGATTGCTTTTTCTTTTCTATCAATTAACAACGCATGTAAGCCTGCATTCTCAGCTCCGTTATAGTCAGCTTCCACACTATCTCCAACGAATATTGCTTCTTCTGGTCTTATCTTCAGTTTCCTGAGGGCATATTTGAAAATGTCTGGATGAGGCTTCATGCACTCTGCTGTATCCACCCCTACAATGATATCAAAGATTGCCGTCTCAAGATTTACCTTTTCAAGAACGAAGCGGATTTCCTCTTCATAGGCTGTGCTTATCAGTCCCAGCTTCAACCCTCTTTTTCGGAGTTCCTCCAGAACCTTTTTTGATTCTGGATAGAGTGTGAAGTCTATAAAATCAAGCCACTTGGAATGAACAGTCTTTACAAGCTCTGCATTCTCTTCTATTCCAAGGTGTTTCAAGGCAAGAGAGTTCCACTTGTACCAGTATTCTTCAGGTTGCAGTTTGCCAAATAGAGATAGTAGACTTGTATTCTCAGCTTCCTTTTCAGCTTTTAACCATACCATCTTTATCTCATCTAATGATTTAGAGATGCCTAAAGAAGCTAGAATTCTTTGAAGGACCTCTCCTGGATGCTCAACATCAGCTTTGTTTAGAGTGCCTCCCATATCAAACAAAACTGCCTTAATCGTCAAAGAGCATTCACTCCCTCTTCATTGCTCTCCTATGGCTTAGAATTCTAGCTTTTATGACTTGTGGAAGAAACTCGAGAAAGAAGAGAAAAGCCTCTCTCTTGGCAGGTTTTTAGAAGCAGACGATAAAGAAATGCATGCAGTCTTGTGGGTTCTAGTTTTCCTCCATAGCTTCGTCTAATGACTTAATAATTTCTTGAACCGCTTTGATGTTGTTTTCCATTGTTTCCCTGAATTTCTGGTCTTTCGCTTCTCTTCTGAAATATTCGATTTTCTTTCTCAGTTGTAGTTGAATATATCCTATTTGTCTGGGGTTGAGTATGGGTCTGCACTTACGCAAGTCCCATTCATTTATTCCGTTCAGTTTTTCATTTCCAATGGCTTTTTCATTTGAATCAGTAGTTGTTCCTTTCCAATAGAAGATGGACGCTTCGTCTT
>Ga0209635_10003985_pt1 | contig 11567 bp, 4 predicted proteins | sample DeeMarSWOR230_32_FD_187463 | JGI IMG/M metagenome (GOLD analysis project Ga0209635, IMG submission 187463) | Marine sediment microbial communities from White Oak River estuary, North Carolina - WOR-2-30_32 (SPAdes) (version 2) | ecosystem: Environmental > Aquatic > Marine > Intertidal zone >...
TTTTATCGACAGCAGCTGTGACAACAGCCACATCGATATCTTCAACTTCAGTGAATATTGAAAAAAAAGCAGAATCTAGTATGGAGACACTTTCAGATGTGCTGCTACAGGAAGGATTTGAAGATGGTGTTATGCCACCTCCTGGTGGTTGGGAGAAAATTGATGGCACTCAAACTAATTATCATTGGGAAATTATTGATGCAGACACTGAGCCTGGTCTTGTTCATACCGGCGAGTATGCCGCTCTTGTAAATTTTGATTATCTGCATAACCAGAATGAATGGCTTATATCTCCTGAGGTTGATTTAACTGGTAACTATGAGACTGTTACCTTATCATTCTGGGCAAATTCGACCTGGTATACACAAACTGGTAATGTGTATGTGAAGGTTTTCGTTAACAATCAAGACATAACAGTTTGGGATATGATTAATGATGAGCCAGATTGGCAAAACGTCCAGATTTATCGGGAAGTTATTCTTGATCTCTCTGATTTTATAGGTAACGTAGTTAGGATTAAATGGCATTACGAAGATAAGCTCTATGCTCCTTTTGCGTTAGATGATATCATAGTATATGCAGGAGAACCTCCTGATCCACCAGAGCTTGAAATTGGTGAGATTACTGGTGGATGGGCTGGATTTGGTAAGGGCGGTAAGGTATCTGCAGAGGTTAAAAACGTTGGTCTGGGAAATGCCACTGATGTCGAATGGAGTATCTCTGCAACAGGTAATGGAATATTGCAGAAGATAAATGAATCAGATAATGGAACCATATCAATGCTTGCCCCTGACGATGTAGAAACTGTTGAGCTAGTGGCAGGACATCATTTTGGAAAGATAAATGTTACAGTGACAGCATATGAACCGTATTTTGATATCTTTGTCTCTAAGTCAGTGGATGCATTCATAATAATATCGTTTGTTATAATTCCAAGTTGAGGATGAAGGGAGGCATTTTTAGTAAATCTTGAAAAATGTGCTTTATCACGCTCCAAAAATAATTGAAAGATATGGAGGAAAAAAGAAAATGAAACAAAAAACAACTCTATTATACGTAATGACGTTAGTCATTACAGGGCTGTTGATAACAAGCGCAGCTGGTATACCGGCACCGGCAATACAAAAGACAAAGCCAGCTACAGAGAAAAAAAATAATATTAATGTCGACCCGTCATATGTAGCGGCATTATTTGAAAAAAATAATATTAATCCGGCAACTAAAAAGATATCGCAGGCTGAGCAAAAAATGTCTGTTGAAAAAACTACAGTAAAAAGCGAGGTTAGCTTAATGGAGCTTTCCGAAGAGCGACAAATGGATACATCACTATATGAATCATCGAAAAGCAGAGCTCCTGTAGCTCCTGTACAAAGCCATGCGTTACATCCTGGCATGGGGGATGATCATACAGGGAACATTGCCCTTGGTTATGAATTCCATTACTTCAATGATACCCAAGTTCCAGCTGAAACATTCGATGGTGTAATCTACACGTTATCAGATGATTTCGGGAACAACTGGACTGACCCATGGACTCTTGTAAGAAATATATCTGGCACTGAACAGGAGATACCCCTAACGTATCCATCTATTGATTATATGGATTACAATGCCTCTGAAGGTGGCAACGTATTCTATGGCACCTTTAATGAATTAACTGAGACATTCCAATCAGGCGCAGATGATGGCTACAGATGGTACAATGGTACAAACGTGAGCTTTATGAAGGTTGCTTGGGGCGATATTGACAATCCAGATGTCTGGGTGAGAACATGGACTGCCTTTGGAAGAACTACCCCACCAAGTTCGGGTTACTTTAAATATTGGTATGATATGTCAGCGTCAGACATTGCTGCGGCAGACGACTTCTACTTCGAAGTAAACAGATCATGGCAGCCGTTTGGTCTATGTTCATTTGTCATTGATCTTTATAGCGAGGATCCACAAGATCCGTCAATAGTTGATGGATGCCACTGGTTCTACCCTATTGAATATAACCCTGGGACAGGATGGGAAAACAGATATGGTTTGATGTGGCACTTTATTGATACCAATGGCGCTCAAGCAACATCTACCGCTATAGATAAAACACCAGCTCCCTCAGCACCAGAGGATAAGAAGGCATATGCTGTATGGGATCCACTTGGTGATAGGCCAGGGCAACATGTGGTACTTATCGCTAGTATAAACATGTCGCTTGTAGACGGTATGAACGATAATTTCCATTACACAGCTCAAGACACTTGGGATGGCGTTAGCTGGTCTATGCTGGCCGAACGGTATAGTCTTGAATACCCTGATATCGCAGTAGCTAATAATGGTGAAATTATAATTGCTCAGGAAATGATAAACATTTCAAATCCTGCTGAAACAATGCTTTCACTTTGGTACTGTAATTCATCCGATGGGAACACGTCCAACATGAGCATCTCTGGAACTTGGTTGTTTGACTATTCTGCATATTACCCAGAGGTATCATGGGTTGGTGACGATACATTTATGGTTCAATGGCAAATGGACAATAAGCTTTATGCAGCGTTTTCGTTTGACAATGGCCGCACTTGGTGTTTGAACCAATCAGAAGGTTGGATCGAATACTATCAATGGAGCGGTGACGAATATGTTCAAATGGAACACAGAGGACATAGACTTGCTGATGAAGCATCGATAAGTATCTGGGAGTACGATGACTCTACTCCGCCAACTGAATACTCTACCAAACTATTTTACAGGCATAACTGGTATATACTTGACGGATACTGTTTCGACGCATGGGGAGTTCCAGTAGATCCTGTCGATGTCCGAGTATCCAATACAAACGAAACAAACTTCTTCAGGAGAACGCCAACCATCACTGGTAATTATTACTGCATGCAACTACTTCTTGGGTTTGACGTATGGACTGATCCAGAAGCTGCTCCGTTCCGGATCTACGCTAGAGATTCCGCCACACACTATAAGGGCGTCACAGATCATGATTTCACAGAGATTAACCCTGTAAACACCATTAATATAACAGTAGATAAAGTACCTGGTGATGTGGACTTTGACGGCGATGTAGAACTGTCTGATCTTGCCAAGTTGCTCGGTAGTTACGGCTGTTGCACGCCTGATCCCTGCTACGACGACCAGAACGAAGCCTTCGAGTGTGACATCGACTGGAACGGCTGCGTACAGCTCAGTGACCTAGCTGCACTTCTGGGGAACTATGGATATCCATAAACAAGAGAAGGACACTCAGTTACGAAACACAGTAGGAAGGTTTAAAAGACCTTCTCTCTCTCTTTTTTGTTTGAGGTTAACAAAATGAGAAAACATATCTTGTACAAGTTGGTGATAGCGGCAGTTTTGATTTTTTTTGTCATGTCGTCATTGTCACCTGCTCAAATGACTTTTGAGCAAAATAAGGCAGCTGTTTCTGAGAATGATTTTGAAATAAAATTCACTATAATGTTTTCTGAAAATGATTTACAATTTGATAAATTGTTAGGATACGACGTTGTAAAACTCAACGAAGGAACATTCATCAATGAAATTGGAAAACCTATGTTACCAGCCAAGGAAATAAAGGTTGCACTACCAGCGGGAATGGAAGTAACACAGGTAAAAGTTACTGATACGAGTAGCGTCGATATCAAGGGTAAATACACTATCTTTCCTGCTCAACCGCCCAGACGTACTAATGGACTAGATGAGGATGTACCATTTGTACAACCGGACGTTGAAATTTACAATTCTATAAATCCTTATCCTTCTAAGCTAGTAGAGTTTGTCCATCAGACTGATCTGGCAGGTCAGGGCATTGCAATAATTCAGCTATATCCAGTACAATACACTCCTGGTGAAAAGAAACTTACATTGTATACTACGATAAGTTTTGTTATTGAGGGTGTTGATGGTTATATATGTGGTGACTATCTGCCAAAAGTTATTTCAGAGAGTAGTAGGAACATGTATGAGCAGATGATCCAGGACATGGTGATCAACCCTGAAGATGTCGAGATCAGATATCTAGATGGAGATGGCGGACCTCAGAAAATGGGTGTAGATCCTGGTGATTACGACTACGTGATAATAACACAAAGCTCTTGGATAGATGATTTTCAACCGCTTATAGAATGGAAGACAAAAAAGGGAGTTCCAGCAACGGTAGTAGATACGAGTTGGATATATAGCGAATATAGTGGTACAAACGATGAGGATAAAATCCAAGCATTTGTACAGGATGCCCATAGTACTTGGGGTGCAACCTTCTTCTTACTTGGTGGTGATATTGCATACGTGCCTACAAGAACAGAGTACTATCACCTATATTTAAGTGGTAGTTGGGAGGATATCTATGCGCCTGCAGATACTTATTATGCAGATTATGATAATGATTTTCTCTGTGAAGTCAATGTGGGCCGTGCCTCTGTTACAGGTGATAGTGCGATTAGCACTTTTATAAACAAGATTCTGACTTATGAACAGAGTCCACCTACAGGCGATGACTATCCAATGAAAGCATCACTCCTTGGCTTCGATTTAGATGGCTCAACAGATGGAGAAGATCTTAAAATATACATTGATAATAACTATTTAGACGCTAGTTGGACTATGGATAACGTCTACGACAGCCATAGCGGTAATCATGAGACAAATGCTAAAGCTGCAATTAACTCTGGTCAAAACCTGATTAACCATATCGACCATGGAACTTGGAATTACATGGGCGTTGGAAGTCAACATGGATATTATCTTAGTCTTTCTGAAGTTAGTGCGTTTTATAACGGTGACAGACAAAGCATATTATACTCAATTGCTTGCGATGTCAACGCATTTGACCATAGTAGCTGTATTAGTGAATGTTTTGTCAGAGATACCAATGGCGGATGTATCGCTTTTGTAGGTAACACGCGATATGGTGTCTACTATCAAGGCGATGTCTATTCGTTATCATTCCGCCAAGATCGTGAATTCTTCGAAGCAATCTTTGAAGAAGGACATCATATACTTGGTGAGGCCTTTTCAGATGCAAAAAATGAGGCCCCATCCAGTTCAAGCACATTAAGATTCTTATTTGATGAATTGAATCTCCTAGGTGATCCTCAGCTTCCTATTTGGACAGCTGATCCGAAAGATTTCGATGTCACCTATGATACCTTTATTGATCAAGGACCATCTTCCTTTTTGGTTCATGTTGAAGAAGTTGGCGGAGGAAATGTCGACCAAGCATATGTTTGTGTCTGGAAAGATAGTGATGATGAAGTCTACGAAACAGGATATACAAACGTCAATGGAGATGTCAGCTTAAGTATTTCACCAACTTCTGGAGGTACAATGTATGTAACAGTAACAAAAGATAATTTCATTCCCCACATGGGCGAAGCCGAGGTTGATGCTCATGGTTCTCCATTCGAACCAAGTAATCCAAGCCCTGTAAATTATGAAATTGATGTACTTCTTGATGCAATATTAAGTTGGACAGGTGGTGACCCTGCTGGTGATCCATGTACATATGATGTATATTTCGAGGCAGATGATTCTACACCTGATGTCTTAGTTTCTGCAGGGCAATCAGCAGAAAGCTATGATCCTCCCGGAGATATGGATGTAATGACAACATACTATTGGCAGATCATTGCAGATGATGACGATCCAGTATCTGATCCAACAGAGGGACCAATCTGGCAGTTTACAACAGAAGATAATGTACTACCTGAGTGGCGTAATCAAGGGCAAAATAAAACAATTATACAACCCGGAGAGAGCATTTCATTGTATGCCCAAGGAAAAGACAACATTGGTCTTGATTATGCATATCTTGCAATCAATGAGACTGGAGAATGGGTGCCGTTCGCTGGCGGCAATTGGTGGGACATCAATTGGGATTATCATAAAAAGATTGTTATAAATCATTCGTTGGTTGAGGCTGATCTTCAAAACTTCCCAGTACTCATAACCCATACGTCATCAGATTTTATAAATCATGCGCAAACTGATGGTGATGACTTTGCTTTTGTTGACGCAGACAACATCACGCAGTATAAACATGAGATAGAATACTATGATAGTGGAACCGGTGAGCTGGTCGCATGGGTAAATATTCCAGTCCTGGGTTCTACGGAAGATACAGTGTTATATTTGTATTACGGTAATCTAGACTGTAGCAATCAGGAGAACGTTGAAGGCACGTGGAATGCTGACTTTCTTATGGTACATCATATGGATGGTTCAGACTATACAGAACTTGATGACAGCACATCAAACCATTGGAATGTTACAAGTGCAGGTGGTGATCCATCCTACAATCAAGATGGTAAAATCGGTCGATGCGTTGACTTTGATGGAGATTTTGATTACCTAAAAACAGGTGATTTTGGATTGCCAGAAGATAGTTCATATACCGGCTGTGCTTGGGTGTATGTTGATGGTAATGCTGGATTGGTACGTGAGGTTTTTGAAGGTGACAGTGACTTCGGTATTTCGCTTATGGTATGGTCAGATGAACGATTCAGAAATCATGCCCATACATCAGAAGGGACTGCTTATTGTTACAGTACAACAACGGTTAACACAGGTAGTCCTGAATGGTTCTACATTTGTACGCGAGCTGATGCTGAAAATGATCAATTGGATATTTTTGTCAATGGTGTTAGTGAAGATAATTCAACTATATCAGGTACGATTAATCCTGAAACAGAGGGGCTTAATATAGGAACAAGTAAAGATAATAATAATTACTGGATGAATGGAAAGATCGATGAGATACATATTTCAGATATGGTTAGGAGTGATGATTGGATTAAAACCGAATATAACAATATGGCCTCACCATCCACCTTTGCAATTGTTGGATATGAAGTGGCCAGGAGTGGCGGAGAGAAGTACGGCTCTCCAATGGATTTAGATAGTGGTGCTGATGAATGGGTTTGGTCTAACTTCACCTGGCAGAATCCAGATATAACAGAAGGAACAACGATTAGCTGGAGAATCTATTACGTTGATTCTAGCAGAAATGAGATCGCTACCGATATCATGAGTTTTGATGTTGGGGTCCCAACAATACCAGGGGATCTGAACCATGACGGATGTGTAGACCTAAGCGATCTTGCTCAGTTACTCGCTCATTACGGCACATCCAGTGGTGCAACCTACGAAGACGGTGATCTTGATGGCGATGGTGACGTGGACCTTTCCGATCTTGCCGAGCTATTGGCTCATTATGGAGAATGTCAATAGAAGCACTGGTATCTGGGCTAAGAGGAAGAACTCAATTACGAAATACCACTAAGAAGGTTGTACATCCCTTCTTTCTTTTTTTTGTTTTTTCAGAAAGAATTTTCAAAGAAAATTCGTAACAATAGTACAACATTATTCGAATCTTTTCAAAATACTCGAATCTCTTCAAATAAAGTACTAATAATTTTATTAATAATTTGGTATACAAATATAAATGGAATTAAAATATGATTTAAAAATTGGGGGAAAAATATGAATAAAAAATTGATTACAGGAATTATCGTTATTCTGTTACTAGAAACTGCAGTCATTTCATCTAATGGAAGAGCAACCCAGGAAAAATCTTCTCTGCCAGTACTTGAACTTGATGGTACTATTCTATATGTGGGTGGTACTGGCCCTAATAATTATACTACAATACAAGACGCTGTTGACGATGCAGGCGATGGAGATACGATTTATGTCTTTGATGATTCATCACCGTATTATGAGAATGTGGTTGTAGATAAGTCAATTAATTTGATTGGCACGGATAAACATACAACTATTATTGATGGTAGTGGAAGTGGCAACGTTGTTAATATTTCTGCTGACTATGTTACTATAGAAGGTTTTACTATTCAAAATGCTGGAGACACATATTTGCTTAACTGGGTACATCCAAGTATCGGCTTATATGTTTTTGCAGATGCTGGTGTCTATGTTCTTTCAGATTATAATCATATACAGGGAAACATCATTAAAGATAATCCAATCCATGGCGTCCACATACACGATAACTCGGATCACAATGTCATCTCCGATAACGTGGTAACAAACATATCAGATCCTACAGCTTCCGTGGGTATCTTTTTACAGTTTTCATCCCACAATGTCATTTCCGGAAACACAATTATAAACAATAGCAAGCATGGTATACATTTGCTGTGGGGGTGTAATGACAATACCATTTCAGATAACACTATTACGAACAACAACTGTGCTCTTGAGATAAGCGGGAATTGGGCAAGCATTGACAACGTTATTACTCGAAACACCATTATAAATAACAGAAATCTTGGTGTCTATCTCTACATACAATGCTTCAATACTGTTATCTCCGAGAACGTCATAATAAACAATAATATGGTAGGCCTTGTGTTACAACAAACGTGCAGCGGCAGCAGCATTTCAAATAATACCATTGCAAATCATGATCTTGGTATAATTGTAGAGATATTTGTTGACGATGTCACCATTTCAGACAATGTTATTACAAACCATAGCGAGAATGGTATAGAAATAGTAAATTGTGCTGACAATTGCATCATAACAGGTAACACTATTGTAAATAATAATAATGGTATCTATATGAGAGAGGCAGATAATAACATATTTTATGAAAACATCTTTACAGACAATCAACGAGGAATAGATTCAAGAGCAACCTCTGGTAATTTATTCCATCATAACAACTTCATAGATAATGGAGAAAACATTTATGATGCTGGCACTAATACTTGGGAATACAACTATTATGATGATTATACCGGGGAGGATTTCGATAATGATGGTATTGGTGACACACCTTATGATATACCTGGTGGGAGCAATCAGGATCATTATCCGTTGATGTATCCCTGGTCAGGGGTATCTGGTGATCTGGATGGTGATGGCGATGTCGACCTCAGTGATCTTGCACAGTTGCTCGCCAACTACGGCACGACTGAAGGAGCGACCTATGAAGATGGTGATATTGATGGTGACGGTGATATTGATCTCAATGATCTTGCTGCACTCTTGGCTAACTATGGATATGGACTGTAATTTTTAAACGAGATACCTTTCCCAATACTATATATTTACATACTGCTTGATATATGATTGTATTATTGGAGAAAAAATGCACAGAAAAATGCGATTTGGAATAAAGGCAGCAGTTTATATAATATTGAGTATAATTATTTTTTCAAGTGCTGCACTAGGTGTTTCTACAAATGTTCAAAAAATCAATGAGAACGCTACAGATAGAGATTTCTCTATTCCTGAAGGTTTGAGAAATGGGGATGGACGAGGAGCTATTGATGTAAACCCCCTTGATGATGCACAGGTGGTTGAAGGATATCCCTCTTCAAATTATGGTGCCAATACATACATGTATGTCCAAAGTGCAAGTTCCGGGGCCTCAAGCTACCAAGATGAACGAGCATGGGTCAAATTTGATCTCAACGGGCAATTACCAAGTGGATCTACTATTGATACTGCAAAACTCCTGCTTTATTGTTGGAAAGCTGATGGACCAGATATGCAAGCAACGGCCCATGGTTCAACCGATGATGTGTGGGATGAAATGTCGATAACGTGGAATAACCAACCGATATTTGATATAGAACTTGATACAATCCAACTCATCCAAGGTCAAATAAATATCTGGCGAGAATGGAACGTGACCACATTTGTACAAACCCAGTGGAATGATGATAAAGTTGTAAGTCTTGTTGTAAAACCGACAGTTGAGGGAGCCTCCCCTGCACATACATTTGCATTTGACTCAAAAGAATGGTCAGGTGGAAACTACGCGCCAATATTACAAGTTGAATACACCACAGTTCCCGGTCAACCCATTGTCAGTGATATCCCCGATCAATTTATCGAACTTGGGAACACCTTTTCACCTATTACTCTTGATGATTACGTTGAGGATCCCGATCACCAAGATGACGAAATAAATTGGACGTATTCAGGAAATAGTGGACTCATGGTTGACATCGACCCAGGAAATCACATTGCCACAATTACACCGCCAACATCTGAATGGGTTGGACAAGAGACCATCACATTTAGAGCAACCGATCCAGATTTATTATGGGATGAAGACAGCGCTATATTTACGGTAACCCCATGGATTGAAACAGCAACATCGCCGTATATTCATTCCTATGCAGTTGGCGTAGTAAGTGCAGGTGATTATATCATTCTTGCCAATGGTGAAATATCAGGTTCAAGTAAAATTATGAAATATAATATAAGTTCAAATTCTTGGACAACGATCAATAACCCACCGTATCATTTCAAAAATAGTGTCGCAATGGAGTGGGATAGAAATAACTATATCTACATACTCTTTGGCGGCTCATATTCAGATTGCCAAAATCAAGCCCGTCATTATTTCAGTCGTATGAACATTCATACGAATACCTGGGAAAACCTACCAGACACTCCGTGGTATCAAGGACCTGGAGATGCAATAACCTGGGTAACGTCTGGAGAAAACGAATATATCTACACCCTTCTGGGTTCATCAAGTTGCTCAGGAGCCCCTTGGGGATACCCTGGCCCCCCGTACCCTGAAGGGGTTCAATTCTGGCGGTACAACATTACCGGTAATGTATGGGATCAAAACCTCACTCGTATTCCATATGGCTCAGATGATGGAGCAGATCTCCAATGGACTGGCGGCGACTACATCTATGCTTTTTGTGGAGCCTATAATGAAGGTCTGCCAAAAGACGAAGAACGTCATTTCCTCCGCTATAGCATTTCAACTGATACCTGGGTGGAATTAGAAAATACACCATACAATGCAGATGGCGGCATTGATGATGGAGGTTCACTGTTGTATCCTGGATATGGGGATCATATCTATGCGTTGAAAGGTGGTGATGATGGAGCTGGTGGTGGTGGCAGCCCTGGTGATGATTTCTGGCGATACATCATTTCAAATGATAGCTGGGAGATCATGCCAAGTATCCCCCTTGGTGTCGGTGATCAAAATGGCCATCGGTTAGGTTACTATAATGGAAAAATCTACTGTTGGCGCGGCTGTTTTGCCGATGGGACTCTTTGGGCATATTCGATTAATACTCCCCCCGATATCCCTACTACTCCGGTAGGTCCTCATCTTGTACCTGCGGGATATGAACATGAATATTGTACTGTTACAACTGACCCTGAAAATCATCAGATTTATTACAAATGGATCGATGATTCAAGTGAGTGGATAGGACCATATGACTCTGGTGACTCTGCTTGTTCAAGTTTTATTTGGGAAATCCCTGGTTGCTACTCCCTCAGAGTAATGGCAATTGATGACCCAGATGGCGATGGTGATCTCTCTGATGGTCTGGAGACCAACTGGTCTGAGTCGTTACTAGTTCATGTTGTCATACCTGGTGATCTTGATAGTGACGGAGATGTGGATCTCAGTGATCTCGCTCAGTTACTCGCTCATTATGGTATGACTAGTGGTGCAACATATGAAGATGGTGATATCGACGGCGATGGTGATGTAGACCTAGCTGACCTTGCCGAGCTGTTAGCTCACTATGGGGAAGGAACCTAGATCTGTTTGAGACAAACAAGTGACG
>Ga0209635_10003989_pt1 | contig 11561 bp, 7 predicted proteins | sample DeeMarSWOR230_32_FD_187463 | JGI IMG/M metagenome (GOLD analysis project Ga0209635, IMG submission 187463) | Marine sediment microbial communities from White Oak River estuary, North Carolina - WOR-2-30_32 (SPAdes) (version 2) | ecosystem: Environmental > Aquatic > Marine > Intertidal zone >...
TCATCCCGAAACAGTTAAATTGAGTACTGCAAAATCTGAATTTCAAGATATAAAAATAGATGGTTTTAATGTTAAAAATTTAATAATCCCTGAAGAAAATATAAGCATCTCGATAGAAGTATATATAGCTGATTATTCTTTTACCTTAAATCAAACGATTATTATTTCAATAGATAATGCCAGTTTATTTATTTCTTATATTGATAATGTTGAAGAAGCTAAAACAAAATTAGATTTATACCTTGAAAGTGAAAAAAAGACATTAGAAAAAACTATTGATGTTACTATTGGTAATCCAGTCAACATTACAATTATATATAAAGATCTTTTAGATCAATTTATTCCAAACGCTATAGTACAATTAGAAGGCCTTGGATCCCCTAAAATGTTAACTGAAAATAATATTGTAGAGCAATATAATATTTCTATTCAGACAAACAACTTAGAATTTGGAGATAATTATCTTATTATATCCGCGAGTAAAAAATATTATGAATCAATAGAAATTCCAATAAATATAAACGTAGAAAAAATAAATTGTGAAATATTATCCCTATCTGGTGAACCCAGAATAGAGATAAAAGCAGGATCTCAAGCTAAGATCGAGGTTAGTTTAATTAATTTGGATTCTAATGAGCTTATCAAAGATGCTAATGTTGAATATTCATGGAAATTTGGTAATGGAACAATAGAAGATAATAATGATGATGGTATATATGAAACTGTTTTACAAAAATGTTCTTCTGGAACTTATACTATTAATATTACAGCATATGCTGGAGATAATTACCATTTTGAACATTATGAACTAAATTTAATTGTCCATAAGCCAACAGGAATAAGCAAAGAACTATTAATTCTATTTATTATTATTTCGATTACTTCCTTAATTATTGTTGGACTTTTAACCGCAATAAGTCTAAAGACTTATATTTTTGCACCTCGTAAAATCAAAAAAAGGAATGAATTATTATTAAGAACACAGATATTCAAGGATGCGGAAAATATTCAAGGGATTTTACTTATCCACACTGAGAGTGGGTTACCACTATTCTCCAAAAACTATTCTGATATCATGAAAGGGAAAAAAACCCTTTTCTCAGGATTTATCCAAGCTGTTTCACTAGTAAGTGATGAAATTTCTAATAATAAAATTAGTAAAATCCCGTTAAAAGAACCCTATAATAAATTAAAAGCCCAAAAAATAATTGAGTTAGATTTTAAACATTTCTTTTGCCTTATTTTAGATATCGAAGAATTACGTACAGTGCTTATATTGAAGTATAGATCTTCAAAAAGATTAAAGGAGCAAATGTTTAATTTCTCTTTGTATACCTATTTACAAATCTCGGAACATCTAAAAAAATGGGATAATAGTTTAGATAGATTCCGAGAAGTAATTCCACCCCTATTAAATAAATATTTCAATCTATATTATAAAGAATTCTTTAAATTAGCCATTCATAATCCAAGTCTTGATGAAATAAAAAAGAAACTTAATTTAACTAAATTACAACTTAGAATCTTAGATGAACTTATGTTAATTGCAAAGGAAAGTAGATCCTTTAAATTAATGGCTTTACTTGAGAAGTTCAGTGAGAAGAATGAAGATTCAGTTATTGATACTATACAAGTTTTAATTACTCATGAAATTATTATACCTTATTTCTAATAATTGCAGAAATAATAAGATTAATTTTTGATGCCACTATTTTTTATTTAATTTAGTTACCAAAATATTGCTAATTTTGATTTATTATGTCCAGTATGAAATATGAAGAAATAAAAGCTAAAATTAAAAATGTTGTAAATATTCCTATAAGGCATTTTAAGTCCGAAGAATTAAAAGGAATAATTGAAAGATATCATCAAAATCACCCTAAGTCATTAGAAATTTATGAAAGAATGAAGAAAGTCATACCAGGGGGTGTCGAACATAATTTAAGTTTTAATTATCCTTTTCCATTAGCTAGTAAAAGAGTATTTGATTGTTACATGGAAACTGTGGATAATATTATATTTACCGATTATTTGATGGATGGAGGACCGATAATCCTTGGTCATAATAACCCTCAATTAACTGAAAAAATAATTGAATTAATAAGGGAGATTGGTCCTTGTCATGGAATTACAAATGAATATGAATATCTCGCAGCTGAGCAATTGAAAAAACATTTTCCTTCTTGTGAACTCATACGATGGCTACAATCTGGAACTGAAGCTGATATGTTAGCAATAAGGGTTGCTAGAGTCTTTACTAGACGGAAATGGATTATAAAAATGGGAGGATCTTATCATGGGTGGAGTGACCAGCTTGTTTTTGATATGAAAATTCCAGGAACTCTAAGAATGGAATCACATGGTATTCCTAAGCCGGTTTTGGAATATACATTATCATCGAAACCTAATGATATTGATGCATTAAGAGAATTATTTATGGAAAAGAAAAAGATTGCTGCTGTGATAATAGAACCTCAAGGAGGTGAATCAGGGGCAACACCAACTAGACCAGGTTTCAATAAAGAAGTAGAAGAATTATGCAAAGAAAATGGGGCTCTTCTTATATCTGATGAAGTGGTTTCTGCTTTTCGATTACACATGGGAGGAGGTCAAGCTTATTTTGGATATACTCCTGATTTATCTGTATTCGGTAAGATTGTGGGTCATGGATATCCCTCAGCAGCAGCTCTAGGTGGGAGAGAAGATATAATGAGATTATGTTCTGCTGGGGTGGGTGGAGTAGGTGCTAAAAGAGCCTATTGTGGAGGTACTATCGCTGCAAATCCACTCACATGTGCTGCTGCATACTACGCAATAAAATTAGTTGAAGAAACTAATGCAACTGAAAAGACTGTTAGAGCTGGTACACGTTTATCAAATGGACTGAATGAATTATTTGAGAAATATAATTTACCCTGGTTCTCCTATAATTTTGGAGGAACGGTTCACTTTCAAACAAGTTATCCATTCGGGGTGGATATTAAGGATCCAATTCAAGGTCCTCAAATAAAGGAACGCAAAGAATTCATGGAGCATATGGGAGCAGCATTAGTAGATCAAGAGCTTATTTCAGTTGCAGGTAGTAGATTTTATACCTGTATGCTTCATACTGATGAAATAATTGATGAAACTCTACAGAAAATTGATAATATTTGCCAAAAAATAGAATGAGCTTTAAACCTTAAAAGTCCACTCCCCATTTCTCATTATAGGTTCTGTTTTCCCATCCTCACTAATTCCATCAACATCCAATTTGTCTGAACCTATCATAAAATCAACATGGGTTTTGCTAATATTACCTCCAGCTGCAGAAAATTCCTCATCAGACATATTTGCACCATTTTTCAGGGCAAATTTAAAACCTCGACCTATAGCAATATGAGATGATGCATTTTCATCGATTAAAACATTATAAAAAAGCATTCCAGATTGTGAGATTGGCGAACTATGCGGTACAAGCGCAACTTCACCTAATCGTCTGGCACCTTCATCAGTTTCAAGAATTTTATGTAAATATTCCTCTCCTTTGCCAGCAGTTGCTTTTACAACTTGTCCTTTAGAAAAAGTTAGACTAAAATCTTCAATTACTACCTCTGTAGGTAGAGGTTTTGTAGCAGTTACAACACCTTCTGTTTTTTCTTTATGTGTTGTTGTAAAAACTTCCTCAGTAGGTATATTTCCTACAAAATCAATTCCACTTTGAGTTTTAAATCGAGCGCTTCCCCAAATATGACCCTTAGGTAAGCCAATAGTGAGATTTGTACCAGGTCCAGTAAGGTTTAATGAATCATATTGTTTTTGATTTAAATACTTACATCTAAGGGCAAGTTGCTTAATATGGTCCTCCCAGGCCGCAATCGGGTTTTCATTTTTCACTCGAGATATTTTAAAAATGGTATCCCAAAATTTATCTTTTTGATCCTTTTGAGGAACATCAGGAAATACTTTTTCTGTCCAACCTTCAACTGGAGCTGCTATAGCTGTCCAATTCACAGCACTTTTTGAAATTAAATCACTAAACGAATTTCGATATTTAAGGTACATTTTACGTGCTGTTGACAATAAATCTGTATCATAACCTTCAAGCAAATCAGGATTATAGGCTGAAAAAAGAAGTACAGAGTCGCCTTCTATACCGAATTTATATTGACAATCAGTTCGCCATGTAGGATATTCTTCAAATGAATCTTTTGGAGCATGTTGAAATCTAATCAGTCTCAATTGATCGTCATCCCACATTACCTCTACTAATTTAGCTCCAATTTGATATGCTTTTTTCGTTATTAATCGAACTAAGGGTGCTAATTCAATTGGTGCCCCATAATTATATGTAGTGGGTCCACCGATTAATAGACGTTGTCCAGGTTGCACATTTAGACCAATTTTCACTATTACTTCAGCATATTTTTCCAAATTCCTTTCAAATTCTAAGGACATTTAAATCATATCATATTTTATTAAATTTTACTTTAGATTCTACTTTGTTCTAGGTACTTTAATAACTATCTATTAATTTCAAATTTAGACTTCAAAAGCCCACTCACCATTTTTCATGACTGGTTCAACTGTTCCATCGTCTAATACTCCATAGATATCCATCTCCCCTGAACCAATCATGAAATCAATGTGAACTTTACTGATATTGCCCCCCGCTGCTATGAAATCTTCATCGGACATATGTTCTCCATTTTTTATGCTATAATTTATACCTCTACCAAGAGCTATATGACAAGAAGCATTTTCATCGATAAGAGAATTAAAGAAAAGGATTCCTAATTGAGATATAGGAGAGCTGTTAGGAACCAAAGCTACCTCACCTAAATAGGATGCCCCTTCATCTATATTAATTAAATTTTGGAGATCTTCTTCCCCTTTTTTCGCAGTTGCTTTAATAATTTTTCCTTCTGAAAATTCAATCTTAAACTCTTCAATTAAACTCCCTGCATAGTTAAGAGATCTTGTTGATGTAACAAAACCCTCAGTTTTTTTATAATGTGGTGTTGTAAATACTTCTTCAGTAGGAACATTTACAGCATTTTTTATCCCACTTTTAGTTGTCATCGTACCACTTCTCCATATATGATCCTTAGGTAAACCGATTGTTAAATTTGTTCCTGGGGCACTATATTTCAAGCCAGTATAATGCTTTTTAGTAAGATAATTGCCTCTTTCCTTGAGTTGCTTTATGTGATTTTGCCAAGCTAAAACAGGCTCTTCAAATTTTACTCTGCACATTTCAAAAATCATATCCCATAATTTTTCCTTTCTCTTATCTAATTGTAAATTAGGAAAAACCTTATTTGCCCATCCATCAACAGCACAAGCTATATATGTACTGTTAGATGGATGATCTTTCATTAGTTTTACAATTTTCTCGATTCCTTTAAAATAAGTTTGCTGAAAAAGTTTTAACTTTTCAAGATCTTGTCCAGTAAGTAAATCAGGATTATCTGCTAGAATATAAAGGATTGGATTACCTTCTTTGGCATGATCGTACATATAATCATATTTCCATTTTGGAAATTCGGTAAAAGAGTCAAGAGGAGCATGTTGGAAACGCTCTAAATATATTTCTTCATCATACCACATTACATCAACTAATTTAGCTCCCACTTCATACGCTTTTTTTGTAATTAACCGAATTATGGGAGCTAATTCAATAGGAACCCCAAAAGTAAAGGGGCTATAAATACATAATTTTTGTCCCGATTGTAGATTAAGAGCTACTTTAATTATAACTTCGGCATATTTTTCTAAATTTTTTTCAAATTCTGAAGACATTTGAATCTTTCTCTCTTAGGAATTTCTCATAATCAGTTTAAATATACCCGAATATTTTATTTTATTTCAATTCTTTTTTAAAATTATCTATTTATTACAAATGGTAAATAGAAATTAAAATGGGAGAACAAAACGAAATTATTGATTCCTCGGATTTATTTAATGAAGATGGATCTCTAGTACAACGTGGATGGGCAAGAAAACCAATATTGAAATATAATAAAGAGAATATTGGAAAAGGATGGCTTCGAATTAAAGAATGGGATCATTATTCAATTCTAAATAAACAATTTGGATTTCAACTTACCATTGGAGATATCGGATACCTTACACAAATGAGCTATGTATGGCTTGATTTTGAAAATAGGGAACGAGATGGCAAGGGTCTTTTCAAATTTTTTACCAAATCAAAACTATTACCTTTGAGTTCCTTAGAGGATAGTAAAATAGAATTTCCAACTAAGAAATTTAAAGCATCAATAACAAAAAGTAAGAATGAACGTATAATATCCATTGAGGATCCTACATTTCAAGAAAAAGGATTAAAAGGAAATATAATCCTCACAGATGATTCAAAAATGGATAATACTGTAGTTGTCACAGGTTATAAAGAAGATCCTCGATTGTTCTATTATAATCATAAAATCAATTATATGCCAGCTGTAGGTAAAATACTTATTGGTAATAAATCATACTCATTTGAACCCGAAAGTTCTTTTGGACTTATGGATTGGGGACGTGGAATTTGGCCTTATCGGACGCATTGGTTATGGGGAAGTGCATGTGGAATCGTTGATGGAGTGCCAGTAGCTTTTAATATCGGTTATGGCTTCGGAGATTTGTCAACGCATACCGAAAATATTATCTTTTATGATGGAAAGGCTCATAAAATCGATGAAGTAACTTTTCACCATGAAGATCGAGATCCTACTAAACCTTGGAAATTTACCAGTAATTATGATAGGTTTGATATGGTTTTAGAACCACTTATCCCACATAGAGAAAAAATCAATTTTGGATTAATATATTTAAATTCTTCATTATTACATGGACTATATTCCGGAAATTTTGTTTTAGACGATGGTAAGAAAATCCAAGTTAAAAATATGTTAGGTCATGCAGAGGATATCATTTGGCGTTGGTGATCTGATGCCTAAATTGAGTTATGATGATTATTGGTTCAATTACTGTTTTGATATAGATCCTCAAAAGATTAAAAATCTTATAAAAGAAGAATATATATCATCACAAGGATTAAAAATCCATCTAGATATTTATGATAATAAAGAGAAATTGTTTAAAGGGAATATTATATTCCTTCATGGTACATCTGTATATAGCAGATTCTATGCTGAGTTTTTATACAACCTCTATAAGAAAGGTTATCGAGTCATAGCTCCTGATATGATGGGACATGGTTTAAGTGAGGGGATTAGGGGGCATTTTACCATGGAAAAATTTGAAAAGACTGTATATGATGTAAATTCTTATGTTATTGAAAAATATGGTAAAAGAAATTTTCTTATGGGTTCAAGTCTAGGAGGTATTAATACTCTTTATTCGGTAGCATATGATAACAGATTCAAAGGCGCTATATGCCATAATACCGCAATATTTAATGAAAAAGCGTATAAAAAAATCATTAGGTTGAGTGGTGTTTTAAAGTTATTAATTCATTTAATCCCTTTAGCTGCTAAGATTACTCCTAAATTAAAACTAAGCACTACATTATACTTAGATTTTGATAATCTAGCTAAATCAGAGAGAGTCCTAAAGCGAATAAATTTACTTTTAAAAGATCCACTTTTGAGCCTTAAATACACGTTTAAAGCACTTAGAACCCAGATGAAAGATTCATTGCCTATACCCATAGAAGAAATAGAAGTTCCTATTATGATAATAAATGGTGATGAAGACATTTTGTTTACTTTAGATTATATGAGCGAAATATTCAATAGACTTACATGTAAAAATAAAAGTTTTGAGATTTTGAAGGGTGCTTCACACTTAATATTTCAAGAAAACATTCAAGAAACTTTAAATAGAATAATTCCTTGGCTTGAAAGAATTAATTGAAATGACATTAAAATCTGAAAATTAGATCATAGTATGTTCTGTTCTAGATATAACCTCATCTTGAATTTCTTTTCCTAAATCAGTAAAGTAAGCGGAATAACCTCCAACTTTTACGATTATATTTCTATACGGTTCTGGGTTCTGTTGAGCTGCTTTTAACACTTCTGTAGATACGACAGTAGGTTGAAGCTGTTGACCTCCTAAACTATAATAAGTTTTTAACAGAGAAATCCACTTTTTTCTAGCTTCTTTTGTTTTTCCAATCCCAGATGGATGCATTCGTATATTAACTGCACAACCACAAACATGCTCAAAATCAAGAGCAGCAACTGATCGCATTACACCTGTTGGTCCGTTCTTCTCAACATTGTATGGATTACAACTTGCGGCAAATGGTTTTCCTGCAAGTCTACCATCTGGAGTTGCGATACCAATTCGACCATCATATGTATGAGAAGTCATCGATATAATAAAAGGAGCATAAACACCCCCTCTATAAGTTTTATATCTATAAGTTTCTTCAAATATTCGAGTTGTTACTCTCCGAGCAATTTCATCACATTCAGGGTTTCCATTTCCCCATTTTCCTTCTAGATTTAAAATCATTTGATGGATTTTTTTATATTTATCGGTGAAATTGTTATCTATTGCTTCAATTAAATCTTTAAAGGAGAATTCTTTTTGTTCAAAGATAAGTTTTTTAATAACATATAAGGAATCAACCATATTTGCAATACTATTCATTATAAGAATTCCTTCTGCATCGTAATATGCACCTCCTTGCGTTACGTCTTTTTTATGCTTAAAACACCCTCGCATAAATGCAGATATGAACGGAGCAGGAAAATAATTTGCAAATAATCTATCACGTATGGTAGTGGCTTCTACTATTTTTTGAATAACGAAATTTACTTGCTGATAAAAAGCATTGAGAAATTCATCGAACGCTTCAAAATTGTCAGGATTTCCCGTCTTTAATCCTACATCATTTACTAAACCTCCGATAGTTTGACAGTTACCATTCCGAAGTGTCATATCCAGAGTTCTGCACAACAAGAGAGCTGAGAAGCCAATTCCTCCTGTTTTTCCCGGACTGCACATATCTACACATCCTGTTATTGAAAAGGCCTTTGCATCTTTTTCAGTAATACCTCGATTTTTTAATGCTTCAATACATACATTATCATTTAATACAGATATGCTTGAATATCCATTATATTGGATTTCAGCAACCTTCATATATAATTCCTCTGGGCTTTGATCATGAAAGCGTACAGCAAAGTTCAAGGAGGCTTTTGATCGATCTGCTGCTTCTAACACAAGATAAGTAAGTTCATTTGTTGCATCTTCACCCTCTTCATTTAATCCTCCCACTGTTACTGGTTCTGAACCTTCGAAACGTTGACTAAAATCACTCACGGCGTTAGAATAGGGACGAATATTATGACTCATTATATTCAGAACTAATTCTTCTAGTAATTCTCGCGCTTCTTCTCTTGTGATAAGACCTTTTTTAATATCAGATCGATAAAAAGGATAAAAAAGCTGATCCAAACGACCCGGTCCATGCACATTAAAAGGTATAGCTAAATCCACAGTCGTTTTAACTATCCAAAATAACTGCACTGCTTCCCTAAATGTAGTAGGTGGATGATTTGGGATATTTTTGCATATATCATACATATCTGATAATATTTTTCTTCTATCGGCATTACTAGTCTTACTTAATTCTTCTTTTATTTTTTCTGCCAATCTATGTGAATAAGTAATTACAGCTTCAAGTGTTATTCCAATGGATTGTAAAAAATCTTTTTCTTCATTAGTTAAATCTTTATTATTTTTTATCTCCTCTTGAACTTCCTCGTATATAGTTAATAATCCCTTTTTCAGGACTGTTTCAAAATCAAGAACTAAATGACCTTGCCATACACCAATTACAGCACAAGGAGATATTACTATATCATTTTGAGCTGTTTTTAAAGGCAAATGAGATAAAAAATCATATGCTTCACCAGTATATACTTCAGAATTTGCATATTCTTTTTCAAGAATATCAGCGAGTGTTCTTTCTTTCCAATAAGGGATAAGTTCAGTAAGAAGGATTTTTTTATCTTCTTCTTTAATAGTATATGGATTTATTTTTCTTTCTTCGAGCGTTTCAGTTCCAAGGGTTGTAATAGGAGCTCCTATTTTTTTAGTATTTTCAAGTAATTCACGAAGTCCATCAGGTCCAATTTTTTTTACCATATATGTTATATAATTCCTATTACTCTTTTTCATATACTTATTCATTGTTTTTGCATCAAGTTCAATTTCAAAAACTTTATTCCATATTCCACGTTCTATATCGACGGGTATTCCGATAAAATTTTCTGTCCATTTACCAGCAATTCGATCATCAGGATCAATATATATAGTCATTGTTTCAAGGACATTCTTCATTGAGAGTGCAACTCTTACACCAAGCGGAAAATCCTTGTTTTCAGTCTCCTTCCATTTCTCCGTATAAAGTTTTGCTCTCTCTATAGAAATTATAGGAGTCTCGTCAAGGAGTCTTCTCCTTATTCTTTTTATCCTCTCACTCGCTTTATCAACAAATTCCATATGTTTTACCACATTCCAATAAAATTGTTAAAAAATTTGAATTTAATGAAATTGGAAAAAATTACTTAACTTTCTCTATAACTAATTTAAATCTATTTAATAGAAATATTTATAATTTGTTATTTTAGAAAAAGTAAGAGACACAAAAGAGTTTTTAGCTTAATGATTAATAACTACTTGAAAAGAATATTGTTCAAATAATTTTGTAATATTTTGAAGGTCTTCTTCTGAGAGTTCTCCCATATCTATGTATAAATTCCCCATTCCCACTTTTTCATATTTTGTTTTTGCTAATTTATTATATGGCATAAGATGTACTGGTCCATTGTATTTTACCTTATTCAAGAAGGTTGCTATACTTTTGATAGTATCTTCATCTGTATTTACACCTGGAATTATAGGTATTCGAGGAATAATTCTTTCACTACCAATTTTTAAAAGTAATCTAGAAAAATTAGCCAAAATTTTATCATTCAATACACCAGTATATTCTTTATGAATTAAAGAATCAATATGCTTAATATCAAATAAAAATAAATCAACATATTTAGTTAATTCTTCTATTATATCATTGTTAAAATAGCCACATGTTTCTATTGCAGTATGGATACCCTTTTCTTGTAGAGCTTTAAGTATTTCTAAAAGAAATTTTATCTGCATTGTAGGCTCTCCTCCTGAAATGGTCACACCTCCTCCAGAATTATCATAAAAGGGTTTATCTCTAAGTGCAATTTCAACTAATTCATCAACTAATATTTCTTTTCCAACCATTTCCATAACTCGATTTGGACATACTTCGACACAAGTTCCACAAGTTGTACAAAGTTCTTCATTTCTCACAATTTTATCATTTTGCAGTTGAAGAGCCTTATTAGGACAAGCATTAATGCAACTTTCACATTTTAAACATTTTTCTTCAAAATAAGATATTTGAGGTATTAGTTTTTGTGATTCAGGATTTTGACACCAAACACACTTTAAAGGGCATCCTTTTAAAAAGATTAGAGTTCTTATGCCGGGTCCATCATATATCGCATAATTTTGAATGTCAAATATTATACCTTTCATTTGCACATTTAAACCATATTATGTTCGGTTCT
>Ga0209635_10003990_pt1 | contig 11559 bp, 14 predicted proteins | sample DeeMarSWOR230_32_FD_187463 | JGI IMG/M metagenome (GOLD analysis project Ga0209635, IMG submission 187463) | Marine sediment microbial communities from White Oak River estuary, North Carolina - WOR-2-30_32 (SPAdes) (version 2) | ecosystem: Environmental > Aquatic > Marine > Intertidal zone >...
TCTATGATCTGTGGTACTTTAGATAGCTTATTGTATACCTCGTGCTCATGTGCAGGTGCAGCACTAATTAGTACGAACCCAATGGCCATAACTTACCTACCTCGCTCAACCCTTATATTGTTATCAGATATAAACTTTATCAAAAATTACCAGGGCGGTATCTCGAACCTCCATTTGATATAATCTCCATTAGATATTGAACATTTATCAGCTCCAACCATTGGAATATCTTCATTTACGTAATACTGCCAGTATTTTCCATCCATACCATTTTCATCATTATTTATCGAATCTATAAGTATAGCATCGAACTGTTCATAGTAAGTATAATCTATTGAGAAATCGTTTCTAGAGGAGGATCTTTCTAACAGCGAAAAAACAGTATCATCATTATATGCAACTAGATTGTCCTCAATTGTCCATCCATCTCCTATTATTACTATTTTCACGCTTGTTTCATCTGATTTTTCAAGCCATATTTCGCTTTTTTCTGGAACTCGCATAGCTGTACCGGTGAAAGACAAGACAATCAAACAAACTGCCAAAGCTACCACTGGAATTTTATGAATATTTTTGAATTTAACTGATAGTTTGACGTTCGTTTTTTGGGAAACATATGCTAGAATGGGAAGTGCAATTATCACAAAGGTAACAACTCCAGAAATCATGTGATAGATCATAAATGGTATTCCAGCTGTAAACACCATGGCCAATGATTTTGCGGTATGTGGATACATGAGATACCACCATCCGATGTTTGTCCACACGTCATATATCAGGACAAAACCGATTCCAAGTCCGGCAGCAATACCAGCATTTCTTAATTTGAATTCTCCTAATTTTTTTCTTATTTTATCTCTCTTCAATATGTTAATAAGACCAATCATTACAAATCCAGAGTATGTAAATAACACAATTCTATTCATTTGATCTCCAACAAAGATAGAATTTCCAATAAGTAAATCGCTAATAATCATTGCAAACAATGGCACAAAAATTGCTAAGGTTGGTTTAAGAACCAATGCCGCCAGAAATGTTGTTACCATGATTATCTCAAAATTTGGAAAAGGCTGCATTTCTGTTCCTACAAGTATAAATCTTCCTAAAGCCCCGATTAGTATCAGAGCTATTGTTAATACTATTTGATTTGCATCAGATAATTTTTCTACTTTCATAATTGTCCTCCCTTTTGTGTTGGAATAAATATTTGTGTATAAATGTTTTGTTTTTTAATCAAAGGATTGATCCTTGGAGAGACATACATTTTGAAACGATCTTATCTCGTATTTTTGCATTGCATTCGATATCAATGATAATATAATTGCTATACTTTATGTTGGTAACTCTTGTTTTGTTATACAATTCAGATACAAATGACTGTGCTTCTTTGTTAATTGGCAATTTCATGCTTATTTCAGTTAGTTGTGGCAAAGACTCATATATGCTTTCCAGAAGTAAGTCTATGTTTATTCCTTCTTTAATAGAGATTGGAATACAGGCTCTATCCTTTAATAAACCACGTTGATTAAGATATTGTTTTAAGTTGTCAATATCTTTGTTATTTTTTAAATCGATTTTGTTTAATGCAATAATAATTGATGCATTGACACCAAGATCATACAACTCATTCAGTGACACCTGCAGTTTCTTTTCAACAACCTCCTTTTCTTCACTTCCATCAACAACAAGGACAACAACATCAGCAAGTTCGATTTCTTCAAGTGTCGAATGAAATGCATCTATTATCCATGCAGGAAGGTCTTCTATGAAACCAACAGTATCAGTAAGAAGAATTGGAATATTCGCTTGTTTGCTTTTGATTCTCCTGGTCGTAGTTGATAAGGTTGAAAACAATCTACCTTCAACCTTTACCTTCTCTCCTGAAAGAATATTTAGAAGACTGCTTTTTCCAGCATTGGTATATCCTGCCAATGATACCAGATAAAATCCGCTTTTGTATCTGGTTTGTCTGTGTAATTCTCTATCACCTCTAATTTTATTGAGATCCTCTTTAATCTTTTTCATTTGTTTCTTGATTGTTTCATAGTAATCATCTACCTGATATTCCCCTCCCGCCATAAAACCAGGATGCTCGCCTGCCCGTGCTCTATGAATAAGTTCTCGAACATATGGTCTTTCATACTGAAGTTGCGCTAGTTTAACTTGTAATCTAGCTTCTTTTCTCTCTGCACGTTCTTCAAAAATAGCAAGGATTAACCTTATTCTATCATAAACATCGACATTTAGGCTTTTTTCTAGAGCAAACCACTGAGAAGGTTTCAACTCCCCATCTACAATAATCAAATTAATATCTTCATTGTTATTGTTAATAAACTCCTTTATCTCCTCTACTTTACCAGATCCAACATAGAAATTAACGTCAGGTATCTTTCTGTGCTGAATAAACTCACTTAAAACTTTATATCCCAAAGAGTTAGATAATTGTACTATTTCTGAAGTATTATCATGAAGCGATACAATTATTGCATTCTTCTTCTGATTATTCATTTTTTCTTAAACCACATGTATGCACTATAAAATCTTTGAATTGCTGTAATATTTCCAATAACAGCAAAGTAGATTAAAACCCATTCTAAAACTGTTGTTTCCCATGGAAGCTCTAATGAGTATCTAAGTCCAATGTGTTGCACAATAGGAGCAATCATTAACAACACTAATCTATCCGCCCTACCCAAAAGTCCAGAGTAATCTCGTTTATAGCCTATTGCTTGTGATTGTGTCCCCATATAACTGGTAAGCAATACCCCGATAATTGCAAGAAGACCTATACTTGGTCTACACCATGAGCTTAACGCAAGGCCACCTATTATGAAAACATCAGCGTACCTATCCAATGCATGGTCAAGAAAATCACCTTTCAGTGAGGCTTTTTTTGTTAATTTCGCAACCTTTCCATCAATGGCATCAAACAATCCATTTAAAAAGACAAAAAGTGCTGCAAGAAAGAGGTAGTAGTTTACTAGCTCATATTCAGGTGATGAAAAATAAAAAAATAAACCAGAGAAGATCGCAAATAAAAGAGCAAGCCAAGTCAAACTATCTGGACTTATTTTTGAAAAATGCTGTGCAACAATAGATAATATAGGATCTACAGAATCCCTTTTTCTGTCAAGAACCATCATCTATCTCCTACAGCTAGTAATCATTTAATATCTCTTCAGACCAATCAATATTTCCTATATTATACTTTTTTGTGGGCTTAAAGTTACTATTAACTATATCAATAATAGCTGAAGCAATATCCTCTTTTTTCATATGGGTAGTATCAATTTCAAAAATATTATCTTCCTTATGGATTTCAACAGTTTCACACAGAATTACATCTATAGTTTCAGCTTCTACATTTTCATTAATTTTTTTTTGGTTCCATCCTTTTTCTTCGAGACGCTTCTTTAATTGTTTAGGATGACATCTTAAAAGTATGACTTTATCAACCGATTTTAAGAGATGTGCTAAATGTCCTTCGACAATGACTATGTCTTCAGTTTTATAGTGCTCATTAAGGTATGAATCTAATCTTACAATATCAATTATCTTTGAATTTCTATCTTTGTCAACTCCGACTATAAATTGTTTTTCAACGGCAAGTTCGTTCAATCTAATTACACGGTAGCCATTTCTTTCTAAAAGAAGTGAAACAGAGCTTTTCCCTGTGCCTGGAGTACCAGAAAGAGCAACAAGCATTCTATATCAACTTATAATAATCATATCCACGAAATCCTTCTTTAAAGCAGTAGTGAAGTGTTTGGAAATCTTTACGGAAAGCTTTCACATCTTCCCGTATTTTTTTCGTGTTTTCTCCTTTTAATAATGCTCGTTCAAAGTACACTGCAACCTCATCCATTTCTTTCTCTTTCATTCCAATTCTTGTTAGTTCAGGTGTTCCCAATCTCAAACCAGAGGGATTCATTGGGTCTTTATCGCCAGGAATCATATTCATGTTTGTCACAATTCCAGCATCTTCTAGCTTTTTAGAAGCTTCTTTACCCTCTCCAGGACCAATTTCTACTAGAACCTGATGAGATTCGGTAAACCCGAGTTTTTCCCCAAACACTTTAAATCCTCGTTCATGTAATGATTGAGCCAAACGTTTTGCGTTTTTGATTATTTGACCTGCATACGCTTCACCAAATTCTAAATGTTCTGCAAATGCTATTGCCTTCGCAGCTACATGATGAAGATGATAGGAAGAGGTTACACCAGGGAATACTCCAAAACCAAGTTTTCTTAGAAATGATTTATCTTCATCTGTATCCCCTTTATGATCTGATAAAATCAATCCCCCTTGAGGTCCTGGAAGTGATTTATGAGTGCTACCACTCATAATGTCTGCTCCCTCTCTTAAAGGATCTTGAAATCTTTTACCTGCAATAAGTCCAAGTACATGGGCAGCATCATATACAAGATAGGCACCAACATCATGTGCAGCTTCAGCAATGTCTTTTATGGGGCTTGGAAACAAAAAGACTGATCTACCACATAAGGCCAATTTTGGTTTTTCTTTCTTGATGAGTTTTACAGCACCGTCGATATCAATGTTCATTTCTTCGTCATTAAATGGGAAGGAGATGAGATTAATACCTCTGATTCCTGCCGCACCCCATTTACCAAAGGAAATGTGAGCTCCGTTAGCCGTATCTAAAACTGTCGCTGGTTCACCAGGTTTTATGAGAGCTTTAAATAACGCTAAATTTGCAGTTGTTCCAGCAGTGGGGCGTACATCTGCATAGCTGCATCTGAATAACTTTTTTGCAAGTTCCATTGCTTTGATTTCTACCAGATCAAAAAATTTACATCCCTCATAGTATCGATGGCCAGGTGTTCCCTCTGCATATCTTCCATGAAAATCAGTAATAAGCATTTCTCGGCATAGGGGGGACAATACATTTTCGCTTGCAATCATTGGAAGGGAGTTACCGAAAAATTCATTGTTTTTTTGTGCTTGTTTTCTAACGTATTCAACCTCGTCGTACCAATTCATTAAAATCCCCAAACGCTGTATCATTGATTCTCATAAAAAGCTAATGGTAAAAATGAATTATCCTTTGTTCTAAAAAAAGAAAATATAGATAAATATACTCATTTGTATACATTTTTATATTTTCTAATATATGCCTAATATAATGTATGAATAAATTAAAATGTATATCTAAAAAAATCTTTTTATGTATCAATTAATGTATATTTAATTATACATTAAAATATATCTTAATATGTACTTATGAAGATAACTTTAAATAGAATATCACACATGAGAATATGAGGGAGTGAATGGATAAAAAGATTCTTATCTGTGGGAGTATCCTTGCTGTGATTATGCTCACTCTACCGTTTTCATCAACGATAGATGTAAAGGCAGATGTGGATATTGAATCAAGAGAAAACTTCGAGATCGGAACATTAGATAATAATAAGGAAATTATTTCATTTATTTCTGGAACCTTTAATTGTCAAGAATTTAAAGGCATACGTCTGATTATTCGTCATGTAGAAATCTGGGCAGGGGAATTTGATACGAGCATGGATATTAGGGGAATTAAGCGTTCCTTCCCCATACGTTATAGTGTCAGCGGTGTTACGCATCTTATAGCTCCCCGTTTCATAGGTTATGCTTTTGGGGGTCCCCAATTTGGAGGTGTGCAGGGAATTGCCCTGGGTAACATTGAATGGGAGAAGTAAAATAGTATGGGAGGTAGATAATGGATAAGAAACTCCTAATCTGTGGGAGTATAATTGCTATAGTTGTTTTGGTACTTGCTTCATTTAGTCCTGTTGTTGGTTTTGTAAGTATAAAGTCATCTGTTAAAGATTCTCCTTTGTTTAGTGTGAGAACCCAACGAGCTATAGGCCAAGAGAGCGAGGGTTTAACGTCTAATTATCTTAGAAAAGGAGATTTGATTCAGTTTCCAATACGAAACGGTAAAACAGTACAATTTCAAAAGATTATAGACACAGTCAAAGGCATGGATGATAAAACATTTAACAGATTTATTGAACAAGTTGCTCATCGTTATAGAAGAGATCATAAGAATATGGAGATCAGTCTTGAGACGATTATAACTGAACTTATTCTAATACGGAAGAATGCAGATAATCTTTTTCGGGAACCCACCTCTAGACTGTTATGTTTATGGCAACCTACAGAAGGTCCAGTATGTTTCTTGTTTCTTGGTGTTATTCCATATCTCACAGCGCTTCTTATTTTATTTTATTTTACTTATATTCGGAATAATTGCGAAACGGTTGCTTGTGTTCCATAAATATAATTGTCAAGATTTGGTGATATGAATAAAAAAATCCTTGCAATTGGAAGCATAATCGCTTGCATCATAATTCTACTTGCATCGTTATCACCAGTTGTGGGTTACAATTCAGCACGTTCTTCTGTAGGGAATTCTCCGTTGTTTACTGTTAGAACGAATAGGGCAATTAATGAAGAAAGCGTGAGCTTAACTTGCGATTATGTTGGAAAAGGTAACATATTTCAAATTCCAGCACGAGACAGTAAAACAGTACAAATTCAGAAAATGATAGATACGATCAAAAGCATGGATGATAAAACATTCTTAAAATTCGTTGTATTAGTTGCTGAACGTTATAAACAACCGCTAACCGATATAGAAGTTGGTCTTGAAGAAATATTAGCTGTTTTTTATCTAATACGGGAGACTCCATACAAATCTTTTGTTCCTAATAATTTGAGGGGGGAAGAATTCAACCTTTCGGAATTTACTCTAGATAATACATTGAAATGTAAAATTCTGTTAATTCTTTTGATTTTAGGAGAAATTGTATTTGCCATTTTCATAATCTTATATGGTTTAATCCTCACAATTAAAGGTGGATGCCATACTGTTTACCTCTTTGACCCCGACTGTACATGGTCCGCCACTGGATGTATATGTAAGTGAATTGTATTGCAGGTTCTTCTGGCAAAAAAAACTAGGCACTATAACAAAGTATATAAATTGCATTTTTTATGCCCGCACATCAAACTATAAAAAACATTTGTCGAGTGATATTAATGGTCAAAATAAACATTAGTATAGAGGGAGAAGATATTTCAGAGATAGTTGGAGAGCTACTAAATGTTGGAACCGAACTTATTAAGTCAAACAGAAAAGAAATTCGCGAAATAATGAAGATACTAGCAGATGAAGCAATAGAAGTTTTACAAGAACGTAAAATCGTGGAAAAAGGTGCACAGTTATATAGAAAGATAAACAGTGAGATCAATTGGACTTATAAAAGAGATAAAAAGACCTAGAACCCTATATTTCTAATAAATCTCTAGAACTATTTGTTAAAAATTCAATTCCTTCTTTTTTCACACGTATGTCATCCTCTATTCTGACTCCGCCAAATCCTGAAATATACACTCCTGGTTCTACTGTAAACACCATATTCTCTTTTAATTCTATTTTATCGTCAGGGCCAAATCTTGCTCCATCATGAACTGCGAGTCCAAGAGAATGCCCTGTAGAATGAATAAATCTACCTTTGAATTTTGTACTATCTATATACGAACTAACTAGTTTATGCACTTCTCTTGTTTTGACACCCGTTTTTATTGCATCAAAGCCGATGTTTTGTGCTTCTAGTACTGTTTCATACATCTCTCTTTGCTGTTTGTCTGCACGCCCAAATACAAAAGTCCGTGTTATATCTGAATTATATTTTCTAAAACATGCTCCGAAATCAAATAATGCAAAATTTCCATTTTTTAATCTGGTAGTCCCATGGCTGTAATGGGGCTCTGCAGTATTTTTATCGAAGGAAGAAATGGTTTCAAATGCAGGTTTCTGTGCACCAAGCCTCTGCATATGATAATCAATCTCTGCAGCTATTTCATATTCGTACATTCCTTCTTTTAGCATTTCCGGTATCTTTTTCATAACAGTATCTGATATCTTGCATGCTTCTTTGATTAGTTTTAATTCTAATTGGTCTTTTACAAGCCTAGTTTTCATTAGTTCTTCTGAAACATCAATAAATGACGATTTGGTAAACATATCTTTCAGTTTGCCAAAATCTTTATGTGAAATTCCATTATAATTCAATCCTAACCTCTTCAGAGATGAAAAAGATTTTTTAATTATCTTATTCATTTCCTCTTTGTTTTTATAAACGTGAATATTTAACTTAGATTTGCTTGCACTTTCTGCCTCAAGTTCTGGAACAACAAGATCAACATCACCATTAGGATATAAAACAGCAATGGATCCTTCAAAAATACCATTTTCTAAACCTGTAACATAAAAGAAATTATCGTCAATGTATGGTAGTACTGAATTTTTCAATATTATTGCATCTAATTTTGCTTCAATGATATTGAAAATATTTTTTACTCTCTCTTTCACTCAAAGATCACCAGCTACATACTTACAACTAATAGATGAATATAAATAATAAAAAAGAAGTATTACCACGCCATTTGAATAGTTCTAAGGTTTTTCTATCTTAGATACGAGGTTATTTAGTTGATTTAAATCTTGCTTGATGTTTTCTACTTCTTTCATCTTTTCTTTTTCAAAACTCTTCAAAATTGTTGGTAAATTGGAGGTTAGCTTATACAGATGGACTGGTCTTCCTTTTCCCTTTTTCTTAATATCACGTTTTTTTGCCCATCCTCTTCTTCTGAGTTCTTGCATGGCAACACTAACTTCAGGTTGCCGAAGATCAGCTCCCTGCTCAACATCGGCAGAGCGGCATTCGTCAACTTGAGAGATGTAAAGTAATGTTTTAGCAAGATTTTTTGGCATCCCAAGATCCGCGAATAGTTGAACCGCTTTAGTATCCTTTTCATCCAATACGAAAGATCTTTTTCGTTTCATACTTTCTCCTCGCGAAATAAATCAATTCTTAAGTATTTATATTTTTCTCATTTTTCAACTTTTTTTCATATTTTAAATTTTATATTTTAACTTCCAATTTTTTATATGTGGATGTATTATTTAAATCTTTTTATTTTTAAGGTGCTTTCATTTAACATTTTCTTTGCAAGTTCATCTGGATAGTCACCAGCATAGATAATTTCTGTAACACCTGCATTAACAAGCATCTTAACACAAACAACACAGGGAGTATTTGTACAATATAATGTAGAATTCTTTATTGAGACACCAAATACAGCTGCCTGGATGATGGCATTCTGTTCAGCATGCAATCCCCGACACAGTTCATGTCTTTCCCCAGCAGGAACATCCATTTTCTCTCTCAGGCAACCCACTTCAGAGCAATGCTTAAAACCCTTAGGTGCACCATTATAACCAGTGCTTAAAATATGCTTGTCTTTAACCAAAATGGCCCCTACTTTTCTTCTTAAACAAGTGCTTCTTTTAGCAACTACGTGAGCCATTTCCATAAAGTATTCATCATATGATGGGCGATCTTTCATAAAAAATCAAAAGTGAATTGTCACAGATGTTTAATAAAATTATGATTTTTTGACACTAAGATTATCATTTTTTCAAATTGACTTCAATTTCCTGAAAATCTTTGGGAACAAACGAATTCTTGAATACTTTACGTGCATCATCTTCCAAGATACTATTTTTTAGATATCTAGGACTAATATGAGTTAAAAAAAGCCTTTCGACGTTTGCTTTTTTTGCAATTTCTGCTGCTTGATGGGCGGTGGTATGACCATAATCCATAGACATATCTTCAAGTTCAGAATCAAAAGTTGCTTCATGAATCAAAACATCAGCGTTCTTAGAAAACTCTATCATCTTATCATATGGTCGAGTATCTCCAGAAAAAACTATCTTTCTTCCTTTTCTTGAAGGGCCTAATACCATCTGTGGAGTGACTTTTTTACCATTTTTTAATGTTATAGATTGGCCCCGTTGAAGTTTACTAAAGAGTGGGCCTTCAGGTATATCCAACTTCAACGCCTTTGGTTTGTTAAATTTACCTGGACGTTTATTTTCTTCTAGACAAAACGCTAACGATGGAACATTATGAATTACCTTAAGAGCGCTTATTTTATAATCATCAAAATCCAAGACATCTCCATCTTTTACTTCTTGCGATATGATTTTATAGGATGGTCTAAAATAACCAAGAGACAGCAATTGGGATACAAGTTTCTTAATTCCTTCAGGACCATAAATATGAATTGGCTTTTCTCTATCATTTAATTCCATTGTTTGGATTAAACCTGGCAAACCTAAGAAATGGTCTCCGTGAAAATGTGTGATAAAAATTTCATTTATTTGCATATAGCTAAGGTTTGATTTTTGAAACTGTCTTTGTGTCCCTTCTCCACAGTCAAAAAGAATTACTTTACTCCCTCTTTTTATCGCAATAGATGTTACGTTTCTTTTTACTGTAGGCCAGCTTCCACTGGTACCAAGAAATATTATTCTTAGTTGTGTCATTTAAACTGCGGATAGTAACCTTAGGTAAAAGCATTTTGGTTATTTTTGATATACTGCAAAGTAACGGGTTAGGCTACCATGAACTCTAAATTCATGTTTTTTTATTAATGAAAAATATTTCTCACCTGCGGAGATTATATCTTTATTAGATAGGCCAATAACAGCTACTTTTTTCTTTTTCAATACATTAGAAATGCTTTCAAAAGCGCGTTTATAGAGTTGGTTAAGATTTTCACCTTTAGTTGTTGTTGATTTTCCATAAGGTAAATCAGTAACAATAGCATCAACGCTGTGAATATATTTCTTAATATTGCCTACATCTGAGCAAAACAATTCATAGTTTTTAACATTATAAAAATCCAGAGTTCTTTTACAACCATCGATCATTTTTTCCTCTATATCGCTACCTATTACTTTTGCACCAATAAGTCCGGCTTCAAGTAATATTCCGCCTGTACCACAAAAAGGATCCAACAATGTTTGATTCTGCTTAATGCAAGATAAGTTTACCAACGCACGAGCCAATTTTGGATGAAGAGAAATTGGAGAGAAGAACGGCCTATACTGAACCCTTCTTTTATCAAACTGACTCCTATCAACTTCGCTAATTTTCAAACCAACATATACCTTTGTATCAGTAATTAAAGCACGAACTTCTAAATCAGGTTTTATTAAATTTACAGTTCTGTTCTTTGTATATATCTCTGCGAGTGTTCTTACTATTGGTTGTGAGTCAATAGAATTTGATCTATTCCTATATTTAATAGATATCGAACCCTTCTCATCTATCTTATTTTCGACTGCACACTTTTTTATTCTATCAATAGAATTTGAGCAGGAAAAAATCAATTCATCAACATAAAATGTTGAAGATAATCTTTTAGCTAGACTCGATATTTTTTCAGAGTTAACATCAGATTTTATTACCAATGCGTCCTTATTTGATTCAATAATATGATATACAATGTTCTCTGCCCTTAAGGAGGATAAAACCTCGTCTATGGGCAATGTTTTGTGTTCTTTTGATAACTCAAATAGCAATTTCATATCTATCAAAATATTATTGATGAAATACTGCTTTAATTAAAAACGGGGTTATTAAAGTAGTTACAATGGTTAATAGAATTGTTATTGCAAGTATCTGATGTTCTATTGC
>Ga0209635_10003992_pt1 | contig 11557 bp, 10 predicted proteins | sample DeeMarSWOR230_32_FD_187463 | JGI IMG/M metagenome (GOLD analysis project Ga0209635, IMG submission 187463) | Marine sediment microbial communities from White Oak River estuary, North Carolina - WOR-2-30_32 (SPAdes) (version 2) | ecosystem: Environmental > Aquatic > Marine > Intertidal zone >...
AATAGTGGATATTTCCTGATTGAGGAAGTTTCTGAAGGCAATCACACAGTAAAGGCTAGCAAGTCTGGATACAGAGAGGACAGCAAAAGAATATATGTGAATGCTGGAGAGACTGAAATTTCGTACCTGACTCTGAATAAAACAGAAAAGACCGAGGAGAGTGAAGAGATGGAGAGGAGACTCAGTTTTGCGCAGGGTGAATCAATGGTTTTCTGCCTGATTTATGATGATCACCCTTTTTGCATTTCAGGTGGAAATGTGAAGTATGTGCGTACTTCCGATGGATATAAGGTACTTATCAGGAATTATACTGAAAGCTGTACACCCTGGGATGTTTCTTGGGAAATCCATCTGCTGAAGAGAGGATTTCTAGGCTGGAGTGTTGTGCACGAAGAAAAGGTTGAAGCAAAAAAAGGTTATGAATGTAACATTGGACACGAAATAGTAGGTCTTGGACATGGAAGAGATTTTGAACTCAATTATCTCATCAAGGAAGATGGAGAATATTATTTGAGAGTCCGAATAATCAGCAAAGATACCTGCTTAGGAAGACCCCTGCTTAGAACTGATTGGAGTTCTCACGAAAAGAATCCCATAAAGATCAACCTTGGGTTTTCTTCATCTAGGAGTCACATTTTGAGTTTCTGGATTATGAGATTGTTCAGTTGTCATGAAAATAGGGCGAAGTTCAGGGGATTTAGCTTTATAAACCACTCTGTACTATTATGTCCTGAGTCGAAACTAAGGATTTCCATAGAGAAAAAATTAATGATTATGTTGTAAAGAAGAATCTTTTCCTCTTCAAAAAATCTGAAATCTTCCCAAAATGTCACCGGGATTTCTTCAATTTTCTCAAGTTCTGTAGATCGTGCTGCACAGATAATTCTGAACCTCCCAAATCTATCAGCAAGTTTCAATACAGCCCTATAGAATATACCAGCATTATTCTGGATATCATCCCATACCAAAAGGACCCTCCCTGATAGATCATATTGTAATTCTCCTTCTCACTGCCTCCAATCTCATAATCTGATCTAATAATATCCACATCTTCAGGCAGAGAAGAATCGATTTTTGTATGGGTTCCACAGGGAATGTCTTGAATCACTGTAAACTTGATATTATGCTCTTGATAATCAATACGATCTATTCTTATCCTGAAATAATTCAGAGGCCCCTGAAATGTTTTTTCTATCGCGTGATGTTCTAGGAGAGGGATATCAATCTCGTACAGATCTGTCTCATCATCAAATTCTTCGGGAATTCTTTCCATATCCTGATTGACATCTAGTTCAATCCCAAAATGAGATTTCCAGAATGAAAATGATTCACCTTGAGGTATTACATCCACTAGAATACCAAAATTATGTGGTTCTGTAATGAAGGGAAGACATATCATAGTATAGAAGGTTGCGGGATCTGTCAATGCATATACATTAATCATAGCCTCAATAGTTCCTGAAACGCCATGAAAAACATCTAATGCCTGGATTATGAAAAGAGGAATTGAAAAGAGGTAATAATAATCATCAGCTTCGTCTCTGTATCCATTAGTCATTTGAAAGAGAACTGCGTTAGGAAGATCGACAGTTTTTTGATCTTCAGATATTCCTGCAAGATCACCTTCTTTGGCATAGGGCAACCAAACATTGTGTGAGTCTCCTTCGTAATCTACAATTCTGAGGAGAATCTTCTTAGTTTCAACGTCAATATCATTAAGATGGATCTGGTATTTGCCAATGTCAAGCGACTGACCTTTGCATATCGCCTGGCGTTTTATGAAAACAGGTTCCCCAGTTATCAAAAAAGGATGGCTAGCCAAGTTTCCTTCTTTTCCACTACGTAGGTTCACATCCATGATTCTTCCAGCAGAAATAACTGTATAGAGTTCACCCAGGAGCAGAAACCGTGGTAGCATCCTTCTTGTCAAGATCGAGGGATATGGTATCATAAATTCACCCATTTCAGCTTGGTTATGAACTCTGCAACGAATCGTTAATTGAGGGGGGATTCGGATATTGTCAATCCGGTAGATCAATCCAGGAATATTCTCCGGTGGCATGTGTTTGATTCCTCCAAGGATTAGTCTGCGAGATCTATTCTTCAGATGTGCAGCAATTTTTCCGCTATTTAGTTGAATCTGTATTTCCTCATGTGTTTCCCAAGCATCAAACTGATCGTTTGCGTTTCCATACCTAGCATTTTCCCAGTCATCAAGATACCATAATGAATTCAATATGTCAGGAGTTATTATGATAGGTTTTCCAATGGGTGCATTCTGAAGAGTAGTCTCAAAGGATTTATTTGGAAGGGAGACTTCTTCTGTTTTCATGAAAAGGCTCCTAATCTCGGCCTCAAGTACTCGGGCAGCTTCTATTTGCGCAGCGTCTGCTTCTTGTCCTCCTACTACGACAATACAATTTAGATTCCCTTCTGAAGTCATGAAAAAGTCTTGTTCAAAAATTAAATTCGCTCTTGAATGTTCAAGCTCTCTTTTTTCTCTGTCTGATAATTGATCAGATGTTGTTGAAAATAATTTCTTAAGTAGACAATCAACAATGCCATTAATTCCTTCCTTTCTATAATCGAGATAGGCTATACTTTCCCGAATTCCTATCATCTTGGTGTCATCAAGTTTAACTGGAAGTATGAACTCACTTTTGCGTCTTTTCGCTTCATCTCTCATAATGGAGAATTCAAAGTCTGTCCAATCTTTGATTGGGTAATATTTTGATATTAAGAGCAAGACAAATCTTGCTTTTGGTCCATATATACCCTGGAAGTATTCTCTAAGATCTTTTCCCCAGAAGTCATGTTTGTATAGGTCATCATAGAAAACTCTTATACCCTCAGCCCGTAATGCTCTTACCAGGTTCTCAGCTATGTGTCGATCTTCACCAGCGAACGAAATGGCTATATCAAATTCAAAGTACCAATAGCTGAGAATCTTTCAGCTAAAATCTTTCACCCCTAGAGGAGCCGGACCTAAAAATGTCTTGGGTCCGGCTCCTCACCTGCAGGGTGTTTGAAGATGGAAAAGATAGAAGTGAAGGTGCTCCCAACTTCGGGTCTGCAAGATCTTCCGTGATGCTGGTTAGTAGATTTTCCGAAGTAAGACACGAAAAAAATTGGAAGGAAGGACTCTGGATGCAATCTTTGACCGCGTGTTCCAGGATTATTCATCAGAAGAACGGGAGAGAATCAAAAAAAGATATGCTACCAAGTATGAGGTAGCAAAGGCACGCCAGAGGATTGAACAGATTTGTCTGGATATTATTGATCATTACGAAACGTATGTGAAACCAGATGGGTTAAAAGCTCAGATTGTCATCTTTGATAGACGCACTGCTGCCAGATACAAAGAAATCCTCGATCAGTTAGATGGACCTGAATGTGAAGCTGTGATCTCCACTAGTTCGGCAGACAAAGGGATTTATCAAAAACTGAGGAGAACCAAAGGAGAGGAAGATGCCATCATAAAACGATTCAAAAAACCCATGGAAGAAGATTCATTATCTATTCTGATCGTGTGTGAAAAATTACTAACTGGGTTTGATGCTCCCATTGAGCAGGTCATGTACTTGGATAGCCCCTTAAAAGACCATAGTTTGCTACAGGCTATCGCACGGGTGAACCGACCGTACAAACACAAAACACATGGGCTGATTGTGGACTATTACGGTATATCAGAATTCTTGAAGGAAGCATTAGCTATCTTTAACACTGAAGATGTAGAAGATGCATTAACTCCTTTGAAATCTGAACTCCCTCGGCTGCAAACCAGACATCGGGCAGTTCTGCGATTCTTTGATGGGGTAGATCTCAGCCACCACGAAGCGTGTATAGCTGTTTTGAAAGATGAGAAAGTGCGTTCAGAATTTGATGTAGCATTCAGGCGGTTTGCAGAAAGTATGAACATGCTCATGCCAGACCCTGTTGTTAATCCGTACCGGGAGGATCTAAAGGTTCTGGGAGATATACGCAACCGAGCACGCGTTCGGTACAGAGATGAACAGTTGAACCTGGTAGGATGTGGTGAAAAAGTTCGTGCACTCATCGATGAGCATGTACGGGCATCGGGAGTCGATCTTCTGACAGAACCAGTCAGTATTACTGCAGAAATCTTTGATGAGCACGTTGAATCATTGAAAACAGATGAAGCCAAAGCCAGCGAGATGGAACACGCTCTCCGTCAGGAAATCAATGTGAAGCTTCCTGAAAATCATGTGTTCTACACTTTATTAAGTGAACGATTGGAAAAGATCATTGAAGCATGGAAGGAGGAAAGAATTGAAACATCTCAACTAGTGCTTGAATTAGAGAAGCTTGTGAAAGATGTCCGCAGAATAGAAAAGACGGCATCACAACTTGGGTTAACAGAGACAGAATTTGCCTTTCATGGTATTCTAAAAGATGAATTGGAGCCGTATGAAGTTGAAGAGGATACTATTAAAAGGCTTTCAGTAGAATCTGTAGAAGCTGTAGAGAAGCTGGCAGTTATTGATTGGACAACGAAAGATGATGTTCAGCCGATGATGAGGAGAGATATTAAAAAACTCCTGCGAAAGGAAAAGTGCCCGGAAGATCGATAGAGCCGCTCACTTTGCGGCTGCTTGATTTGGCTCGAGTACGAATGAAACGGTGAAAGAATGCATATTATGTATGGATCTCAACGTATTGATTACAGTATTGTGGAAAGTAATAGAAAAACTGTGAGTGTGGTTGTGGATCCTGCAGAGGGTGTAATAGTAAAGGCTCCCAAAGAGACGGATAAGTCTCAGATTCAGCAAATCGTAACGAAGAAAGCTCCCTGGATTCTTAGAAAGCTAAGAGGTGTAAGAGAGCTGGTAAGAGCACCTCTGAAGAAAGAATTTGTCAGTGGAGAGAGTTTTTCATATTTAGGTCGGAATTATCGGCTTAAGGTTAACAAAACAAAATCAGAAACATCAAGAATTAGTCTTGTGGGGGGTCGTTTCGTGATAAATATGGATCCTTCAGTAAGTGATGAAATTCGAGCAGAAATTGTGAGAAGTGCTCTTGTGGACTGGTACATGGATCATGCAAGAGTTCGTCTCGTTGAACGTGTAAGGATATATGCTCCTAAGGTTGATGCGTATCCCTCTCGAATTGTGGTAAAAAAGCAGTTGAAACGATGGGGAAGTTGCACAAAAAATAAAATGGTGAATTTCAATTGGAAGATCATTATGGCCCCCATGTCTGTTGTGGACTATGTGGTAGTGCATGAACTGTGTCATTTGAGAAAACCGAGTCATTCTCCTATGTTTTGGATTCTATTGCGTTCAGTATTGCCAGACTATGAAGAGAGGAGGAATTGGTTGAGGATTAATGGAAAAAGGTTATCCTTTTGAATGCTATCCCCTTGAACTACCGAAGCTGAAGACTGCTCTAGGTCTTTCTGTTACAGAGCAGTGACATAACTGAGTATTTCGGAGAATATAACTACCAGGAGAACAAGGAATTGTTACAGAAGAGACATTGTGGTGAGGAGTATAGAGAATCCACAACTTGTATCTTTGATATCGAAAACACCAAAAGAGTTAAAAGGATTACTGGTAAATTGTCCCATATGGGAAGGATTTTTCTCTTTTCAGGAGACAGCAGATCTTTTCTGAGAGGGAGGGGAAAAAATCTTTTTAGAGGTTGCATAGGTTGTTGTTTAGGATTCGAGGATCCGGGAGCATTCAAAAATGAGTACCGAAATTTCATGACCAGCTTTCTTGATGAAAACGGGGTTCAGACGACACGCATTGTTCACAAATCATACGATGTGAGTAGAATATTTGGGGACGAAAGAGAAGGATTCTTAGATTTTCTTGAAAGATTTACATTATTTGTTGATTCCCAGAATGTAAAAATAAATGTAGTCTATTCTACCTTAAACCCATCTAGGTTAACAGAAGGTGTCAAATTATATGGAGCTTCGAGTTTTCCAATAAGAAAAATCTCCTCGATGGAATTTCTTAATCTACTTGACGATTATTTCCTATATATATCGGTTTGGAAGGTGCTGAGAATTACCCAATTCTCGCAAGTCAAAATACTCCTTGATGACATGCAGGGAGAGATAACGAATTCATGGAATGAACTAGTCAAGGGAAATATTGTGAATGTAATTCCAAGAGGTGACAGCTGTAATTGCTACATATCCTCAGCTGACATGATTGCTCGCTTTGTCGACGAAAAACTGAAAAAGGAAAGATTGAGGCTTCAAGAAAGTGATATAAGGAAAATCCTCCGAGATATCAATGTTACAGAGAGTTCAAATGTTTTATATGTGGGGCATCCTGATCTGAAAGATATTGTTCCAATTATTCAAAGAAAACTTCCACTTCAGAAATACTACACGAGACCATTGGTCTTTGTCTTAAAAGAAGGTACAATAGATGTTGAGAGAGAATATATAGAGGAATCTCCCCACTGGGAAAAGCTGCTTGCATTCGCATCATTGAATGATACGGGGATCAAATTCTTGGACTACAAGAAAGACAGGAAAGTATTGAGAGATGGAGATTTTTTGGTACACATTGGTGATAAGGGGAAGGAACAGGCTAAATACTTGATTGAGGACTTGGGTTTCAATTACAGATCATTTTCGATTTCTCAAATTGAGACTGTGTTAAAAGATGCAAAGAAGGAAAATCAGGAAAATGAAGTAAATTGAGGAATTCCACCGCAACATTTAAAAGGTCATTATTCTCTAAATAGTATAACGGGAATACTCCTATACCAAGGTGTGTTCTCATGTGAATACAGATATCAACACATCAATTCTTTATTTTTTCTATTTTGATTCAAAGAGAAGACTAAATATTGCTAGTCTAATTTCAGCGATCCTAAGAGCTTCTCTAGTTTATGGCATATCGTATACACAAAATATCTTAACTGTTTAGCATTCTCCTTAGAGGTCCAGTCAACTCGTCTCGGTTTATTGAATTCTCTAATGGATTTCAAGAAGCACTCTTTCTTTAGTAACATTCTAAGAAACCTTCTAGCTTCTTTCAATGGATATTCTTCAGGGTCAATTAGAGATCGACCCCAATACCACTCTGCAGCATAGAACCCATCCTTCTCATGCTTTCTAACACCATAAGGTTTGAAATTGCCTTCTAAGAATACTTCTATCACTGATCTAGCTATCGAAGGCCAAAATGGTCTAAGAGCTTCCCAAGAAATTTCCGGAACATTTCTGACAATTCTTTTTTCTCCTGCCGTTTCTATTTCGATATCCATCGATTCTCCTCCATAAACTCCCTATCTCCCTCAGGTTCACAGGCCCCGCAATTTTAACACCAAGAGGACGTTCAAATCTTGTTTGAGAGTTCCCAGTTTTGCTCTTGTTGGCATTCATGGAGGTAAGTGTCCTTTTTCCACCAATAATAAATACACCTGCGCTGCTTTTTTGAATTGCTGTTCTTTTACAAGCATACATGCAATCTCTTCTACTCCTTCAAAAGATTCTATTATTTCCGATGGTGAAAAATATTCTAGATCTGGTATACAAAGTCTCTTGGAGATTTCATCTATATTAATTTTGTTTTCCTTAACTTTTTGAAAAGACACTACATCCAATGCCAAATGTGGAGCATCCTTTATCATGGAATGTATTATATCTATGAGTTCTTCTTTGTCCCCTTTTTCCAGCCAGACCATGAGCTGGTCAATATCTATAATGGATTCCTTATCATGGATCCACTGCAGAAGTAATGCCGCCCCATGTTTGCACATGGTTTCTACAGGGCATGTACATGTAGAGATTATATTATCAGTAATATATACTTCCACTTTATAGGGGGAGAATGCAGTACCCACCACTTTCCCAGTAAGGGTGTTCCCTGTTTTCAACCCGGTCTCTACATGGTGTCCTGTAAAATATCCATATCCTCTTGAAAATGTCTTCTCATCAAATGCTGACCATACATCTTTGTCTGTTATGTCTCGCGTAGTCCCTTCTTGTTCTTGGGTATTTATTCTTGATCCAGTATTCAGTTTGAGTTGTGCAAGTAGACCGGACTTCCAAAGTTGCAATAGCCTGCATTTTCCTGTAAGTGGTTACTCTCGTACACAACAGTGGTCAGTTTCTGGACATCCTTCAAGAAGGGGGGTTTCAGCTTGCAAAGAGGATTGTGAGACTCAGTGGCCTCAACCTTTTTTAAGACATAGTAATAACCATGCCATGAAAGAGATTCTCTCCATAATAGGACTTTACTTTATCATGGAACTAGGAGATAAAACCATGCTCACCTCTCTTGCCCTTGCTGCCAAGTACAACCCCTGGATTGTCTTTGTAGGTGCATTGATCGGACTGGGCTTGGTCACCGGGTTAAGCGTTACAGTAGGTCAACAGCTCAGTGAACGCCTTTCAGAAGATGTGGTCCAGAAATTATCAGGTACTATCTTCATACTGGTGGGTATTCTCGTACTAGCAGGAAAATTATGAAATTTGCTTCCTTCAACATCAAGGCAAAAAGGTACATGTACCTACACATGATTTATGCAGTGCTCATTATCTCATGGAGCTTCTTCCCCGTGTACTTGTTCAGGCTGGACTTCACTTTGATGGAGGTGGGAGTATTATTCTCTCTGGCTGGTCTGGCAGAAGTGGCATTCACTTACCTGGCAGGCATTCTGCTGGATCGAATTCCCTGCAACTACGGATTGGCAATTATTGAATTCTTTGGAGCGTTAGCCAATATTGCCTACGGCGTTTCCCAAAATTTTTACCACATCATGGTTGGAGAAGTACTGGACAAAATAGGCTGGATATTCAATCCCTCTTACACTGTCTATGAGAATGAAGCGTACAAACAGGATTATGAAACTATCTACCAATACCACTTGATGGTCCCCGAGATCATTCAATTGTTCGCTTTTCCCATTCTTGGTGCAGTTCTAACCTATGTGTTTTCCTCAGTGGCTGCATATAGGACCTTTTTCATTCTGCTGGGAATAGCAGATTTTGGAATCATCTTTTATATCTTGAAAGTGCTGCCCAGAGTGGAACCAACTATTTCTCTAAAAAAGGGAATCACATTCACCCTTCCCCATAAATTATACCTGCTGGTGACTGCAGAGGTTACCCTCGTGTTTGGAGAAGCAGTGGGCTCTCAATTCATCCTGGTGTACTACATTCTGGAGGAGCTTGAAGGAACCTTTTTCACCGTCACCATGGTGGAAGCAGTAGTATCCTTGGCCATCATTCTTACCATTCTCACCACATTGAACAGAAAACCAGAAACAATGAAGGCTGCCAAATACGGCATTATATTCATGATGATCTATGCGGGGTTAATGTCCTGGGCTCCCACTGTATGGGTGATCTTTCTGGCCTATTTTCTGGCATACATTGGTCATTCGCTCTGGTTCCCTCGCCACCGCGCCATGATAATGACCTCAATCCCAGAAGAAAGAAGAGGAGAAATCCTGGGCACCATTTCTTCTTTGAATAAGCTGGCGTATATTGCGGGTCCTGTTTTTGCTTCCTTTATTGCCATAAATATCTATGTATTGGCCCCTTTTGTTGTTCAATTGATCACCTTGTTCCTGGTCTTTTTTATTTATCGGCGGATTGGAAAATCCATATTATAGGAGGGAATCCGAAATAGAAAAAATGTCTTCTTTATTGATGGATTGGAAAAGGTCTATAGTCATTATGAGATGTACTTCTCCCACTTCTTCTGTTATGTCATCATAAGATTTATAAAAAGTATTTAATTACTATAAGTAATGCTGCATCCTATAAAAGAAGTGCTCCAGGAACGCTCCCCTACCGCCCGAGAATCTCTCAGCAATGCGGTAGAACGAATGAAGAAAGGGAGAACCACTGGCTGCATCAGCTTGTATCTACCTGAAGGAGAATACACCATAGTATTTTCAGATGGAACATTAGTTACCATAACTGGTCCTCTTTCTCAGACACTGGACATCCTTTTAGAGCGAGCCGAACATGGTGAAATGTCTGTCTTTACTGTGGAGAAAGATATTCTTGGTAGCTATATGGGGTACATGGAGAGAAAAGCTCCATACACTGGTAATGGGATGCAGTTGAATAATTTGCTGGTGGACTTGGTGAATAAAAGGCATACCGGCACCATTGCAGTTGTTAATTCTGCTGAAGAAGGACTCATTTTTTTGGCAAATGGGGTTCCTGAAACTGCGTTCTGCTCAGATGGGGGAAGGACACTCTCAGGTCCAGAAGCGCTAGAAGGTATTGTGAAAATGGCTGAAGCAACTGATCCTGATATTACTGTGTATAGCGTAATTGAATCCGTTGATTCTTTAAAAGGGAGTATTCCCGTATCTGAAATGAAGGTGAGGGGATTATTTTTTAACGTGATAAAGTCAGAAATAACAGATAAAATGGGAGAAAAAGCAATTTCTCTATTTAACAGGAAGATGGGGCGTTCCCGATATTTTGATTTGTTCATGTATCCTCTGGAGGAATTCTCAAGAGCTGCAGAGACAGCGCGGACACTATTAGGATGCACAGATTTCGAATTAGGAGAACTCGCTTTTACAGGGTTCAAGAAATCTACACTAGGGCGGGTAGTGTTTTTCATGGAAAATGTGGATACCCCCTCCGGGTTGGCCAGCATTGCCCAGATGGCCTGGAGATCAGCAGTGAATTACGGAGAGAGATGGGTTGCTGAAGATACTGAAGGAAGGATTGTCTTTCGGGTGAAGAATGAGGGCGATACCTGTGAGCGGATACGGGGAGTGTTAATGGGAGCCACGGAGAGCATTGGATATGAATGTACAGTGAGAGAGACTGAATGTGAAAAGAGAGGAGGGAGGTTCTGCGAATTTGTGGTGGAATGGGACCCTCAAAAGTATGAATGATAAACCAGAAATTCTCTATCTGCAACTGTTAAATTCTGTCAAATATCATACAAAAGATTTTTTGTCCCTTATTTTTTCTGCACATTGCGGAGTATGAATGATGAAACCTGCACTACTCACTGACCAGCCGATTGATGACCAGTTCAGCAATATCTGTTGCATACTCTCCTGTTCTCTTGATACTCTCTGCAATGTAACTCACCGATATGGACGATCGTCCCTTGATATCTAATGCACTGTTATTGATTGCTTCACAGCGAGAAATCAATTGTTTTATGGACTCAATATTCTTGTTGGCTGCCCCAATATCTTTTTTTATCCAGGCACTCATACTGTCAGCAAAGATTTTCAGGGCAAGTTCACTGGCAGAAACAATTGGTTCCACTACTGCATCCAGGTCTTCATCAATGAGGAAAGGAACATTTTCTGCTATTCTGACAGCGTGATCGCCAATACGTTCCATGATTCGGCTGATTAAGAAATAATAGGTGGCTGCTTCCTGGGTGACCCCCATTTTCTTGGCCAGGGTGACATCCCGTAATACTACATTGGATTGGCGGGCAACTAACCACTGCAACCGATCCAGATTAGTATCTCTGGTAATTACATCTTCAACCAATGATTTGTCCTTCGTTTTCAAAGCAAAAATGGCATCTTCATGCATAGTTTTTAAGATAATCTGCATTCGCTTAATGGTCTT
>Ga0209635_10003996_pt1 | contig 11553 bp, 8 predicted proteins | sample DeeMarSWOR230_32_FD_187463 | JGI IMG/M metagenome (GOLD analysis project Ga0209635, IMG submission 187463) | Marine sediment microbial communities from White Oak River estuary, North Carolina - WOR-2-30_32 (SPAdes) (version 2) | ecosystem: Environmental > Aquatic > Marine > Intertidal zone >...
AGGAAGTGGCGATGAAAGCGATATTCTGTATGAGCTTTTGCCTGTAAAAGATATCCATCTGCGTTCTGCCGGGATTTGGGGCTACGGAGCCGACGGAAACATCCGGAACGTCTACCTATTTTCTATCATCGCAATCTTTGTCCTGCTTATTGCCTGCGTCAATTTCATGAATCTGTCCACGGCCCGGTCGGGAGACAGAGCCAAAGAAGTCGGCATGAGGAAGGTCGTGGGCGCTCACCGGAAGGACATCATCCAGCAGTTCTTTGGAGAATCCGTGCTGTTGGCCTTCATCGCTCTGGGACTATCCCTGGTCTTGGTAAGCATTGTTCTCCCTGCATTCAATAGACTGACAGCTAAAGATATGTCACTTAACATCTCGACGAACGGATTCCTTCTCATGTTTCTCGGCGGGATTGCACTTGTTACCGGTCTCGCTTCGGGGATCTATCCAGCGCTCCTACTCTCCAGGTTCAAACCGGTGGCTGTGTTCAAGGGAAGGTCCGTCTCAGCGAAAAATATCCATTCTCTGTTCCGGAAGACTCTTGTTGTGGCCCAATTCTCGCTGTCCATCGCACTCATCTCCGGGACCGGTATTATCTATTCGCAGCTCAATTACATGCAGCAGATGGAGCTCGGATTCAACCAGGAGCACGTAGTCTGTATGAATTTGACACCGAGTCTCAAGGAGAAATACGTTGTGATCAAAGAGGAGCTGTTGCGGCTTCCTGGCGTTTCGCAGGTGACGACCGCATCAGGCAGGCCTTTTGCCGGGTTTTCCTCTACAACTTGGAGGGGACGGGATGATAACAAGCATGTCGATTTGTTTTTTACGCATGTCGATCACGACTTTTGCAAAACTTTTGGCATGACCATGGCGGACGGAAGGTTTTTCTCAAGGGATTTTTCGACCGATAAAAAAAGTTATGTGCTGAATGAGACAGCGGTCCGGGAGATGGAGCTCGAGAATCCATTGGGAGAGCAGATCGAGTTCCATGAACAAAAAGGGACTGTCATCGGGATCATCAAGGATTACCACTTCCTTTCTCTGCATTCGAAGATTGCGCCACTTCTCCTGACACTGTCAGAGAAAGGCCAGGACTACATGTCAATTAAAGTCAAGCCCGGAAACCTGAGGGCCACCCTGGATGAGATCGGAGGTGTCTGGTCCCAGTTTGAACGGGACTATCCCTTCCGATATACTTTTTTCGATGAAGAATTCGACCGGATCTACAGGACCGAAATAAGGTTCAGGGACATTTTCGGGTATTTTGCCGGGCTGGCAATCATCATTTCCTGCCTGGGGTTGTTCGGGCTGGCTTCGTTCATGGCGGAGAAGCGCACTAAAGAGATCGGGATCCGGAAAGTTCTGGGGGCGTCTGCGGGCGGAATCGCGGTCCTTTTGGCCAAAGAATTCACCAAATGGGTGATTGTGGCGAACGCCCTGGCCTGGCCTCTTGCCTACCTGGCGATGAACGAGTGGCTGCACGGGTTTGCCTACAGGGCTAGGATGGGAATAGGAATTTTTCTGATAAGCGGGGGTCTGGCCCTGATCGTGGCCTGGCTGACTGTGGGCTATCAGTCAGTGCGGGCCGCTTTAACCGATCCTGTGGACTGCCTCCGGTATGAATAGATATTTCACTTGAGAATTTCTTTCTTGTAAGGTTCATCGCTGCGGAGATGGGGTTATTTCGGTTACTCGTACTTAAGGGTTTTGACCGGCTCGGATAGCGCTGCTTTGACGGCCTGGAAAGCCACCGTGATCAGGGCAATCGCCAGCGCCAAAACACCCGCCAGGATAAAAAATCCCAACTGGGCATTCAGGCTGATGCGGTAGGCATACCCCCGCAGCCAGGATCGAAGGGCAAAATAGGCTACAGGCCAGGCGAACACATTCGCCACCACCACCCACCGCGTGAATTCCTTGGACAGGAGTATCACCAGTTGCGGGCAGGAGGCACCCAGGACCTTGCGGATGCCGATCTCCTTGGAACGACGTTCTGCGGCATAGGAAGCCAACCCCAACAGCCCCAAACAGCCGATAAAAACGGCCAAACCGCTGAAGTAAGTGAAGAGCCTCTTCAAACTGGCCTCGGATTGGTACCTTCGTTCGAGAACCTGGTCGAGGAAGAAATACTCGAAGGGCGCTTCCGGAAAGATTTGCTTCCATGCCTCTTTGATGAATTCGAGTGTAGCGGTCAAACCTTCCATCCCGATCTTCACCGATACATATCTGTTATCGTCAGTGCTGAGAAAAAGCTTCAAGGGCTGGATGGACTGCCTCAGGGAGCTGAAGTGGAAGTCTCTGATCACACCGACCACTTTATAGTAGTACCTTTCTGCACCATAGACCTGAATGACATTTTTATTGATAGGATCTTCCCAGCCGAACTGACGTGCGGCTTCTTCGTTGATAATAATGGACCGGCTATTCTCCGGTACGCTTGCATCGGAAAATGCGCTTGTATCGCCAAGAAACTCGGGAGAAAAATTGCGGCCGGCGACCAACTCGATCTCAAATGTATCCAGAAAGTCATAATCCACCCTATTGTGCATGATACTGATCTCTTGATTGTCTGTAGCACCTTCCCATGTCACCGTGTTGTACATGCCTATGGAGCTGGGGAGCATGAGAGACCCGGTCACACCCAAAATGCGGGGATCGCTCAATAGCTCTGATCTCAACGGCTGAAGATCGCGGCGGAACGTAGTCCTGTCGTTGCGGATGACTACGATTCCATCCTTTGCGAAACCCAGATTTTTATTCAAAAGGAAATTCAACTGCCGTCCGAAGATCAGGGTGGAGACGATGAGGATGATGGAGATGGCAAACTGTACGACCACCAGGATTTTACGGAACAAAACACCCTGCGTTCCGGCTTCAAACGTGCTCCGTAGAATTTTCGTGGGCTGAACGGCTGACAGGAAGAGAGCCGGATAACTCCCCGATAGGAATCCCACCAGAAGATAAATCCCCGCTATGCCGGCCAGAAACTGTGTTTGAAATATATCGCCAAACTCCACTGCCTGTCCGGTCAGGCTGTTGAGAACCGGAAGAAAAGCATACGCCAGAACAAGGGCAAAAACCATCGATATGGCGGCATAAACCATACTTTCCCCGATAAACTGGCGGATGAGCTGCCTCCGTGCCGCTCCCACCACCTTGCGCATACCGACCTCCTTGGCCCTCTTGGCGGAACGAGCTGTGGCCAGGTTCATGAAATTGATGCAGGCGGCCAAAAGGATCAACCCTCCCACCGCCAGAAGAATATATAAAGAGCTGACATTGCCGGTGGCCTCGGTATCGGAAAAAAGATGCATCCTATTCAACTGATCCAGAGTGAGCACACGGCCGTCATCTGCGCGGACATGGCGTTCGAAAGCGTCCTGGATCTTGGCTTCCACTTCCGCTGCCGAATGGCCCTCAGCTAACATGACATAGGAGGCGAGCTGCTGGCTCAGCCAGTTCTGGAAAAAATCATCACCGGCTATGGCCCTTACTTTTTCGATGGGCACCAGGAAATCAGGGCGGATATTTGTGTATCCCGGATGATTCTTCATCACACCGGTCACCTTCAGGGACATCGAATTGAAGAGAACCAGGGTTTTGCCCAAAGGATCTTCCCTTCCGAAGTACTTTACGGCCATGTCCTCGGTAATCACGATAGAATTAGGGTCTGTTAAGGCTGTTTCCTTACTCCCGGAAACCAGAGGAAAAGTGAACATCTCCAGAATTCCAGGGTCGACAAAGCGCACGTTGTCCTCATAGAATTTCCGGTCCTCATGGGCCACCGGGATCTGCCTAAGCTCAGCCATACGGGAGAAATGGGTGACTTCGGGAACTTCTTCGGACATGGCCGGCGCGAGCGGTACCGGTGAATATGTGGATCTAAAGGTCCTCTCCAGTTGTGTATGCTCGACATTGATGCGGTAGATCCGGCCGGCATTTTCATGATGGCTTTCGTACTTGAATTCAAACTGTACGACCAGGATGATAAGCAGCGCGCAGGCGATGCCCACCGAAAGCCCGGCAATGTTGATGAATGCGTATCCCTTTTGCCGGCGCAGATTGCGAAGAGTGATTTTTAAATAGTTTTTAAACATGGTCAAGCTCCATCGGAAAGAGTGGAATAAAATAAGCGGGATCCAGGATATAAGCTGAACCCAATACCAGCGGCAGGCCGCTCTTTTTCCCTGCCTTTCCCTAATGCCGTTATAGATCTCATCGAAGTCCCCGCCGATAAAGGGGTTTTCCGCTTCGGGCAGGAAACGAAAAAGGATCCAGCTGGGCAGCCGAGGGGGGCGGTGAAACTTCTCTCCCACGCTTCTCTCCTATTTCTCCAGAGCGGGGTCTGAGACGCCGTTCCACATGGTATCATGGACTCTTTTCAGCTCGGCCAGAGCTTCATTCCCCAGTCGGGTGAGGACGTAATATTTCACGGCCTTTCCGCCCCGGCGGGCAGTGGGCTCGCCCACCCGTGTTTCCAGATACCCCAGCTTGGTCATCCGGTCGAGAGGAACATAAACATTTCCCACCGTCCATTCATGGCCGGTCGATACATTCAGGATCTCACGTACTTTGACCAGGCTGGCCGAATCGCCCAGTTTATGAACCGCCAGCAGAATCAGCTCCTCTTTTCGGGTCAGGTAATTTGTGATCGTCATTCAAACTCCTGATTTCTTTTATGCCATAAAATTAATCCATATAGTAGGACGCAAAAAACAGCAAAAAGGTTACATAAATATTATGACAGGCCTGAACGCATAAAACCGAATCCCATTGATCCCCGGCTTGACTAAGCCAGCTTTCCTCACACCGCCTTATTCTTGCTTCAGGCTGTCGGCAGGATTGGCTCTAGCTGCCCTCAGGGTCTGCAGGCTAACCGTGAGCATTGCCACACCCAGGCCGATAGCGGCGGAGAGAAGGAAAACCCAGATCTCGATGTCGGCCCGGTAGGCAAACTTCTGGATCCAGGCATGCATGGTGAAATAGGCGATGGGCCAGGCAATGAGGGTGGCGGCGGCTATCCACTTGAGGAACTCCCGGTTGAGGAGCGCCACGATACCGGCTGTGGATGAGCCCAGGACCTTGCGGATTCCGATCTCCTTGGTCCTCTGTTCGGCGATGAAGGAGGCCAGGCCGAATAGGCCCAGACAGGCGATAAACACAGCCAGCGCCGCAAATGACTTGAAGATTTTCTCCAGTCTCTCTTCACTGCTGTACAGATCGTGGAAGTCCTCATCCAGAAACCGGTACTCGAAGGGATAGCCAAGGTTCATCTCTTTCCAGGTCTTTTCCAGAGAAGCTAAAGTCCCAGACACGTTGTCGGAGCGGAACTTCACATACATGCGCCTCAGCCAGGGGGGAAACATCTTAAAGACAAGCGGATCGATCTTTTGACGGAGGCTCTGGAAATGGGCATCCTTCATGACGCCGATGATCTGGCCGTCGATATCCCAGAACCCGAACCTCTTTCCCACCACGGGTTTCTCAAGCCCCATCCGTCTGACGGCTTCCTCATTGACGATAAAGGCGGTTTCAGGGTCGGTCGCATATTCCCGCGAAAAGCTCCGGCCTTCAACCAGGGAAATTTCAAAAGTCTCGATGTAGTCATAATCCACAAAATCGGCCTTGATCTCCATTTTGGCATCAGGCGGTTTCCCTTCCCACTCCGGGGTTCCGGGGCTGCCCTGGATGTCAACGGGAAGAGTCATGGAGGCCGTAACGTGGAGGACATCGGGATTTTGCAGGAACCGTTCGCGGATGGCTCCGTATTTGCCGTGAAGTTCGCCGTGGATGCTCAAATGGATGATGTGTTCCCGGTTGAAACCCAGGTCAATGTTTCTTATGTAGGAAAGCTGGCGGGATATGATGAGCGTTCCGATGATGAGAAAAACAGAAAGTGAAAACTGGAAAATAACCAGCACCTTTCTGAACAGCGGGTTGGCCCCGGAGGAGCTCATCGTGCCTTTGAGGATGCGGACCGACTGGAATGAGGACAGAAAAAGGGCCGGGTAACTCCCGGAAAAGATGCCGGTCAAAAGAGCCAGGCCGATAAATCCGAGTAAGAGAGCGGGATTGTTGAGCCAGGCTGAAGTGAGCTGTTTGCCGGAGAGGGTGTTGAACAGCGGAAGCAGAAACTCCAGGAGAAAAAGGGCGATCACCAGGGCGAAAAGAGCCATCAGGACCGATTCGCCGAAAAACTGCCGGATGAGCTGCGGCCGGTTCGCCCCAACGACTTTCCTCAGCCCGACTTCCTTGGCCCGGTTGGCTGAGCGGGCCGTGGTGAGGTTCATGAAATTGACGCAGGCGATGAGCAGGACCAATACGGCCAGGACGCTGAAGATCCAGACATATTTGATATCGCCCCGGTTGCTGAGGTCATGGCCCAGGTTGGAGAAAAGGTGGATGTCGGTGAGAGGCTGGAGAACCAGCTTGTTTGTGTCCTCGTCGTCATATTTTTTGAGGTAGCCTGTGAGTTTCTGGTTGAGGTTCTCGGCGGAGGCGGATGGCTCCAGCATGACAAAGGTGGCAAAGGAATTGAATCCCCAGTTCTCTCTGTGCTCTTCCCCGATAAACTCCTTGAGGATGATCTCAAAGGGGGACAGGAGGTCGAATTCAAGGCTTGAATTCAGAGATTCGTTGCGGATTATACCGGTGACAATGACGTCGAAAGTGTTATTCACCGTAAGGATTTTTCCGATGGGATCTTCCTGGCCGAAATATTTGGCTGCGGTTTTTTCAGTGAGGACAACAGAGTAGGGGTTAGAGAAGACGGTCTCCGGGTCGCCTTTCACCAGTGGGAAGGAAAATATGTCGAAAAAATCAGGGTCGGCATTCCTGTACCCGGGCTCGTTGAAACTCTTGTCTTTATATGTCACGAGCGGTTTGCGCCACCAGCCGAACCGGGTGGCTTTGATGACTTCAGGAAAGTCTCTTTTAAGGGCCGCGGCCATGGGCGGCGGGGTCAGGACGCTCGTGGAACTTTCCCGCTTGGCGGACTCGTCGTAATAAACCCTGTAGATCTGGCCGGCGTTGATGTTGAAACGGTCGAAGCTCCATTCATCCACCACCCAGAGAACGATCAGCATACAAGCGGCAAGGCCGATGGCCAGGCCGGAAATATTGATAAAAGAGTATCCTTTTTGGCGGCGGATCGAACGCAGGGCTGTTTTTATGTAATTCCAGATGAGAGCCGGCATGAAGCGGCCGGGGCGCAGGGGAGAGCGGCGGTTGAGCATGACGAGACGGTTTTTGTTGTATTCAGCCGCGATGCTTTCAGCTGTCCCCACCAGGGATACAGCCTGGCGGAAGGCCGCCTCTTCCGGAAGCCCCGCCTGTCTCTGGTCTTCATAGGCGTCGCGAAGGAGGAACTCGACGTCGGCGATGAGCCCGTCCTCAAACACCTCGTGTTTTTGCAAACTTTTCTTCCATTTTTTGATTTCTTTTTCCAGGTCGAACATGATTCCTCCTTCTGTTTTTAATCCTCGGCCGGAATCGGCTTTGCAAGTCTGGTCAGAGCCTGCCAGATATTCCGCCAGCTGATGAGCTCGGATGCCAGTTCCTTGCGGCCCTTTCCGGTGATGGTATAGTAGCGGCGGGGCCGGCTTTTTCCCGAAAGCTTCCATTTGGAAGCGATCAGGTCATCCATCTCCATCCTCTGGAGGACCGGATAAAGCATTCCGTACGTCCATTCAAGATGCCCTCCTGAAATGTCTTTGACTTTCTGGATAATGTTGTAGCCGTAATCCTCTCCTCTGGAGAGAATCGCCAGGATGATAGGCCGGGTTGATGCGGCCATCAGAGTTTTTGATATCATTTTGTGCCTCATACTCGAAAATATATTCGCAATCTATATATGCACATTTCATGCCAAATGAGGATTCCTGGGAAAGATGGAGGAATAGAGGGCTCTGCTTCAGGAAGGTTTGTTCGCTTCTGAAACAGCGGGTGTCCGATTGTGGACAAATTTATATTGTGGACGAATTTATTAGGATGTTCTTTTTTGAATTGCGATAAATCTTCATAATTTCCCTTAATTTCTAACCGCTGACATCCTTAAACGATAATATCACGTGCAAATCGACTTGGCCAACGACTAGATCTAAATGAAAATTAAAAAAAAATGATTTTTGGGGTTGACAAATCAAGCATTTCGTATTATATTACAGTTATGTTTGTAATACAAACTATTTTGCGATTTAATACAATCTCAAATTCGGAGGTTCAAAAATGGAACAGTTAGACATCAAAGCGTTGGAAAAAAAGGCGTTCCGTTCCTTTTACAAGGATGGCATTTACGACCTGTTCATGGGATTGATCCTGCTCAGCTTCGGCCTACCGCTGATATTCAATGAATTCGGCTGGATAGATTACGAAACCATCACTATGCCCCTCCTGATCCCGCTCATCGTGAATGTCGGCGCACTCCTCTTCTTCGTGTTCGGAAAGAAATGCATCACCGTACCTCGCCTGGGGATCGCCCATTTCGGAAAGACCAGAAAACGAAAGCTGAAGCATGTGAAGCTGCTGCTGGCGGTTTCGGTCCTGATCGGAGTGATCATGTTTTTTCTCAGCCTTTTTAAAGTTTTTCCGGTCGGAGGAACAACCGGAATCCCTCTGCCTTTCGTGATCTTCGGCATCCAGTCCCTTCTAATTTTCAGCTTTGTGGCCTATTTCATGGACTTTACCCGTCTCTATCTGTACGCGTTTCTCTTCGCCGTTTCCCTTCCGTTGACCTTTTGGCTAAAAAGGAACACCGAACTTCTTTATCCCTCGTTGTGGGTGTTCACCCTGACCACAGTTCCCATGCTGGCTGTGGGATGCGTGGTGTTCATTAAGTTTCTCACTCAGTTTCCCGTAAGAAAAGACCAGGGGATCGGAAATGAGCAAACAGAGAAAAGGTGACACCAAAGATTTAAGCAGGCTGCTGGAAATCGATAAGGCCATTCATGAGCCGGCCCGGCTGATGATCATTGCTTACCTCTCTGTGGTTGAAAGCGCGGATTTCATCTTCCTGATGAACCAGACAGGCCTGACCCAGGGAAACCTGTCGTTCCATCTATCCAAGCTGGAGGAATCCGGCTATGTGGCCATCAAAAAGCGATTTATCGGCAAACGTCCCCACACCATGCTCTCCATCACGGATAAAGGCCGTCAAACCCTAAAGGAGTATCTCAGCACTATGAAAGGCCTGGTGGACAGCCTTGCCGGCTCGCAACCGATAAAAGAAGGAGCTGAACAGAAATGAAAGCGCTCATTTTAATTATAGTCGTTATAGTCATTATTGTTCTTCTAGTCTGAAAGGGTTTTCTTCTTAGAGGAACATTGCCTAAAAGTTACTTTTTTTCCGGTCTGGCAAACAATGAATCCGATAATTGCTCATTTGTTTTCAAATCGACAATTTTCTGATGCACTACTATCCGCTTATCATTGATCAAGGGGCCTTTATTCAACCTAAAACATGGCAAAAATAGGCCTCCGATTTCCTTATAATCGGAAAGACTGGAGGTATGGATCAATCCTCTTTGATCCTTGACTTCTTCGAATATAAAAAAGCCATTCTCCACATCAAAGTAATATTTTTTTTCAAATCCGTCAGGCCAGGTCAGGCATAGATTATGGGCTCTCACGCCATCGATAGTATCGATCCCGGCAAGAACTGCTGTGACTCCCAAGCTGTTATAATTCAAAGGAGGCCCTCCGATGATTGCTTCAAAACCAGGATTGCGTTTAAAATTCACTGCCAAAGGGCTTGAATCGGGCAATTCAGTAGAATTTATTATGGTGTCCGTATTTGGATCGATCGAAGCTGTCCATGCTTTCTCCCCGTTATAAGCCATTATCTGTTTCGGTTCTCGATAAAATTCAACGCGTGTCAAATTCGGACGTTTCCAAAAAAACAGAGCCTCAAATTCATCGCCCGTATCGGGGTAAAAATAAGTTGCTCTGACAATCATTGTCTCGATTTTATCGATATCTGACCGCCCTCCTATCACCTTCATATGTCTCTGAATAATATCTTCCGCTGTATCTGTCCCTGAACAGGACAGAAAAATGGCGATAATAAAAAGACACGTGCATTTTTTTTTGATTTTCATATTCTCATCCTCCTGAGATTTCAATCACACCTGTCTGCCTCAGCCGGCTCAAGCCTTTTCCCCGAGAGGGCAACGAACAATTCCAGCTCTTCAAAAGTGTCGATGGTCAGACAGGCGGAGTGGACGTAGGGATGGCTGAGGACAAACTTGATGGCCGCCTCATCTATCTCCTTATAACTTGTCAGTCCGTATTTCCTCTTGAATTCTTCGGCCTTGTCGACAAAGCGTTTATTCTCCTCGAGTATTTTCCAGACTATCTCCGGGATTTCCCTGCCTGCTTCTTTGGCACGGTTGACGTTCTCTTCCCTTCTCAGATAGACTCTCACCGGGTTTGTTTTCATCAAGGTCGCTCCCATCTTTTTATCGTGAAGCACCTTTAAGATTCTCTCTCCTTTTTCTTTCTGGATAAAATTATGGACAAACAGAACCACATCGAACCTGCCGTCTTCAGCCGCAGCCAGAACCACCTTTTCCATGTCATCTATCGTATTCCCGGCGAACCTGTTTTCGGTCCCGTGGTTGGAAAGACCTGTATACCTGACCTTCCCTTCTGCTCGAAGCTCTCGAATGGCTTGATGGTAGGGTTCGTGTTTCAGCTGCTCGACCGATGGCGCCATATGGATCATCAGGCAGTCCGCATAATCTGTTTGCAGCCGTTCCAGACATTTCAGAAATCTCTGCTTCAATCCTTCTTTATCCGTTTTGCCCCATGAGAAATTCAATTTGGTAGTGATAAAGAGCGATTTTCTGTCTCGATTCTTGATGACCTGTCCGATGGCTCTCTCCGAATTGCCCCGGGTGTAGTGTTCGCCCGTATCAATATAGTTGACCCCCATATCCAGGGCAGCCTCGAGAATAACGGGATCTGTCAAATTCCCAGCGCCAAAGCCAATATCAGAAGCTTTAAAACCCGTGCGCCCCAATGTCCGGTATTCCTTGATCCGGAGTCTCTCAACCTGAGATCCGCGAGTCAATCTGTCAGCATATTCACCGAAGAGCCTTCCTCTTTCTGCGACGCCCAGGCCAACGAATGCGGCAAGAGAACTCTGAATGAAACCCCGCCGGTTGATCCTAATCTTCCTTTCCTTTTCGTCGTTCATGGAGTTACCTCATAATTTTTATATGACCTTTGCAGGATTAAAATCATAGGACTGAACGCAGCCCGTCACACTTAAATCTATTTCCTCTTCATTGATAAATAAACGAAAAATCGATGAAAGGGATATACAATCGACAAACGGTTCAGACTAAAAGCAATATATTATCCTTTCCCCGCATAAAATTTATTCGTAGAGGAAGGAATAGACGCGTCTTCCGAGAGCGGACTTTTCAGACTGGCAGCTCACGGTTATCAGGGCGATTTGAAGAATTCTGTTGATCCGTTGCTCTTTGAGAGTCGTTTAGCTTGTCGTTCTGGAGGTGATACTCTTATCTCAGTATGTCAGAGGGTGGATA
>Ga0209635_10003997_pt1 | contig 11553 bp, 9 predicted proteins | sample DeeMarSWOR230_32_FD_187463 | JGI IMG/M metagenome (GOLD analysis project Ga0209635, IMG submission 187463) | Marine sediment microbial communities from White Oak River estuary, North Carolina - WOR-2-30_32 (SPAdes) (version 2) | ecosystem: Environmental > Aquatic > Marine > Intertidal zone >...
CTGCGACAAAGCCTACTAAGTGTTAACCTTTCGGTTTGCGGCTCCCAGGTCCATTCCAGCCTCGCGCAAGTATCGGCTCACACCTTCCCCGACTCTCTGAACTCCGCCTTAAGCTGTACTAGTCCTGTTCTCAGCCTTTTCCCATATTTAATTATTTAAAATATAAACCTTGTCCTTTAGTTTGTCAATAGCGTGATTTAGATGGGGCCGAATTTGCTAAATTTTGTAAGTAAAAAATGGGGCTCAGTAGACGGAACAAAGAACTTTAACGTTAGCCTTCAATCTTCCCACTTGACCCCCGGTAGAATCATACCACCTAATCTACCTAGTGAGTAACAATTCTCTCTCCTTCGGTTCGTAGCGTAATGTTGCGGCAACTCACTCAAACGTAACATTTGATAGACTGCGTAGTTAGCCTTATATTATCATTAGAGTCACAAATGGCAAAAATCCTGATTGTCGAGGATGACCAAAATCTACTAGATACCCTCAAATACAATCTTCGTAAAGAGGGCTACACTGCGGTCGCTGCAGTTGATGGCGCTGAGGCGTTGGATGTCGCCCGCAGGGAAAAGCCCGACCTCATTATCCTAGATATCATGCTCCCACCAAGCTTGTAAACATGTGTATATTAGTAGGCAGCCGCCTCCAGCTCTAGTGTCAACCTAGAGGTGAAACGCTAACTTCTTGCTTGATTCTATCATAAAAAAGGCTACTCGCGGATAACAGCAGGCTCACAACTGCCTCAGATTTCGTACTAGGGTCGCCATTTTGAGTAACAATCCTCGGGAATGCATGCTGTACTTTCTGAATTCCAAGCGTCCTTAGCCAGACTAGGATAACAAAAGCAATCGTAGTCTGCCTTACCGAGTACTTCAATAAACTCGATTTCGCAATGGCTTAGTCACACTGGCTTATTTTGAGCGTGCTTTACTAAGTGAAGTTACTTACAGAATGGCTTTTAAATTAAGTCTTTTCAGCAGTTAAAAATAAGCTCTGAATCAGATGGCACGTATCAGGCAAGGTGATAAGCTAGAAACAAAGACAGAGCTGGCCCTGAGATTTTTCAGCGCAGCTCATGTCAAGAAAGGAGGTAAAGAGAATGGCAACGAGGGGTTATTTTATGATCACCGTGAAGGAGGATTTCTACCGAAATTATTACCAGAGTGTGCTAAGAGACTTAAAGGCCGTGCCTGAGGTAGATTCCATCCAGCGAATCAGCGGTACACACAACCTTCTGGTGAAGGTTACAGCTCCTATGAGGTTAATCTTTGTCGCTAACAAAATACTACCCAACAAATGGATCAAGCAGTTCTGTATCCTCAAGGTTGAGCCTTTTAAACCCCACGATTATGAAGGGTTCACTGCTGATGAGCTTATAAGGCTTAAAGAGTTAATGCCCGAGTCGCCGGGTAGTTATGGAGGACTCACTGTTGAGGAACGTTTAAGGATTAAAAGATTAATTCACGAATCGCGGGGTAGTCACGGAGCTGCCGGTATACCGCTTTGAAACTTGCAATAGGAAAGGAGGTGAAAAAATGACAACGAAACGTTACTTGATGATCAACATAGCCCAGGAAGCTTGCAAAAATGGTTATCAGGATGTGTTGAGAGACGTGATAACTATACCCGAGGTGCAATCCATTGAGCAACTGGACGGTATTTTCGACCTTATAGTGCAGGTCGAATGCCCTGACACAGTGGGATATGCAGCAGCTGAAGATCTTCTGGCCAAGGGGTGGGTGAAACGCTTGCAGGTTCTACAGGTTGAGCCCGCTGAGCTTAGTGAGATTATAACGCCCACAGTGCTAGAGCTGACAAGAAGAGCTTAGTCAAGTTATTGTGGCAGCTCCATAGCTATAGAAATTTTTGTTAGGGAGCTTAATATGTTAGTGAAGACTCCTTACAGAGAAGCAGTAGACGTCCTAGTGGACGAAGGCGGGGAAACCCTCCAGTTATGTTACCAGTGTGCCTCTTGTACTGGTAGCTGTCCTTGGGGCCTGGTGAGGGATTTCGCTATACATAAAATAATGCATGAGGCGCAATTGGGTGTAGTTGATTTTGAGGATGAAGACATCTGGCTTTGCGTTGCCTGCAGGGCTTGTGTTAACCAGTGTCCTCGGGGTGTGCAGTTAATAGATGTAGTAAAGGCAATACGTAGAACTGTGATGGAGCTGGGTGTAGGTAAGTCGCCTAGTTCACTACGAGTCGCACTGACAAGCATTGCCGGGGTAGGCAATCCAATAGGCGAGGCAGAGGAGAAACGAGCAGACTGGGCTAAGGAGATGGACGTAAAGACGTTCACTAAAGGTACCGATTTGCTATATTTTCCCTGCTGCCTACCTTGCTATGACCCTCTCCTAAAGGGTATAGCTGTGACAACTGCTGCTATCCTCAACAAAGTAGGTATGGACTTTGGTATCCTAGGTGCCAACGAAACCTGTTGCGGAGAGGCAATCCGTAAAGCGGGAAACGAAAGCCTGTTCCAGAGTCTAGCTGAAAAGAACATTGCTACTTTCAACGAAAACGCAGTTAAAAAGGTCCTCGTCAGTTCCCCTCACTGCTATCATACTTTTAAACATGAATACCCCGATCTTGGAAGCGACTTTGAGGTAATCCATTCTACCCAGTATTTATTACAGCTTATCAAGGACCACAAGCTGGAGTTCACTAAAGAGCTAAATATAAAAGTCGTCTATCACGATTCATGCTACCTTGGGCGTCACAACGGCATATATGACGAGCCTCGAGAAGTCTTAAGGAGTATCCCGGGGCTGGAGTTGATTGAGTTCCCAGACTACAGGGAGGATAGCATCTGTTGCGGCGGAGGGTCAGGCAGGCTCTGGATTGACACAGAGAAAGGACAAAGATTCTCTGACACCAGGCTGAAACAGGCTATAGATTTAGGAGTCGAAGTACTGGCTGTTGCCTGCCCCTATTGTATGTCTATGTTCAAGGATAGCCAGTTAACAGTAGATAAAGGTGAGACTGTTGCAGTTAAAGACATCGCAGAATTGGTCAAGGAGGCAATGTAACCATAAGGAGGTATATATGGACAGAAACGGGCACAGGAGAATTGGAGTCTATATTTGCCATTGCGGGACAAATATTGCTCAAACTGTCGATGTGGAGAAGGTGAGCGAATATGCCGGGACTCTAGACTCAGTGGTTGTAGCTCGTGATTATATGTTTATGTGCTCTGACGTAGGGCAGGAGCTTATCGAAAACGACATCAGGGAGCTAGGGCTCAATCGTGTGGTTGTCGCTTCCTGCTCACCGAGGATGCACGAACTTACCTTCCGCAAGGTTTGTCAGCGGGCTGGGTTGAATCCTTATCTGCTCGAGATGGCAAATATCCGTGAGCAGTGTAGCTGGGTTCATAGCGATAAGGATCTGGCTACAGAGAAGGCTAAGGCTCTGGTTCGAGCAGCAGTGAAACGTGCTTTCTACCAGGAGCCGCTGGAGACTAAGGAAGCCCTGATTAATCCTAACACGCTGGTCGTAGGTGGTGGCATCGCTGGCATCCAAGCTGCTTTGGAGATTGCCGATTCCGAACACAAGGTCTATTTGGTGGAAAGGGAGCCCAGCATCGGAGGACATATGATTCAGCTGGATAAGACTTTCCCTACATTGGATTGTTCTTCCTGTATCCTGACTCCGAAGATGAGCGCAGTGGGCTCTCATCCTTACATCGACCTGATGACCTATAGCGAGGTGGAAGAGGTGTCAGGCTATATTGGCAACTTCAAGATCAGAATCAGGAAAAAGGCACGTTACGTAGACGAGGACAAATGCAATAGCTGCGGTGTATGCCAGGAGAAATGCCCATGGCAGGTAGACAGCGAGTTCAATGCCGGCTTAGGTAAAAGGAAGGCTATTTACACTCCCTTTCCCCAGGCAGTACCCAATATACCAGTTATTGACACAGAGCATTGTGCCTATTTTCTCAAAGGTACCTGCCGTGCCTGCGAGAAGTTCTGTGATGCCAAGGCTATCAATTTCGAGCAGACTGACCAGATTATTGAAGTAGAAGTGGGCACGATCATCGTGGCTACCGGCTATGATGTCTTTGACCCCAGCGTTATGCCTCGATACGGCTACGGAAAATATGACAATGTCATTACCAGCCTTGAATTCGAGAGGCTCTCCAGTGCCACGGGGCCGACAGGGGGCAGGATCCTGCTCAAAGATGGGCGAGAGCCAGAAAGTGTGGCTATCATACACTGTGTCGGTAGCCGCGACCAGAACTACCATGAGTACTGCTCAAGGGTTTGCTGTATGTATGCACTTAAGTTTGCTCATCTTATAAAGGAAAAAACAAATGCCCAGGTGTACCAAATGTATATTGATATGCGTTGTTTTGGAGCAGGCTACGAGGAATTTTACAAGCGCCTTTCCCAGGAGGGTGTTACTTTCATAAGAGGGAAGGTGGCTAAGGTTACCGACCATGCCACAACCGAGGAGGAAAAGGGAAAGCTGATAGTCGTCGGCGTTGATACTGTACTGGGGAACCTGATGCGGGTTCCAGTAGACATGGTCGTACTGTGCGCAGCCTTAGAGGCCCGTTCTGACGCAGATAAGGTTGCCAGGATGTTTACCATCGGACGAAGGGCAGACGGCTTCTTCCTAGAGCGACATGTGAAACTTGACCCAATAGCTACACCGACAGACGGAGTGCTTATTGCTGGTTGCTGCCAGAGCCCTAAAGATATCCCCGATACAGTAGCCCAAGCATCAGCAGCGGCAGCCAGAGCCTTGGCGCTTATTAGCAGAGGCAAAGTTGCCCTTGAAGCGGCTGTAGCCTGTGTGGATGAGACCCGTTGTCAGGGCTGTGGACGGTGCGAAGAAATATGCGAATTTCATGCCCCTAAAATCAGAAAAAACGGACTAATCTCAGTGTCTTCGATAAACGAGGTACTATGCAAGGGGTGTGGGGCTTGCGCTGTTTCCTGCCCCACAGGGGCTATTTCAATTAAGCACTTTACTCGTCAAGAAATATTGGCCGAGCTAGAGGCCTTGGTAGGAGTATAACAATGAACGAAAACGAATTTGAACCAAAGATTGTTGCTTTTACCTGTAATTGGTGTTCTTACGCCGCGGCCGATTTGGCGGGGACAAGTCGCATTAGCTATCCACCAAACGTAGCGCTGATAAGGGTGATGTGTACCGGGATGGTGGACCCTGCGTATGTTCTCAAAGCCTTTGAGCTCGGGTTCGATGGGGTCCTCATTGCTGGTTGTCACCCGGGGGACTGCCACTATATTTCAGGAAACCTCAAGGCAGATGAGAGGGTGAAGACATTAAAAAGGTTAATACATATACTCGGTTTGGAGGACGAGCGGCTGAGGCTAGAATGGTGCTCGACTGCCGAGGGAGAAAAGTTTGCGGATATCGTCAAGGAATCTGTCAGTCAGCTGAAACAATTAGGCCCATCGCCTTACGGAAACGTCACAAATAAGGTTGCACAGGTGGCAATGTGATGGCACTGGAGAGCATTGTTAAGGAAACTAGTTTAGAGGATATTATCAGGGAGAGTAAGACCTTCTATTGCCTGGAGTGCGGCAAGTGTTCGAGTATATGTCCAATTTCCCGATATGACCTATCTTACTCTCCGCGAGTGATGGTAGAAGATGCACTTCTGGGACTTGAAGGTGCTCTGATTCATAATAAAGAGTTGTTTTCTTGTTTAACCTGTGGTGCCTGCCAACTCAAATGTCCCTCCGATGTCAACTATCTTCTCTTCATCCAGAAGATGAGAGCTTTGGCCTCAAATAACGGCGAACATGGAGACTGCGCTCATTCTGGCACAATACAATCTCTAATTCGACTCATGTCAAATCTTGGTGTAGAACAGAGGAGACTGGAATGGCTGTCTAATGGATACCGAACCTCCGACCAGAGCAAGGTTCTGTTTTGGGTTGGTTGTGCCCCTTACTTTGACCCTATCTTCGAAGATCTCGGGCTCAAAGTCACCGATGTTGCCAAAGGAAGCTTAAGGATACTCAATTCGTTGGGGGTAGAACCGATGCTGCTTCCCGACGAGAAATGCTGTGGGCACGATATGCTCTGGACCGGCGATGTAGAAACCTTTGAGAAACTGGCCCAGAGGAACGCAGCAATGATAAAGGAGGCGGGGGTGGAAAAGATAATCTTCTCCTGTCCCGAATGCCACCGCACATTTAAGGAAGATTATCCTAATTACGTAGAAATTAACTGCGAATTGCAGCATATTAGCGAGTTTCTGTCTGAGGCTATAGAAAAAGATGGTCTGAGGTTTAAAAAGATCAAGAAAAAGGTAACCTACCATGATCCCTGTAGATTGGGGAGACATCTGGGAGTTTATGAGCCGCCCAGGGAAGTAATCCAGGCCATCCCGGGCATAGAATTAGTTGAAATGGAACAGAGCAGGGAGGAATCTCTTTGCTGCGGCACCAGCGCCTTTACTAATTGTGACTCATATTCCAAGCGGATAAGAGTTGAGAGATTGCTTGAGGCAAAAGCTACTGGTGCCGATACCATTATAACCACCTGCCCTAAATGTCAAATTCATTTCAGGTGTGCCATGGTAAACAAGGGAGAGGAAAAGGGACCGGATATTGAGATTGAGGTTATGGACATGGTGAACCTGGTAGCAAATGCTTTGGAGGTTTAGAACGATGAGTGACTCTGTTCTGGTAATTGGTGGTGGCATAGCAGGTATTCAAGCTTCTATCGACCTAGCCAATATGGGCTTTCAAGTATATCTTGTGGAGAGGTCGCCCAGTATTGGCGGGAGGATGGCGCAACTGGATAAGACATTCCCCACCAATGATTGTGCCATGTGTATTCTAGCCCCTAAGATGATCGAGTGTTATAGACACCGGAACATCAGGGTGTTGAGTTACTCCGAAGTTGCTGCGGTAGAGGGTGAGTTGGGTAATTTCGAAGTCGAGATACTAAAGAAAGCCGGATATGTTGATGAGACCAAGTGCACCGGTTGTGGGGAATGTGCCCAAGTTTGCCCGGTCGAACTGAAAAACGAATTCGACCAGGGAATTGGCAACAGAAAAGCAATATACAAGCCTTTTGCCCAAGCTATTCCCAACATTTATGTCATTGACAAAAGGGGAACAGCGCCCTGTAAGACAGCCTGTCCTGTGGGCCTGGATATCCAGGGGTATATTGCTCTCATTTCCCAGGGCAAATTTAAAGAGGCCTTTCATCTCATCAGACAAAAGGTTATTCTACCAGCTACCGTTGGTAGGGTATGCACTCACCCGTGTGAGCCAGAGTGTAATCGTGGGAAAGTGGATGAACCAATTGCTATCGCTGCTCTGAAACGGTTCGTGGCTGACTATGAACTGGATACAAGGACAGAGGAGATAACACCTGCCCCTCGGACTCAAGATGCGAAGGTGGCTGTTGTCGGTTCCGGGCCGGCTGGCTTAACTGCGGCTAATGACCTGGTTCTCATGGGCTATGGAGTGACTATTTTCGAGGCATTGCCTGTTCCCGGTGGTATGCTGGCAGTGGGTATCCCTGACTATCGCCTGCCCAAGGAAATGCTTAAAAGGGAAATCGAGGATATCCAGAAGCTTGGAGTAGAGATAAGGCTTAACAGTCCCGTGGGTAAAAAAGGTCTAAAACTAGATGACCTGTGGCAAGAGGGTTACAAGGCGATTTTCATCGCCGTAGGAGCCCATAAAAGTGCCAATCTCGATATTCCCGGCGAGAACCTTGAAGGCGTCTATCACGGTGTCTCCTTTCTAAGAGATGTCAACCTTGGGAAGAAGGTTACACCGGGAGAAAAGATAGCAGTAGTCGGCGGCGGTAATGTAGCCATCGATGCTGCCCGAACAGCTCTTAGGCTCGGCTCCAGAGAAGTAACCATCGTGTATCGCAGGTCCAGACATGAGATGCCGGCAAATGAAGAGGAAATAGTGGAGGCTGAGCATGAGAGGATCAAAATTCAATACCTGGTTACCCCGGTAAGAATTTTGGGAGAGGATGGAAGAGTATCAGGTATGGAGTGTATTAAGATGGAACTCGGGGCGCCCGATGCCAGCGGTAGGAGACGGCCTATGGCTATAGAAGGCTCGCAGTTTACTATAGACGTGGATACGGTTATCCTGGCCATTGGGCAGAGCCCCGACCTCGCGTTGCTTCCTGAGGATAGTAGATTCCAGGTATCGCCCAGAGGGGCATTGGTAGTTGATGGTAAGAGCTTGGCTACCAGTATGCCCGGGGTATTCGCTGGTGGAGATGCTGTGCTTGGACCAGCCACCGTAGTACAGGCCATAGCAGCAGGACATAGAGCAGCCACCGCCATTGACAGCTATCTGAGAGACGAGATGATTCCACCTGAACAAGAACCACTCCCGATTACAACCATTGAGGATGTGGACTTGAGGGGCAAAGAGAGGAAAAATCGCGTGACAATACCTACCGTGGCCCCTGAGGATAGGTTAACCGATTTTAGAGAGGTGAACCTTGGTCTCAGCGCAGAAATGGCAATAGAGGAAGCAAAGAGGTGCCTGAACTGTGGTGGCTGTTCTGGATGCCGGGAATGTGAAAAGGTTTGTCAGGCTAAGGCTATAAACCACGAAATGAAGGAGGAATTCCTGAGACTGAATGTCGGTGCCATTATCCTAGCTACTGGTTTCGACTTTTACGACGTTTCAAAACTTGTAGAATATGGTTATGGAAGGATAGCCAATGTTATCACTGCTATTGAGTATGAAAGGCTAACATCGGCTTCTGGCCCTACATGTGGTGAACTCAAGCGCCCTTCAGATGGCAAGATTCCATCTAATATAGCCTTCATCCAGTGTGTTGGCTCCCGCGACTTCAATAACATGCCATATTGCTCCAGCGTATGCTGTATGCATGCTACTAAGGAAGCCATACTAGCCTATGAACATCATCCAGGGACAAAGTCTACTATCTTTTATATGGATTTGAGAGCGGTGGGGAAACGGTTTCAGGAATATGTTACCAGAGCTAAGGAGGAATACAATGTAACATATATCAGAAGTCGCCCTGGGAGAATTGCCCTCAATACAGCTAATGGCAACCCGATCATCTGGTATGAGGATACTGTTACCGGGGAAACGAAGACTTTTGCGGCAGAGCTGGTGATTCTCTCCCAGGCTTTGATTCCGTCTAAAGGCGTTGAAGAGTTAGCCGGCATATTGGGCATAAGTCTAGACAAGTACGGGTTCGCTGAGATTCCAGATAGGCTATTTTCTCCTCTCGACACCACTAGACCGGGTATCTTTGCCTGTGGCTATGCTCATAGTCCAAGAGATATCCCTGACTCTGTCGTTCAAGGTTCGGCGGCGGCAGATAGAGCTGCTGAAGCTACAGCAGCTAGAACGCCTAGCTTTGTAGCGGGAGGTGTTTGATATGTCTGATGTTCGCATTGGTGTCTTTGTATGTCACTGTGGCCGCAATATCGGTGGGTATATAGATGTCCCCCAAGTGACAGAGTACGCAAGAGGGCTGTCAAATGTGGTACATGCCGAGCACAACCTATTCACTTGTTCTGTGGAGGGAACCTCAGCAATAAAGAAGGCAATAGTGGAACACAATCTTAACCGGGTTGTAGTAGCCTCATGCACCCCCAGAACGCATGAGGCACTCTTCAGATCTATTTGTGAGGAGGCTGGGCTAAATAAATACTTGTTCGAGATGGCTAACATAAGAGACCAATGTTCTTGGGTACATATGGAGTACCCTAGAGAAGCCACGGAAAAAGCTAAGAGACTTGTCGCGTCGGCTGTTGCCAAGGCCCAACTACTTGAGCCATTAGAAGAGATTGAGATAGAGGTGCTGCCATCCTGTCTAGTAATAGGTGGCGGCATAGCCGGGATGACCGCAGCTTTAAACTTGGCAGATCAAGGTTTTCATGTCAACCTGGTGGAAAAGGAAACAGAGCTTGGTGGCAACTTGTTGACCCTACATAAGCTTTTCCCCACCAATCAGGATGCAAATGACCTAATTACCCCTCTCATAAGCCACGTGAAGGAACATGACAAAATAAGTACCTACCTCAGTGTAAAGGTCAAGGCAGTAACCGGGTTCATAGGTAATTACGATGTTACTTTAGGCCACGAAGGTGAGGAGATCAAGCTTAAGACGGGGACAATCATAATTGCCATCGGGGCTGAGGAATTCAAACCAACAGGGCAATATGGTTACGGGGAAATGACGGGAGTACTTACTCAACTGGAGCTAGAAAAGCAGATGAAAGAGGGCAATGTTGATGGAGAGAGCATCGTGATGATCAACTGTGTGGGCGGTCGCACCGCCGAAAGATCATACTGCAGCCGATTTTGTTGCATATCTGCCGTAAAGAATGCTGCCCTCATCAAGGAAAACAAGCCGGCGGCAAATGTGTGGATTCTACACCGTGATTTGATGACTTATGGCGTAGACTTCGAAGACTACTACCGCAAGGCTCAAGAAGCGGGTGTCAGATTCATCCGTTATGATCTGGCAAGGCCGCCTGAGGTTATTGGCAATGGACATGTTGAAGGGGTAAGAGTATACCATCAACTAAGGCAAAGCGAGCTGGAACTTCCTTGTGACAAGGTTGTGCTCACGACCCCCCTTGTTCCCCGTAGTGACAATGATGAGATGAGCAAGATACTGAAGGTCCCCTTGAGCCAGGAAGGCTTCTTCATGGAGGCACATCTCAAATTACGTCCCGTAGAGTTTGCAACCGATGGCATTTTTGTATGTGGCTCGGCCCGCTGGCCAGTAGAAGTAAGTGAGGCTATCTTCCAGGGTTGTGCTGCTGCAGCAAAGGCAGCAATACCTATGAGAATGGGCTACGTGAAACCCGAAGCTATAACTGCCTGCGTAGATAGGGGACGCTGTGCGGGGTGTGGTATCTGCATTACTTTGTGCCCGTATAACGCGATTGAGCTGAAGTCAGATAATGGTAAAAAGGTTTCGAGTGTAATTACTGCGCTATGTAAAGGTTGCGGGACCTGTGCAGCCTCCTGTCCCTCTGGAGCAATATCAATGGACCACTTCAAAACTGAACAGATTGTGGCACAAATAGAGGCACTGTTTGAGTATTGATAGGTGGAAGTGAAGGAGCTAGCTAATCTGAAGCAAAGTAGGCTATTCAGGATGTAGATTACAGAGACCAAACCCAACTGAACCTATATATCAAACCATGAATTATGTTCAGGATGCTCGATTGAAGTTCTAAAAAAAGTAAGTTACAATTTACAGTGTAAATAGCTTGAGACGTCATGGATAAGACAAAGGTTCTGCTCGCTGAGGATCATATCGTAGTGCGAGAAGGCACTCGTGAGCTTATACAGCATCAACCAGACATGGAAGTCGTTGGTGAAGCTAGCGACGGTGAGGAAGCAGTGGAGCTGACTGCCAAGCTGCGCCCGAATGTAGTGATAATGGACATCGCCATGCCCAAACTTAATGGCATAGAAGCTACCAAGCAGATAAAGCAGCGTAACCCGGCTGTAGCAGTGCTAGTACTCACTGCCTATCCTAATGAGGAGTACATCTTTGCCCTCTTGGAGGCAGGAGCAGCCGGCTACT
>Ga0209635_10004000_pt1 | contig 11546 bp, 10 predicted proteins | sample DeeMarSWOR230_32_FD_187463 | JGI IMG/M metagenome (GOLD analysis project Ga0209635, IMG submission 187463) | Marine sediment microbial communities from White Oak River estuary, North Carolina - WOR-2-30_32 (SPAdes) (version 2) | ecosystem: Environmental > Aquatic > Marine > Intertidal zone >...
ACGCTAATAACACTACCCGATAAAATGAAACTAATAATAACTATTAAGATTATTAATATAATATTATTGCTCTGAACATTGCTATATTTTAGAATCATTATATCACTCCCCACTCCTTCTCTTAAATTTTCTGAATATCCTATAATAAACGCATTTCCCGAAGTATCTAACGCTATTCCGGTTCCATCTTCAAACGAATTACTTCTCCCCCATGTTATATCCCAAAGCAGATTTCGAGAGGAATCATACTTATATAATAATCCATCATTATGTCCTTTTCCATAGCTTTCAGTAAAGCCAGTGATAAACACATTTCCTGAAGAAGTCAATGCAATACTCTTCCCATAATCCAAACCTGAGCTCCCCCAAGTAGTATTCCACAGCAAATTTCCAGATAGATCATACTTTAATAAGATAACATCATTATACGCTGTTCCATAGCTTTCAGTATAACCCGTGATAAACGCATTTCCCGAGTCATCTAATGCGATTCCAGTTCCTAAATCAGAAGCAAAATCTCCCCATGTTGTGTTCCACAACAGATTTCCAGATGAATCATACTTTAACAAGAATACATCACTACCACCTGCTCCATAACTTTCAGTATGACCCGTGATTGAGATGTTTCCCGATCCGTCTAATGCTATTCCATAGCCATAATCATCATCAGAACCACCCCATGTGTTGTTCCACAGCAGATTTCCAGACGAATCATATTTTAATAAGAATACATCACTACCACCTGCTCCATAACTTTCAGTATACCCCGTGATAAACGAGTTTCCCGAACTCTCTACTGCTATACCATTTCCATGTTCCAAAGAAGAACTTCCCCAAGTTGTATTCCACAGTAAATTTCCAGTTAAATCAAACTTTAATAATAATACTTCTCCCAAACCTTCATAAGAATTCCTAATATAACCTGTAATATATACGTTTCCCGAGTCATCTAACGCTATTCCATTTGCCTTATTCTCCCCAGAGGCCCCCCATGTGTTATTCCATAATTGATTTCCAGAAGAATCATACTTTAATAATAATACTTCTCCCCAACCTTCATAAGAATTCCAAATATAGCCTGTAATATATACGTTTCCCGAGTTATCTACCGCTATTCCTTTTCCATATTCCTGTGAAATACCTCCCCATGTTCTTTCCCATTCTAAATTGGATATGTCTTTGACAATTGGCAAAAATTTTTGAGTTTTATTACTTGTTTGTAAGTAAGAGAAAAGAAATAAGCTAAAAATCGGTATTAAAGTTAATAAAAGACATATTATGAGCACATAGACCTTTTTGTTTTTTAGTGTAATTATCTTCACATCGAATTTTTTATGGATTACTACCCTAATTTAATTTATAACTAATCTAATTTAACAATCAGTAATATTAATAATTTTATCAGCATGTATCAAATTTACCCTTTAAGCTAACGAGAATAATCATTGGTCTCCAAAAAATTAAATACCTATCATAGCATTTATATATTATATAATTACTAATTAGATTTGATAAATATGGGTTTTCTAAAGGATATCTCAAAATGGTTGTCTGGTGGAAAAAAAACAGATAGTACTCGTTCTGCTGCTGTTAAATTAAAAGTCTTTAATAAGAGATTAATGAGACAAACAAAAAAATTAGAAATGAGCGCTAAACTTGCAAGAGATAAAGCAGTAAATTTAAGGAAACAGGGAGATTTAGACGGCTCAAAGTTTCATGCGAGGAATTACCTTCAAGTAAAGAAGCAAGCAAGAGCTGTGGAGATGTTTCGCACCAATTTGGAAGGACTGCTTTTCAAATTAGAGCAAGCAACAGCAGTTAAAGATGTATCTGAAATAATGAAAGGTATTGCTACTTCTCTAGCAACTTTAAAAAATCAGCTTTCAGTCCCGCAAATGACGCAATTGATGAGTCAAATCGACATCGATATGGAAGAGTTTGCTGTAACTGCTGATATTGCAACAGAAGGCATGGATAGTATCAGTATTGATACTGCTGTAACGGATTCAGATGTAAATGAGGTTTTAGGTGAAATCGACGCTGAGATTCAAGTAGAGATGGGTGTAGCCTTACCTAGTGCTGCGTCTGGTGCTTCTGATGAAAAGATAGCTGAGTTAGAGAAAGAATTAAATCGGTTGAAATCGGATGAATAAAGTTAGGTTTTTTTATTATTCACTTAATTTAAATAAGCCAATAAATTAAGGTTAGCTAAGTCTTTAATCTCAATTTTGAATCAAAAATCAAGATCTATTTTTAAAAAAATAAGAAATAATAAAAATTATAAGTATTTTCTTTAGATTAAATTTAAAAATATCTTAATAATAATAGATTTAATAAAAAAAAGAAAATTAAGTAGAATGGTCGAATTTTCGTTTAAGGTTATAATTATCGGTCCTGGAGCAGTAGGCAAAACAAGTCTTCTAAATAGGTTCGTACATAACGAATTTAGTCTAAAATACAAGCTTACTATTGGAGTAGATTTCTTAACTAAAGCTCTAGAATATGAACCGTCCAAATTTGTAAAACTCCATATATGGGATATAGGAGGTCAAGAGAAGTTTAAATTCCTCCATCGAAGCTTTTACGAAGGCGCATTTGGGGCATTAGTTGTATTTGATCTTTCAAGACATCAAACATTTTCAAGTATGAAAGAGTGGCTTTCAGAAATGCGTAGTATTATAAATGATGATATCCCTAGCATAATAATTGGGAATAAATCTGATTTAATACCAGAAATAGGTTATACTATAGATAAGACGGAAGTGGAAGAGTATGCAAAAAAAACAGGATGTTCTTATGTTGAAACCTCGGCTAAGACTGGAGATAATGTTGAACAAGCTTTTCTCGAACTTACAGATCGAATGATAAAGAGAATGACTAAAATTGTCAGTAAAAGTAAAGAAGAATTGCACACCTAATTATGTAAAAATATTGTATAACTCTATTTTTTAACTGTATAAAAACCATTTCCTAGCAAAATTATTAAAAGATTTCAATCTATTTTAAACTTATTCTACAAATTATAATTTTATTAATTCAATAGTGACTATTTTGAATTATCCAGAATTAATTACAATTGGAAGCAATACTTTAGATATAATTATTCAAATTGATGACATCTTACGTTTTGAATTAATGGACAAAGATATTATAAAAAAATATACCGCAATTGAATATTCTCGTAAATTGAATGTTAGAAATGTGAGATTTGTTCCAGGAGGGTCAGGTGCTAATATAGCTGCTAATGGTTCTATGTTAGGTTTAAAGAGCGCTTATATTGGAATAGTAGGAAATGATTTTTCAGCAGAAATTTGTTTAACTGATTTAAAGAAAAGAGGAGTAGATTTATCTCAAGTAATCCAAACCGATAAAGATACTACAGCATTATCAATAATTTTAAGAACTCCATGGGGTAAAGATAGAAGCATTCTTGCATATAAAGGTGCTAATAATTTATTACAACCTTCAGATGTTAAAGAAGAATTATTTAATAATATTAGAGCATTCGCTTGGACATCCTTAACGACAGATAATGCCTGTAAAGCGATAGAAAAAGCAATAACTCTTACAAAAAACAAAGGAGGAATGGTATTTGCCGCGCCTAGTATGTCAATCATAAAAAATGCTGCGAATTGGGCAAAAATCTTAATCTCTAATTCTGATGTTGTTTCTATGAACTTAGAAGAAGCACAAGAGTTCACGGGAGAGAGTAAAAAGACGCTTATGATTAAAAAGTTCTTAGATATGGGTATAAAATTAATATCTATTACTGATGGACCTAATGGATCAATAATATCGGATGGAAAAACTATTATAAATAGTGGGGTTTATAGCGCAGGTAATGTTGAGGATACTACTGGAGCGGGTGATGCTTTTCTAACTGGAATATTAATTTCACGTCTTAATAATTTCTCTCTCGAAAAAACATCTAAAATGGCTACAGCCATGTCTTTCTTAGAATGTAAGGAAATAGGAGTTCGAGAAGGATTACCCAGAAGTATACAGGAACTTGAAGACTTCGTAAATACTAATACAATCAAACAAGTTATTTCAGAAATTGTATAATACATTAGAATTTCTTTAAATCATTAAATTTTAATTTTTTAATATATTCTTATTATTAACAAATTTGCGCTCTTAGTATAGTGGTCAGTATGCTAGGTTGCCATTCCTTAATTAATTATTAAGATGCAAACACCTAGCGACCCGGGTTCAATTCCCGGAGGGCGCATCTTTACGCTTTAATTTTAACGGGGACATTATTCTTGGAAGAAATTAAGAAATTATATGAAAAATTACATACTACATCCGAGAGAGAAAGAGAAAAACTCTGGAAAATAATCATTGAAAAAAATAAAGTTCTTTTTAGCAAAAGGAAAGAAGAGTTAGATAAAATCTTAAAAAAATACTAACAATTCAATACCTCTAATCTAATAAAAATATACAAGCTTATTACAAAAACTTAAAATACATAATTTCAATGAAAAATATTTGCTTTATCTAAATAAAATATTCATTAAGAAAACCTTTTAAAAAAAAATAGACTCACCTAATTTAAAGAATAATTATTCAAAAATTTTTAAAAAAAAATTAAAATGAGTGTAGATATCGCAGATGGTAAAAAAATGCATATCTCATAAATTAATAATTATTCATTTAAAAAATAAGTTTTTAAGAGATTAAAATGGGAATAGATATTACTGATGGAATTGAAAGTGGTAAAGTAAAATTAAAAGTTTTAACAACTAATGAAGTAAATCTGACATTATTAACTGAAGATAAATTTGAAGGCAAAGTTATTCAGCCAGGTAAGAGTGCGAATAGAGTCAGTGGAGAGCATGGGTTCGCAATGATTATGGAAATAAATGATGAAGAAGAAAAACAATTATTTCTAATTGATACTGGAGGATTGCAGCAAACAATTTTTGAAAACAGTAAACAATTTAGGATTAAGTTGAATGAAGTTGATAAATTATTTTTATCGCATGGTCATTTTGACCATTTTGGTGCTTTAACTAAGGTTATTCCTGAATTAAAAGAAGGATGTGAATTCTATTTAAATCCACTATGTTATGTACAATTATTTGCTGCAGTCACGAAATCTGGAGAAGAACTTGCCCCAGAAGACGTATCAATAAAAGTAAAACAGTTGGAAAAAGAGGGAAAAGTAAAACTTACTGGAAAATCCCCCCAACTTAATAAGAACGTAATTCATAATCTCGCTAATCAAAATGGAGTGAAAATTATTGAAACAAACAAACCAGTTAAATTGTATAAAGGTATAACCACAAGCGGCGAAATTGAGTTATTCGATGAAGATGAGGTCTCAAAGGGAATTTATATTATGAAAAGTAGAAAGGAGTTTGAGAAGCACTATTTTAAGGATGAGACTTCATTTTATATAAATGTGAAAGGCAAAGGTTTGGTTGTCATAACTAGTTGCGGACATTCGGGTATAATTAATACAATTAAACATGGGCAAAAATTGACTGGTATTGATAAAATTTACGCAGTTATTGGTGGTTTTCATGAAGAGTGGAATTCACCTGAGATTATCGAACAAAAAGTTAAATTTCTTGAAAATCTAAATCCTGAAATCATATGTGGTATGCATTGTACTGGATTTGAATTTAACCGAATAATGGCTCGACATCCTTCACATACTCTAGGAGTAGTAGGAACAGAATTTCACTTATAAATTATTTTTTTTTTAAAAATTATATTCGCTCAAAGTAATTATTTTTTTCTTAAAATTTATTTTCTTAGTATTACGTATTATATAAATTAAATAATATAATTTTAGAGTGATATGGATGGTAGATCTAAATTATAATATAAATGTTGAAATTTTTGAGAGTGATGGAGTCTGCAATCGACATAAAGTTGGTGAAAAATTCAAATTTCCTGAAGATAATGGTAAAATGTGCCAATGGTTGTTAGATAGTATGAATTCTATGATTCACGTTCTTAAATATGGTGGTACGCTTCCTTGGACGTATAGTGATACTCCTTATGAAAAAAAAGTTGATCCAAACGGATTAACAACAGAATTTGTAAGATGTCCAGATCCTACTGCTAGAATAGTGGCAAAAATTACACGAACCCCAAGTTCAAATGGATAATAGAATAATACCCTAATAATATCGATGGAGTATCTGGGGATATAAAAAAATACGTAAAAGGGCTGTTTCACGATTAGTAAAATCGGAGAAATTTTCATTAAGAAAGAAGACTTTAATTCTTTAAAAGAAAACAATATTAATCCTTTTTATAATTATTGAAATGTGGATTATACTTTTATGGATTTTTTTATTTATAGTTGGTTATTTCATTATTTTTTTCGCGGCTGACGTCTTTTTAGATAACTTGAAAAATCTTTGTATTCTTTATAAGGTATCCCCTTTTGTTATTGGTTTATTAGTTCTTGGCATTGATCCAGAGGAATCAATAGCGTCGATTGTTGCTGCGATAAATAATCTTCCTTATATTGCAGTTGGAAATGTGGTCGGGAATTCTATAACCGCATTAACAATTCCTTTTGCTTTACCAGCTTTATTTTATAAACCTAATTATGAATCAGTTGCCCAATATTATTTTAATTTAATTTACATTTCAATGCTGTTCATTCTAATAGGGTTTTTATTTTATTTTGGATTGTTAATGGCTGGAATTTTTTGTATTGTTATTTATCTTCTATATTTAATTAGAAATTTAAGAAATATTTCAAAGAAAAACATTATCTTTGGTTCAATTAATGATGAGTTAAAAGAAATAGAATTAAGAATTAAAGAAGATAAAGAAGAAAAAAAGTTTAAAAGAATTATTCTGGTTATTATTGGATTTATATTTATAATTATTGGGGGTGAATTGTTAATAATTTCAGCAGAAAATATTATAAATTTAACATTCATTCCTGAATCTTTTTTTGGGTTTGTAATAATTGCTATAGTGACTAATGTAGAGGAAATTACGTTAGTATTAAAGTCAATTAAAAAGCAAAGTGTTGAAATTGCTTTAGGAGGGATGATTGGAAAATTAATCTGGAACTTAACTTTAACATTTGGAATTAGTGGAATAATTATTATGGCCATTCATTTTACTTGGATACTTTTTTGGAATTGGATTATTCTCCTGATCTTAATCATTTATTTTAACTATATTTCTTATAAGAAGAGCTTTGAAAAAATTGAAGGCTTAATTCTAATACTTATTTTTATTTGTTTTATTACAATTAATTTTATTACAATAAGTCTTTAATTTAAAATCTATAGAAATCCTAAAAGACTCCCAACACCGTCTATTTTAGGAACTTCAACTTTGAAATAACAACGAACTATGTCAATTATATAATTTAAATAAGGCATTTGTATTTTTTCATTATATACTTCTAAGATATGATTTATTAAGATTTTAGACGTGATAGGTTTTCCTTTATTATTCTCAATAAATTCAGCAATACTTTTAGAAAATTCATATATTTTATTTATTTCATTTCTTAAAATTATTAAACCAGCCATTAAATCGTATTCAGTTAAGAATTTATGGACAATAGATTTCTCTATTTCTAGTTTTTTCAGGTCGATAATTTTATCTTTATCACTAACAACTTTAACTTTTTTAAAGACAAGGAACTCGTCGTATTTTCCTTTATTCTTCTTATACTCTTCTTCCAATATGATATCCATATCAAATTCAAATGATTTATCAAAGATATATCGAAAGAAATTTTTGATATGATTATATAGAAACTCTTGATCCAAAATAATAACGGCTTTTCTTCCAACTAAAATCGTTTTAATTACATAAGCTATCAATAATTCTGGGATGTTTAATTTAATTAAATCAAATTTAATTATATCTGTTTCTGGAGAAATAATCTCTTCAGTTTTCTCAGTGTGAGTACTACTTGGAAGTTCAATCTTAAAATCTGCTACCAAACAATCTCTTACAGTGAAATTTTTATCTATATAAGCAATAAATGAATGCTCACAAATCATTCCTGCTGCAATATTGATTGCTAAAAGACCCTTTGCGACGTTTTTGGTTGTATCATCTGCAATCTCTATCTTTTTCCATTTTGAACAAACTGGACAACGTATTTCAAGTCTTGCCATATTTAATCAAAAACAAATATTTTTGAAAAAAGGGTTTTAAAAATAAATTAGCTTGATATTTAACATCGTTAGTTTTATATAATAATTTTTGTATTAATGCTTAATAAATTTGCTCAATATTAATAGCTACTTTAAATTACAGTAAAATCCTTAATATCTTTTTACACGACCGTAATTTCTTTCTATTAAATTGGCGATAAGTAAACAACTAATTGCACTTAGAATTTCTGCTGTTAAAAATGCCATTGAATTATGTAAGAATAAGTTAGATATAAAGAAAGAAATAAAAAAAAGTATATTAAAAACAATGAAGACTATTAATAAAGGTTTTATTAAGGGTATATCAAGAAACCTCTTCAAAGTTGAATTTTTTATGGTTCTCTTCCCAAACCTGCTTCTTATTCTTTCTCTTCTCTCAACTTGAGCATAACTTTCAAATATAATAAGACTAGCAAAGAATATAGCAATCCAAACTCCAATTGGAATTAAGATTAATATAATGTGATTTCCCATTTCTAATATATATTGACCGATAAAAATAAAAAATAATTGAATCAATCCATTCATTCCCAATAATATTAAACCAGTACCAAAATATTCCTTAGAGGTCCAACGAATTCTTATCGGCATATCAATCTTGTTTTAATTCTATTTTAGTGGGCCCGGCGCGATTTGAACGCACGACCTTCCGCACGTCAAGCGGACGTCATACCGAGCTAGACCACGGGCCCATTTCAATTTTTTGAAAATTGAAATCTTGTTGAATTAATTTATGGTATTAAAAAATAAATATTTTATTAAATTCAGTAAAATCTCTAACCCAAATAGAATATATTTTATTTTAAATTTTTTCATATAAATTTCACTATGATTTAAGAATTATATTAAATCATGTAGCATGATGTTACACTTCTATAAAAATACATTTAGATTACTTTAAATTACAACTAAATTAATAAAAATAGAAATATAATAAAAAAATTAAGAATTTTTTAAGCTTTTTTCTCCCTTAAGGCTCTAATCATTGGTAAGTCATTTCCAGAAAGAATTTCTAGCATTGCGCCCCCTGCAGTTGAAATAAAGGAAACTTGATCTGCTTTACCTGCCATTGAAGCCGCAGCTCCCATTTCTCCTCCTCCTATTATCGTGAGTGCGTTATTTTTCTTAGTAGCATTCACCATTGTATCTACAATTTCATTTGTAGCTTCTCTAAAAACTTCCTTCTCAAAAATTCCTGGAGGGCCATTCGCAACAATTGTCTTACATTTCATTAGAATTCCATTAAATTTTTCAACAGTTTTCTCACCGATATCTCCTGTTGTCGTATTATATGTACCAGCTTCATCTATTCCAATTGTTTTTCTATTACCATTATCATCAATTATTAAATCTTCTGGGAGAACGATTTTATCTTTATATTTTTCATACGTATCTATTATCATATCTTTATTTGCTTCTAAATCTTCAGCTATTATTTTATGATTAGGCTCTCCCATATTTTTTCCTAAAGCTTCAAAGATTAAAATTGCAGTTAATCCTGAACATAAAGCATAATCTAATTTTTCATTATCAAAATTAAACTTCATTGCTTTAAATTTGTCTATAGCTTTTGCTCCTCCTATTAGCATAGCCATTGGTTTCTCAGGTTCTTGTATAATTTTCTTCAATGCATCTAATTCTTTATCTGTTATAGGACCAGCCATCATTTTTGGCCATCCTACTATGGAAGCATGAGCTCGATGAGCTGCTCCAAAAGCATCAACAATGACATAATCAACCAAAGGAAAAAGTGTTTTTACCATTTCTGTATTTTCAGCTTCAGAAAAATCTTTATAATTTTTCATTTCTCCTTCAAATTTCCGCACGTTGTTTAGCACTAATACTTCTCCCAGTTTAAGGGCTTTAATTTCTCGAATTGCCGCCTCTCCATAAATATCTTTAACAAATTTTACCGGACGGCCAAGATGTTTTTCTATTTCTCTTGCATGAATATCTAAATCTGTGAAATCATCACTTCCTGGACGTGATTGATGTGCCAATATTATTACAGCACTATTTTTAAAGTATTCATTTAAGGCAGGAACAAGGGCTCGGATTCGAGGAGAATCTCTTATCTCCATTTTTTCTAAATCAATATTTGAGTTTATATCAACTCGTATCAAGACTTTTTTTCCTTCTAAATTCACATCTTTAAATGATGTATAATCAATTTTCATTAGTTACTTCACTTTTAATTAGGATTAATTTTTGATAATATAGTGATTTATAATTATTTTGAGTAGTTATTATTTTTTTTGAAATATTAGTAAAATACAAAATTCATGAATTTTTATTGAATTTATAAAAAATATTGTAGAAAAAGTGAAGCGCTAAATGAGTGATATTAGAAAGATTCTCCGTGAATTACTAGAAAAAAAAATAACTATGGAAGATGCTGAAAAATTGCTAAAGGCAAATACGATTGAAGAAATTGGAGATATAGCAAAACTTGATATATTTCGTAAAACAAGAACAGGTGTACCAGAAGTAATATATGCTCAAAATAAAGATCCTTATGTATTGAATGACATAATTTATGGATTTTTGAAAAGTAAGAAATTTGCAATAATTTCTCGATATAATGAAGATCAAAAACGAATGATTCTCGAACGCTTTGGTAAAAATAATGATTATATAATTGAGACAAATGACTTGGGAAAAATTATAATTATCAAAGAAACTTCATTTAAATTTACCAAAAAAAAAGGACTAGTAGGAATAATTACTGCAGGGAGTTCTGATATTCCAATAGCTAGTGAAGCAGAGGTAATTGTAAAAGCTATGGGATGTGAAGTTATCACTAGTTATGATGTTGGGATTGCAGGTATACATCGAATTTTTACTCCGTTAAGTGATATGATAAAAAAAGGAGTTCATGTGATAATTGTTTGTGCTGGTATGGAAGGAACACTTCCAGGAGTTGTTGCAGCTCTGGTAGATATTCCAGTCATAGGTGTTCCAATCTCGAGTGGTTATGGATTAGGTGAAAAAGGAAAAGGAGCGCTAATCACGATGTTACAATCTTGTTCTCCAGGATTATTAGTTGTTAATATTGATAATGGATTCGGCGCAGGAGCTTCAGCAGCTATGATTGCTAATAAAATTGCTAAATAAATTGATTAGAACTTTATGTTAAAATATTTTTGATTTGTTCTAAATTTAATTTGCTCTAAAAATAATAAAATCATCTTATTTCATTTCAATACAAACATAGTTGGGCAAATTATATATATATTCATGTTTAAATTTCTTTTAAATAATCATAAAAATATAATTATCAAACAAAAATTGAAATTTATGGATCCAACAACAGCATCTTCAGAAGCCCTATCTAAACTTCGTGAACTAAATTCTGAATCTGGATGGTATATTATTCCTCTCCTTGCAATTGTA
>Ga0209635_10004001_pt1 | contig 11546 bp, 10 predicted proteins | sample DeeMarSWOR230_32_FD_187463 | JGI IMG/M metagenome (GOLD analysis project Ga0209635, IMG submission 187463) | Marine sediment microbial communities from White Oak River estuary, North Carolina - WOR-2-30_32 (SPAdes) (version 2) | ecosystem: Environmental > Aquatic > Marine > Intertidal zone >...
GAGGATGTGGATACTTTCTACGGCTGTGTTCTATGCCAGAGCTTTGCCCCAACCCATGTCTCTATCATAACTCCAAATAGAATTGCCAACTGTGGAGCGATAAACTGGTTTGACGGCAGAGCTGCTGCCAAGATTGACCCTGAGGGGCCCATATTTGCCATACCAAAGGGGGAGCTTATAGACCCTATAAAAGGTGAATATTCAGGAGCGAATGCAGTTGAAGCTGAAAAGTCTCTGGGAAATTACGATAGAGTCTATCTATACAGTGCATTTGAGCACCCCCATACATCTTGTGGCTGTTTCGAAGCCATTGTATATTACATTCCTGAGGTGGATGCCTTTGGAGTAGTGAACAGAGAGTTCAAGGGTGAAACTGTAGTCGGATCAACATTTTCCCACATGGCTGGTGAAACTTCTGGGGGAAAACAGATAGAAGGAAGATTAGGAACTGGACTGGAGCAACTAAGGTCTCCCAAGTTTATCCAGGCGGATGGTGGCCTGGCCAGAATAGTGTGGATGCCCAAGGAAATAAAGGAAAGGTTTAAGGATGTCCTGGAAGCGAAAGGACTCTACGATAAAATAGCCACGGAGGAAGACGTTAAAAACGTGGATGAGCTTCCAGAGTTTCTAGAAAAAGTGGGGCATCCTTGGCTAAAAGGGGAAGTAGAGCTTCCAGCGTAAATACCAGAGGCAAAAGGTGAAATTAATAATCCTATCCCAGTTTTAATTGAGGAGGTTTGCTATGCCAGTTGCAGGTTCTGAGATTGTAAAGTTGCTTCCCGGAAGGAGACCGTGTAAGGACTGTGGCTTCCCTACGTGTTTTGCTTTTGCCATGAAGCTAGCGTCGGGTGGAGCTACTGTAGACAAATGTCCTTACCTCTCCGAGGAGGTGAAAGCCAAGCTGCTAGATCTTTTGGCACCGCCGATAAAGCTTGTTACCATAGGCTCTGGGGAGAACTCTGTCAAAATCGGGAATGAAGAAGTTATATACCGGCATGAGAAGACCTTTGTCCATTCGCCAGGCATTGCCCTCCTTATCTCAGACAAAGAGGACAATGCCAAAATCAAAGAGAAGATAAAAAAGATAAAGGAATTGCAATTCCCCTGGGTCGGCGTAAATCTAAAGGCGGACCTCTTAGCACTTTATTTTGAATCAGAGGACAAGGCCAAGTTTTTGGCTTTGGTGAAGGAAGTTTATGATTCAACAGACCTGGGTATGGTATTAATCTCAGAAGACATGGACGCCTTATTTGCGGCCCGGGATATATGTGCAGATAGGCATCCGCTTCTTTACCCCATAACGAAGGACAACATCGATGAGGCCATTCCCAGGATTAAAGCAAATCTTACTCCTGTTGGCCTTCGTGAAGGGAGTATTGAAGAACTTGTTCCTCTAACTACCAAGTTAAAAGATGCTGGGATTGAGGAACTGGTTTTAGACCCGGGTTCTAAAAACTTGCTGGAGGCAATAAGGGATCAGACTTATATCAGGAAGGCGGCGCTGAAGCAGGGTTTCAAGCCTCTTGGCTATCCCACTATTGGCTTTCCTTGCTTCATGGCCAAAGACGGGCTGAAGGAAATGCTAGTGGGCTCGGCGTTTATAAATAAATGGGCCAGTATTATTGTCCTTTCTGATTTCAACCAATATTCCCTGCTTCCTCTTCTAGTTCAACGTCTTAACATCTACACCGATCCTCGTTTTCCCATGGCAGTGGAAGAGAAGTATTATGAAGTAGGAGAACCTGATGAGTCTTCCCCGGTTCTTGTCACTTCAAACTGGGCTTTGACCTACTTCCTTGTCTCATCGGCTGTTGAGGCTACCAAGGTTCCTTCCTATGTTTGTGTTAAGGATGCGGAAGGGCTTGGTGTCCTCACTGCCTGGGCGGCAGGTAAGTTTAGCGGTGATTCCGTAGGAACATTTATCAAGAAATGTGGCATCGAGAATAAGGTGAAACACAGAAAGATAGTTATCCCGGGGAAAGTTGCCAGAATCAAAGGTGAACTGGAAGATGCTTTGAACCTCGAATGGGAGGTAATAATCGGTCCCCGGGAAACGACAGGAATAGGGGCTTTCCTTCCTGGATTTTCAAAGCAACTTAAGGAATGATTATAGAAGAGCAAGCTAGCCAAGCAGTAGCTAAGATTCTAAGCTCGCATAAAAAAGAGAAGAAAAATTTAATCCTGCTATTACAAGAAGTTCAGACAAAGCTAGGGTATCTCCCAAAGAAAACGATGCAAGAAATTGCTGACTTCCTGGAGATGCCAGAGGTTGAGGTGTGGGGGGTTGCTACCTTTTATAATCAGTTCCGCTTTGTTCCGTTAGGAAAATACCACACCACGGTTTGTATGGGGACTGCCTGTCACTTAGCGGGGGGGAGACTTATTCTGGAGGCCCTGGAGCGTGAGTTGGATATTAAAGTGGGCGAGACTGCCGAAGATGGCAGCTTTAGCTTGGAAAGAGTCGCTTGTATTGGGTGCTGCATGCTGGCTCCCGTCATAGTAATAAGGGATAAAATTCATCCTAAGATGACGCCTTTTAAGGTGGAAGAGGCTTTGGTCTCTTATAAGCAAGAAAACCAGAAAGAGAAGAGTTGAGGCAGAACTCCTACCCCTCTCTATCTCTGTCTCTATCTTGTGTTTAACATGACTTTCGAGGAAATTGATAATAGAGCGAAGTCGGAATGGGAAGCTCTGCAGAAGGGCAGCTACATTCTTGTCGGCACAGCTACTTGTGGTCGGGCAGCCGGCGCCCTGGATGTCGTTGATGCCTTTAATAAAGAGCTAACACGGCAAGGTCTGGAAGTCCCGATTATCCAGGTTGGCTGCACTGGTCTATGCTATGCTGACCCTTTCGTTGCTATATGCAAGCCTGATTCTCTTCATGTCGCTTATGCCAATGTGATGCCGGAGATTGTACCCCGGCTTGTGGAAGGCTATGTTGCAGGCGATGACCCTTGTCTTGAGCTTGCCTTAGGCACCCTTGAAGGAGGTGACAGGGAAGCAGTCTACATTCCAGAGCTTCCCAGGTTTGAGCATGAGCTTCGCCTTATACTGGGCCGCTGTGGCTACATCGATCCTGAGAATATAAATCATTACATTGCCAGTGACGGTTATAGCGGTCTGGAGAGAGCGTTAAAGATGCTGCCAGAGGAAATAGTTGGGGAGCTGAAAAAATCGGGGCTGCGGGGGCGGGGAGGGGCTGGATTTCCTACACATCGGAAGTGGGAGCTATGTCGTAAGGCTAGAGGCACACCAAAATATGTCATATGCAATGCTGATGAAGGAGACCCCGGTGCCTTTATGGACAGGGTGGTTCTTGAAAGCGACCCCCATCAAGTTATCGAGGGTATGATTATTGCTGGTTACGTTGTAGGTGCCGAGCAAGGTTATATCTATGTCCGTGCCGAATACCCTTTAGCTATCGAGCGCGTGCAGATTGCTTTAAAGCAAGCCGTGGAACTAGGTTTCTTGGGAGATAATATCTTAGGGAGTGGTTTTGGTTTCCATATCGAGATAGCAGCAGGGGCGGGTGCCTTCGTCTCTGGTGAAGAAACAGCACTAATAGCGGCTGTTGAGGGGAAAATGAGCACGCCTAGACCCAGGCCACCTTATCCTGCCAAGGTTGGATTATGGAATAAACCTACTCTGTTAAACAATGTGAAGACTTTTGCCTGTGTTCCTTTGATAGTTAAACGAGGGGCGGATTGGTTCGCCTCCAATGGCACTGAGGGAAGCAAAGGCACGGCGGTGTTTACTCTGGCAGGCAAAGTAACCAATTCGGGATTGGCTGAAGTGCCTATGGGAACAACACTTCGTGAGCTTATTTATGACATCGGTGGTGGAATTGCTAAAGACAAGCAATTTAAAGCAGTACAGATAGGGGGGCCCTCGGGGGGTTGTCTCCCCGAGGCTTTGCTCGACATCCCTATCGATTATGATTCCCTTCGAGAGGCTGGCTCGATGATGGGCTCAGGGGGTATGATTGTCATGGATGAGGATAACTGCATGGTTGATGCTGCGAGGTTCTTTCTTGATTTCTCTACCAAGGAATCCTGTGGAAAATGCACTATGTGTCGGTTAGGGACTTTGCAAATGCTAAACATTTTGGAGGGCATCACGGCTGGCCAAGGCAAAATAGAGGATATTGACCTTCTCCTCGCATTAGCTGAGGACGTTAAGATAGGGTCGCTTTGTGGCTTAGGAAAAACAGCCCCCAACCCTGTCCTCACAACGCTGCGTTATTTCCGAGATGAGTACGAAGCGCACGTCTTGGAAAAGCGGTGCCCCGCCAGGGTATGTCCCGAACTCACTGCTTATTATATCCTTCCAGACAAGTGTGATAGAGCCTGTGAGCATTGTGTTTTGACCTGTCCCACAGAAGCAATTAAGGGAGGTAAAGGGGAAGTTAAAATCATAGATCAGGAAAAGTGCTCTAAGTGTGGTACATGTATGGAAGTCTGCCCTCCCGAGTATAATGCAGTGGTGAAGCTATCGCCTGTTAGCTTGCTGCCTTCCCCGAATTTGTCTGAAAAGAGAACAAGGAAATGACCAAAACGGTTGCTATCGCAGGAAAAGGAGGTACAGGTAAGACTAGTGTTGCTGCCTTACTCATCAAGTTCCTTTCTCAAAAGGGGTTGGTCCTGGCTGTAGATGCTGACCCTAGCACCAATCTTAACCAGGCGCTGGGTCTGCCTCTGGACGATAGTAAGACTGTGGGTAGAATACGGGAAAAGATGACTGAGGATGTCTCCCAGGGTCGTTTAAGCCCTACCATTGCCAAGCAGGAATATCTGTTTGGCAAGATACTGGAATCCTTGGCAGAGTCCAAGGGCTTTGACCTTTTAGCCATGGGGCGCCCGGAAGGGCCTGGATGTTATTGTGCCTCTAATGAGTTTCTACGCGCATCCTTGGACAAGCTAGTGAAAGATTATAAGTATAATTACATTGTCATGGATTGTGAGGCAGGCATGGAACATATTAGTCGCCAAACAACCAGGGATGTGGATGTTTTGCTCCTTATGTCTGACCCTACAATAAGAGGTATCACTACGGCAGCTCGAATGAAGGATCTAATCGGAGAATTGAGAACAAAGGTGGGTGAACTTGGGCTTATAGTCAACCGTGTCAAAGGTGAATTATCTCCAGAGATAAAAAAGGCAATTGACGAATCTGGCCTTCAGGTTATTGCCCTGATTCCAGAAGACCCCAATATAGCGGGTTTGGAAATGAAGGGAAGGCCCGTAACTGAACTCCCCCAGGGATCCCCCCTTCAATTAAAGGTCAAAGAGATAGCTGAAGGCTTACGTTTATGATTGAGAAAATATCCTCCCTGGTGGAGGATTTGAGAAAATAAGTCGAAAGGCAGGTGAGGACTTATGGATACAAAAGAATACCCGGCGATATGGTTACAAGCCGCTGGATGTACCGGCTGCTCAGTCTCTCTTCTCAATGTTATAAATCCCTCTATCAAAAACATTTTAGTTGACGAAGTACTCCCAGGCAGTCATATAAATCTAAAGTTTCATCCTACTGTAATGGCAGGGGCGGGAGCGCCTGCCATCGAAGTTATGGTGGATACCTCACGGAAGAAAAAGGGAGGGTACATCCTGATTGTTGAAGGAGCTATACCCACCGCTAAAGGTGGTATCCATGGGATGATTGGTGAAAAGGATGGTAAGCCAATGACTATGAAATCATGGATTGAAACACTGGCCAAGGATGCCCTTGCAGTCATCGCTTTGGGTAGTTGTGCTGCTTTTGGGGGAATTCCTGCTGCCTATCCCAACCCTACTCAGTGTCGCAGCGTCGGTGAGATTCTCCAGGCCAAAGGCATCAATACTCCATTGGTAAATATCCCCGGTTGTCCACCGCATCCTGACTGGTTTGTAGGCACAGTGGCAAGCATCCTGCTTTCCGGTCTGCCGAAGCCGGAAGATTTGGATGAGCTTGGGCGTCCCAAGGTCTTCTATGGGCAAACCATCCATGAGAACTGCCCACGGCGAGCCTACTATGATGAGAATAAGTTTGCCAAAAAATTTGGCGATCCCGGTTGCAACTATGAATTAGGATGTAGGGGACCTATAACACATGCCGATTGTCCTCTGAGGTTGTGGAACAATAAAGTGAACTGGTGTATAGGTTGTGGTGCCACTTGTATTGGCTGCACGGAGCCCGGATTCTTTGACATATCTCCGCTTTATGAGAAAGTAAGCGAAGTTGCTCTGCCAGAGGAGGTTTGAATTAATGGGCAAGATTATAATTGATCCAGTAACTCGTATTGAGGGACATCTTAAGGTGGAGGCCGTAGTTGAGGACGGTAAGGTGAAAGAGGCTAAGAGTTCAGGAATGCTATTCCGCGGCTTAGAGCTTATCATGAGGGGTAGGGATCCCCGTGATGCACAGCGGATAGCTCAACGTATTTGTGGAGTTTGCCCGACAAGCCATTCTATTGCCGCTACTTTGAGCCTGGATAGTGCCTTTGGCATCGCTGACAAAATCCCCGATAACGGCAGAATTATCCGCAATCTAATTCTGGGGGCAGCCCATATTGCTGACCACATCCTTCATTTTTATCACTTAGTGGCTCTTGACTATGTAGATGTGGCTAAATTAGTAAAGTATGAAGGGAATAATCCCGCTTTAAATTCAATAAAGAGCTTTATTGCGCGTGGGGAGTTGGGACCCTTTGTACCTCGTTATGAAGGTGATTATCGCCTGCCCGACGAAGCTAATGAGCAGGCGGTAGCTCATTATGTCGCCGCATTCGATATGCGCCGTAAAAGCCAGGAAATGCTTGCCCTGTTCGGTGGCAAGATGCCTCACAACATGGGCGTAATGCCCGGCGGAGTTGCCTCTGTACCCACGGTTGACAATATGGCGTCTTTCCTGTGGAGGTTGAAGGAGCTTCAGGAGTTTATTGACAATGTTTATCTCCCAGATGTAATGGCAGTGGCCGGGGTTTACTCAGATTACTTTGAGATTGGTAGTGGCTGTGGGAATGTACTTGCTTATGGCTCTTATGAATTGGATGGAAAGGAAGCAGACCTCACCAAGAGGAAAAGATTTTTTAAGCCCGGCATCACCTTTACCACTCTTAAGTTTAATGAATTTGATCCTGCTAAGATTAGCGAGGAAGTGAAGCATTCTTGGTATTCCGATTCTATCAGCGGCAGACATCCCTCCCAGGGAGATGTTGTTCCTGATGAAGGGAAGAAGGGGGCTTATTCTTGGCTAAAATCCCCTCGCTATGGCGGGATTGTTTTTGAAGTTGGACCACTGGCTCGAATCATGGTTAACTATGTCGGAGGCGATCCCGGGGTCAAGAGCCTGGTTGATTCTACTTTGTCGAAGGTAAATCTAAAACCAAAAGCTATGTTTTCTGTCATGGGGCGCAACCTTGCTCGAGCCTTGGAGACTAAGCTCATAGCCGACGCTATGGCCGACTGGGTTCTAGAGCTCAAGCCTGGTGAACCAGCCTACGTAAGCTACGAACTCCCAGAAGAAGCTACTGGAATGGGACTGGTTGGTGCAGCGAGGGGTGCCCTTGGACACTGGATAGAAATAAAAGAAGGAAGGATTGCTAATTACCAGGTCATTACCCCTTCTACTTGGAATATTTCTCCCAGGGATGATAAGAACCAACCTGGACCCTTGGAGCAGGCTATCACTGGAACCAAGATAAAGGACGAGGCTAATCCCCTTGAGATAGTGCGCATTGTGAGATCCTTTGACCCTTGTCTCGCCTGTTCTGTACATTTGCTCAGTCCCAAAGGGCATGACCTGGGGAAATTCAGGGTTTGTTAATAAAAATTTGGAGGAAAGTTCAGAAATGGGAAAATTTGTTCTGGGAATAGGGAATGTCTTGTTGAGAGATGAGGGGATTGGTTGTCATGTGGTACATGCTCTGGAGGAAATCCCTCTCCCCGATGTAAAAATAATAGATGGGGGGACATTCCCCGATGTATTGCAGCTTTTTGAGGACGCTGATAAATTGGTCATAGTAGATGCTGTTAAGGGTGGAGGAATGCCTGGACAAATTTACCGTTTTCACCCTGAAGATATAACTCTGGAACAAAAGCCACTCCTATCCCTTCACGATATGAGCTTAGTGGATAGCTTAAAGTTAATGCAGCTTTGGCATAACATAGGGGAAGCCGTCATTATCGGGGTCGAGCCTAGGGAGATTAACTGGGGGTTAGAATTATCGCCGGAGCTTCAAGAGAAAATGCCCCAGATAATAGATGCCATTTTAGCAGAACTTAATAATACAAGTCTTAAAGGAGAGATGAAATGCTGATTTCAGAGCAAAAACAACTTGAAGAGATTCTAAGCTATCTTGAGGGGGATAAGAATATCTTTCTCATTGGTTGCAAAGGTTGTGCTGAGGGCTGGGGAAGTGGTGGAGAAAAACAGGTAGCAGAAATGGAAAACACTTTGCAGGAAAAAGGTAAGACTGTTACCGGTTCTGTAGTTGTTGACATGCTGTGTGATAGTGCGTTAACCAAGTTGAAACTCAGAGCTTATAAAAAGGAAATTGCTGCTGCTGATTCTATCCTGGTCTTGACCGATGGGGCTGGAGTGCAGACTGTAGCGGAATTAGTGGATAAGTTAGTACATCCTGGCTGTAACACTCTATCCTCAGGTGGTGCTCATGCCGAGTGGAAGGAAGCGGAGCGATGCCTTGAGTGTGGCGATTGTATGCTGGAGTTTACTGGTGGCCTCTGTCCTATTGCACGATGTTCCAAACATCTGCTCAATGGTCCCTGTGGTGGCTCACAAGATGGTAAATGTGAAGTTGATCCAGATATACCTTGCGTCTGGCAGCAGATTGTCGATCGCCTTACCAAACTAGGAAAGCTTGACAAATTGGAAAGGCTTGTGACACCGAAGAATTGGAGTGTGAGCCTTACATCAGGGCCACCGGTAAGGAGGCTTTCCTAGATGTGACTATGAAGCGAAACAATTGGAGGCGCCATGAAAACGAAAAGTAATTTGGAACGGGTGCTAGAGGCTGGACAATTTGCTGTCACAGGTGAATTGGGACCACCACAAAGCGCTGACTCTGAGGTAATTAGAAGAAAGGCGAAAATACTTAAAGGCAGTGTGGATGCCTTTAATGTCACCGACGGTCAAACCGCTGTAGTGCGCATGGCATCATGGGCAGCTTGCCTTATCGGTAAAGAAGAGGGTTTGGAACCTATTGTCCAGATGACCTGCCGTGACCGTAATCGCATTGCCCTTCAGATGGATGTGTTAGGTATAGCAGCACTGGGCATAAATAACATGTTGTGTCTCACGGGCGACCACCAGAAATTCGGTAATCATCCTATGGCCAAAGGTGTTTACGATCTTGATTCTATTCAATTTGTTAAGATGGTGAAAGACATGCGAGACGAAAGAAAGTTCCAGTGTGGCGAAGAGATAGCAGTTGAGCCTCGTCTCTTCATCGGAGCTGCTGCCAATCCTTTTGCTGATCCCTTCGAGTTCAGGGCGGCACGTCTTGCTAAAAAAGTGGCAGCGGGGGCGGATTTTATCCAAACTCAGATTATCTACAATGTGGATAAGTTCGCTGAATGGATGAAGATGGTACGGGATAGAGGATTACATGAGAGGGTAAAGATACTTGCCGGTGTTGCGCCCATAAAGTCAGTGGGTGCCGCAAAATATATGAAGACTAGAGTTCCCGGAATGGATGTGCCTGACAGCATTATTGACCGGCTTCAAGGAGTGCCTAAGGAGGAGGTGTCGGGAGAGGGCATCAAGCTCTGCGTTGATATTATAAATCAGGTACGTGAAATTGAGGGTGTGGCGGGTGTTCATATCATGGCTATCGAGTGGGAAGAAGCAGTGCCTGAGATAGTTGAGGCGGCGGGTCTTTTGCCCCGCCCCAAATTTGTCCCATGATGAAAGATTGCAGTTCTTTATCGGACAGTCCTTGGGAACGGGGGTTCGACATCTCTTACAAGCTTGCTTGTGAGCAGGTAGCAAAAATTACTGATATAGAAGAGCAATGTCGTAAGAGCGGTGCTGATTACCTAGGACCCCATAAAATAGGCATTAATTATCTGAATCAGCCGTATCACATCATGCTTCCCGATGTAAAAATTTTGTTGGGAGATGGCGGTATGGAAGCTTCCTTGAAGGATAAAATCCTGATACTTCACTATTTCGCTGGGGCGAAAGGTACCCCGGCTACTGGTAAATTGATTGCCTATAAACAGCTACCAGGAGGCGTTAGCTATTTCCCGGCATTTTCCCGAAGAGCAATAGCTCATCTTGTAAAACACTTTGGCAAAAATCCCGAGCTGTTAATAAAGACGGCAGCAAAGTTAGGAGGCCATGAGGCAGACAACGGGGATGTGTCTGTGACCGTGAATGCATTCGACCATGTGCCCATAACTTTAGTGCTATGGAGAGGAGATGAAGAGCTTGCTCCCAATGGGAATATATTGTTCGATGCTAATATTTCTGATTATCTTTCCACCGAGGATGTAACTGTGCTTACCGAAACTATCATCTGGAAGCTAGTTAAAGACATTCCCTCTACTTAACCTAATAACCTTTTGCTGTCGCTTTGACACGAAATAAACAATCTCGGTGTCTCTATTTGCGTTAGCGTCCCTCTTTATGATACAGTCCAACCCTTGAAGCTACTCTCTGGATATTAGTTGGTCGGATATTTTGAAGGCAACTATTTCAAACTTCAGGCTTTCCCTCTTCACTTTATACGGGGGCAATGTGACAAAATGTAACTAGGGTTCATTAGGAAAGGAATAGGCAATGGCTGAAGAAGGCATAATTACATTAAATGTTGATGGTGAGGACATAAAAGCTAGGCAGGGGCAGACAATATTGGAGGCTGTCAGAAACTCAGGAATTTACATTCCAAGTCTTTGTTACTATCATAGTCTAAAACCGCTGCCCCAGGTAATCCCTGATGAGGCTTGCCAACTCTGTGTAGTGGAGGCGAATGGCAATATAGTCCTCTCCTGTGTCACTCCTGTCTCTGAGCGAATGGTAGTCAAGACGAAGACGCCAAAGGTACAAGAGCTACAGCAAAAAAAGTTACTTGCCATTTTAGCTAGACAACCTACTGATATCTGCCTTGAGAAAAGGAACTGCGAACTTCAGCAAGCCATAGACTATATCGGTTTAAAGCAGATACCCGTCCATGTTTCCAGGTCTTTAGCTCCTTTAGAGGATAATCCTTTCTTCGCCCGTGATTCCAGCTTTTGCATTTTATGCCAGCGCTGTCTTCGGGTCTGCGATGAGATAAGAGGACTGGGGGTGATTGAACCTGCCTTTCCATGTTACAAAGCTTGCCCTGCTGGTATAGATATTCCTCGTTATATTCGCCTTATTGCCAAAGGGAGACCAAGCGCTGCCTTAGCAGTGATAAGGGAGAAGGTTCCCTTTCCTGCTGTATTGGGTAGAGTATGTGCTGCCCCGTGTCAGGAGGAATGTCGGCGCGGCCAAGATGTAGATAAAGCATTACACATAAGAATTCTCAAGCGCTTTGCCTCTGATAACGGTGATGATAGCTGGAA
>Ga0209635_10004002_pt1 | contig 11545 bp, 11 predicted proteins | sample DeeMarSWOR230_32_FD_187463 | JGI IMG/M metagenome (GOLD analysis project Ga0209635, IMG submission 187463) | Marine sediment microbial communities from White Oak River estuary, North Carolina - WOR-2-30_32 (SPAdes) (version 2) | ecosystem: Environmental > Aquatic > Marine > Intertidal zone >...
CTTTCCATTGCGATGTTTAGGTCGCTTTTTCGCAATTTGGTACCTCAGGACTTGCTCAAAGAGAAGGACACTTCACTTCAACCTTAAACAGGCCACTTTCAGGCGTGGAAATGACATTGCGGGCTATACTCTCAGCTTCTTGAAAACCAGGATGCTCCGAAAGTAGTTTTTCTAGTTCCTCTCGTTTGGCTGGATTGAGAGTCACAGTCAATGTATTTCCGTCTTGGATCTGGAATTTTGCTGAGACCTCATTTGGTGAACTTTGCAGATTCAGTTTTCTGTTTCCGACTGTACATTTGGTTGAGACTTGAATTCCATCTATGACGCAGGAGAAGGGAACAGAAAGCTTCGTTTTCACTGTCACACGAAGTTTCGGATTATCCTTCTTTGCATCGAGCTCTCGAAGAGCAATGAGCCCCATCCTAACGCCTAGGACCAGAAAAGGCCCAAGGTGCCCATGGAAATCTACAGCTCTTTCAAGGACTTCTTCTAACTCTTGTTTCTGCTCTTGCTTTGGAATAGCCAAGGTTGCCACTTCACTTGAAAAGCTAAGTTATAGTAAACATTCTTTCTAGAGCTCTTCGAGCCTTTTCAGCTATTGGCTTTGGAACATTAACTTGGTACCTTTCCTCTTTCAAAGCCAGGTAGATACGTTCCAGAGTGTTTAGCTTCATGTTTGGGCATATGGCGCCTTCGTACCCGAGCATAAACTCCTTGTCTGGATTTTCTTTTCTCAATCTGTGGAGAAGCCCCCCCTCGGTTCCGATGATGAGCTTCCTGTTAGGTAGTTCTTTTGCGTACTTGCACATCTGAGACGTGCTACCGACGAAGTCGGCTACTTCATGAACATCTGGCGTGCATTCGGGGTGCACAATAACTATGGCGTCGGGGTGTTCCTCCTTCAGAAGGAGTATGTCGCTACTCTGAAAGAGTACATGTGTGGGGCAGAAGCCTTTCTCGGGCATTGGGATAACCTTCTTGTTGGTCTCTTTCTGAACGAATAGAGCTAGGTTGTGGTCTGGACCGAAAAGTAGCGTGTCCGAATCCAGGGCCTCAACAATTTTGACAGCGTTGGCGGATGTGCAGCAAATGTCGCATTCGGCTTTGACTTCTGCGAGTGTGTTCACATAAAGCAGAACCGGGACTCTAGGGTGTTTCTTCTTCCATCGTCTAACCTCGTCGGCACGGAGCATCTGAGCCATTGGACAGCGGGCGCCTTGACTTGGGAGAAGAACTTTCTTGTCTGGATTGAGGATGACGGCAGATTCAGCCATGAAGTCAACTGCCGAAAACACAAGGATCTCAGCCTCCTTTTCTTCCATGGCTCGTCTTGAGAGTTCGATGCTGTCGCCTACATAGTCAGCGATATCCTGAATTTCTGGCCTCTGGTAGTTATGCGCGAGAATGATGGCTTTCTTCTGCTGTTTGAGCTTCAAGATTTTGTCGGTGAGTGCCATTGATTCGCCTCAGTCTGATTGAGAGAAACCGTAACCGCACGGGGAGATATATCTTTAACGTTAAATCCATTATTTTCGTTTTGCATCAATGAGAAATCCAAGATCGTATCGTGCGCGGGTGAACTAGTCCAATCCGAGTTTCAGGTTCATGGTCATCTTTCATGTGTTCAGTTCTTGTTTATACGAGTTTGCGCAGTGTCTGCAACAGAAGGTTTTCTCTTTGCCCTTGATGACTTCATGGTGGCCTCCTTCGTAGACCTTACATCCGCAGTGGGCGCAAACTTCAAGGCTGGGTTCAATAGCTATTGAGATCAAGTTGGCGAATCTTTTGAAGAGTCTTGAGCAGAGTTCTCTTCCCTCTTCTGTAAGCTCGAATATCTTTCTTTCTTTTTCGCCGACTGGTTTGTCTACGTGCGTCACGAGGCCGTTCTGTTCAAGTTGTTTCAAGAAGGGATAGACTAGGCTGGGGCTGATCTTTTTTCCGAGGCGTTCTCTGAACTTGCTGATTATGCTGTAGCCGTGAGCTGGTCCTTCGTACAGGATGGTGAGTATGTAGAATCGAGAAAAATCTGAGATGAACTCGTGGATATCGGATGCCATATTTAATACTCCTGCAGATATATCTCTAAAAGAAATATTTATATCTTGCTGATACATATACAAAAACACGGAAACAGACAAAGGGCGAATTCAAAATGGCTGAAGCGAAGAAAGAAAGAAAACTGATACGAATTAGCGGCATGCACTGCGTCTCCTGCGCCCAAACCGTAGAAAAGGCTCTCAAGAAAGAAAAGGGAATAATCGACGCCAACGTTAACTTCGCAACCGAAAAGGCAGTAGTTGAATACGATCCGACAGAGGCAAGCTTGGAAAGAATCGGTACCATAATCAGAGGAACAGGCTATGAACCAATAGGTGTCTCCAAGGAAGGAGAGAGAACACGAGAGATTAGCCTCAAACTCAGCGGTATGACCTGTGCCTCATGCGCAGCTACGATAGAAAGAGCGATTAAGAAGGTTGAAGGCGTCAAGTCTGCTAACGTGAATTTCGCAACTGAGCGGGCGACTGTTGAGTATTTTCCAGATCTTGTGTCAATATTAAACCTGCGAAAAGCTGTTCAAGATGTTGGCTACGGAGTGATATCCGAAGAGGAGATTGACAAGTCTGTCGAAGAGATGGGCAAGGCTCGATTGAGAATGCTAGTCGCTTGGGCTTTCACTATCCCCATAATTGTATGGATGATTCCTGAGATGGCGTTGGGCCTAACCTTGCCGAATGTGGCAGTTTACAACCTGGGTCTCATCTTGCTTGCGGTTCCAGTTCTTTTCTGGGCGGGACTACCTACACTACGCTCGGCTGCAAAAGCGATTTTCCACAAAACTGCCAACATGGATGTTCTCATCATGATGGGGACGACCATAGCTTTTCTCACTGGACCGCCGGTTTTCTTCACATCGATTCTAAACTATGCTGGAGTCTCAGCCATGATTATGTCTTTTCATCTCACCGGCAGACATTTTGAAGCTAAAGCCAGGGGAAGAGCTTCACAGGCAATTAGGCGACTATTGAAGCTGGAAGCTAAGAGTGCTAGAATTCTGGTCAATGGTGTGGAAAAAGAGGTTCCAATCCAAGAGGTGAAAGTTGGGGACGTAATGGTTGTTCGTCCAGGAGAGAAGATACCAACAGATGGCAAGGTTATCGAAGGTGAAAGCGCCATAGACGAATCTATGGCAACTGGAGAGTCAATGCCAGTGCAGAAGAAGTCTGGTGACGAGGTTATAGGAGCCACAGTGAACCAGGAAGGGTTGCTAAAGGTAGAGGCCACTAGAGTTGGCAAAGACACCTTTTTGGCTCAAGTTATTAAGATGGTTGAGGAATGCCAAGGAACCAAGGTGCCGATTCAAGAGTTCGCAGACAAGGTCATTGGATACTTCGTTCCCGCTGTGCTCTTGATCGCTTTGACAACCTTCATTCTATGGTTTACCATTCCAGAAATCATGACAGCCATAGCCAGCTGGGCAGGTCCAATCTTGCCCTGGGTTAACATGAACCAACCGCTCCTTATGCTCGCAATCTTTGCCACGGTTGCCACACTTGTCATCGCTTGTCCTTGTGCCCTTGGTTTGGCAACACCAACAGCGCTAATGGTTGGAACAGGCATGGGCGCAGAGAATGGTATTCTAGTTCGTAAGGGAGAAGCAATCCAAACTATGAGGGAAGTAAAGGCAATAGTCCTCGACAAGACTGGAACGCTAACCAAAGGAAAACCAGAGGTAACAGATGTTGTTCCAATTGGGACCAACCCCGGCCAAGAGAGTGAAGTGCTCTACTATGCTGCAAGCGTGGAGCAAGGCTCTGAACATCCATTAGGTCAAGCTATCGTCTCTAGAGCCCAAGAAAGAGGGATCAAATTAGACAGCCCCAAATCGTTCAAAGCCATAAGAGGAATGGGAGTAGAAGGTCGCATAAAAAGCGCCGAGGTTCTCGTCGGCAAACCTTCATTACTAGTCTCTGGAAAACACGCATTGGATGAGAATGTAGAAAAGAGACTTAGAGAACTACAGGAACACGCAAAAACTGTCATGCTGGTCGCAGTGAACAAGAAACCCGTCGGACTGATTGCGGTAGCAGACACTCTTAAAGAAGACACGGTCGATGCAGTTCAAGATCTTAAGAAAATGGGATTGAAGACTGTAATGCTTACAGGTGACAACCGCAAAACTGCAGAGGCTATCGCAAGGCAAATCGGCATAAGTGACGTCTACGCTGAAGTGATGCCCGATGAAAAGGTGGAGATAGTGAAGCAGGCGCAGCGCAAATATAAAATGGTGGCAATGGTAGGCGATGGCATAAACGACGCGCCAGCGCTGACTCAGGCGAACGTTGGAATAGCCATCGGCACAGGCACCGACATAGCCATTGAAGCAGGTGACATAATTCTCGTTAGGGGAGACCTCTCCGGTTTAGTCAGCGCGATAGAACTCTCAAGAGCCACTTTCAGAAAGATAAAACAGAACCTCTTCTGGGCGTTTATCTACAACACAATTGCCATACCAATAGCGATTTTCGGGCTGCTTCATCCAGTTATCGCTGAACTAGCTATGGCCTCAAGCTCAGTGTCGGTCGTCACGAATGCCAACCTGTTGAGAAGAGCGAAGATTCGCCCCTCGTATTCCTAGAATACCTAGCGTCATGAATTGAGGTGAGCAAAAATGGCAAAAGACCCAGTCTGTAAGATGGAAGTAGACGAAAAAACAGCGAAGTACAAGACAACACACATGGGAAAGACCTATTACTTCTGCGCCCCCGGTTGCAGAGCAGCATTTGAAAAGGCCCCCCACAAATACACAGGTATGCACTCTCACTCATGTTGATGAACCTAGAAACATTCAACTACTCTTCACCAATAAAATGCATATGCAAATGGAAACGTGATAACGGTGAGAGTCTCGTTCAACATCGATAAGAAAGGCGTTAGATTCGATTCTCGAAGCAAAGTCGTCTGTCTCATTTCCGGTGGGATAGACTCTCCAGTCGCCGCATGGATGATGATGAGACAGGGTTGTGTTCCAGTCTTCGTTTTCCTTGATATTTATCCCTTTGCTGATGAAACTACGAAGCAGCGAGCAATGGAAGCTATTAGAAAACTGAGCGAATATGCTCACGGCGAGAGACTGAAAGTCTATGTGGTTCCACATGGCGAAGACCTCACCGACATCCTGAAAAACTGTCCAAGAAGCCTGACATGTGTGCTCTGTCGCAGAATGATGTACAGACTTGCAGAGAAGATTGCTCTGATAGAGGGCGTAGACGCCATTGTAACAGGCGAAATCATCGGTGAACACGCAAGCCAGACACTTATTAACCTCCGCGTTGAAACTGAAGCAGTATCAGATGTCACCGTACTGCGTCCACTGTTGGGAATGAACAAGCGGGAAGTTGAGAACCTGGCAAGAGGAATTGGAACCTTCGACGCATCGACGAAGCCAGCATCTTGTTGCACTGGTTCGCCGCTGAAGCCCCGAACCAGGGCCAGGCTGGAAAAAGTGCGGGAAGCCGAAGAACACCTAGCCATAGAAGCGATGATCAGCCGAGATTTGGAGAGGACAACAGTACTCGAGGTTTAGAGCAACCAAGATGCGTTTTGGTGGTTTGTCAAAGCGCGCCGCTCATAGAGCGCCCAAAAAAAAGCTTGTTGAAGAATTCAGTTACCTTATCATTTTGATTCTTACTTTTATGGGAGTGGAAGAGAGTTTCCTGCCGCAGGTTGGGCATCGGCCATCGTAGCGTTGAACAATTTCAGTCGGTGGCTTTAATTCCGAGTCTTCATAGAGAACTGCGCCACACTTCTTGCAGCTGAAACGTTGAGGCACTGTATTGGTTCCCCTTTTTCTGGATGCGCATTTCAGTCGTTTGAGGGTTGGCGCTTAACAAATTTATGAATTCAGAATCCACTTCTTGACACAAGACACTCCCCTTCCTGTCTTTCTCAAGTGAATCAACACCCCTATAGCATAACATAAATTACCTTACAACATATTCAAGCTCATTGCAGGTGTACTGTCTTGGTAAAGCCCGAGATTTTCGACCCGAGGGAGTTCTATAGTCGGCAAATTGTATTACCTGAGCTGAAACACGAAGGCCAAGAAAGGTTGAGACGCTCAAAGGCAGTTGTGATCGGGCTGGGCGGTTTGGGCACTGTCTCTGCACTCTATCTTGCTTTAGCGGGTGTAAGCCACCTGCGTCTGGTTGACCAAGACACTGTTGAGCTCAACAATCTGCATCGTCAGGTTTTGTATGGCATGGGCAGTCTGCGCTATCCCAAAGCTGAGGCTGCAGCAGAGAGAATCGGGCAGGTAAATCCCGAAGTGAAGGTTGAGCCTATCCCAGCAAACGTGCGAGAGAGCAATGTCAACGACGTGATTAAAGGAATGAACTGTGTTGTCGACGGATTAGACAACATGCGTACGCGTTACCTGCTGAACAGAGCATGCGCAGATCAGAAGATCCCCTACGTTTTTGGAGCAGCGATCGGAATCGAGGGCAACCTTTCGGTCTTTGCTCCTCCTGAGACTCCATGCCTTGAATGTGTGCTGCCAAATCTTGACGACCGTTATCTTCCGACCTGCGACGTGCGAGGAGTGCTTGGGGCGACCACTGGCATCATCGGTTCATTACAAGCTATGGAAGCCATCAAGTTGCTGGCGGGCATGGGTGATTTGCTGAAAGGGAAGCTTATGGTCTGTGACTTCAGAGATATGTTTTTCACCATTATCGAGGTCTTCAAGCGTACCAACTGTCCAGTGTGTCAGGGTAAACCAACGAGACCAGTTGATGGCGGCGAGCGCCTGGCGTGGCTGTGTGGACGCGACACAGTGAACGTTAATCCGGCAAAGCCGATAAAAGCGAGTTTAGGCGAACTTCATGAGAGGTTGAGGCATCATTTCAGAATCATCGTGAAGTCTTCGCTTGTGATTGTGTTCGAATATGATGATGCTGAAGTCAGCTTGTTCAATCGGGGTCGCATGCTGATCAAGAATGTGAAAGATGAAGAATCGGCGTTAGAAGTCTACCGTAGAGTCATGCAAAAGTTGGACTTAAGCCTCGCATAATTGAAATGAGCCAAAGTAACATTTCTCAAATGGTATAACGTTGCCGTGGGAAGTGTGGCGCAACCTGAAATGATACATCTGCACTTTCGAGGTGGGAACGTATGGAAGCAGACTTGGGTATGCACAGTCCAAGTATGTTAGCTTCAATTCTAAAGAAGGAGAATTAATCTGCTTAAACATAGAGAAAACATAAATGCTTAACTTCTCATGATGCTCTTCAGAAAGCAAGCGCCGGGGTGGCCGAGCGGTTAGGCGGCGGCCTGCAGAGCCGCTATAAATGGGTTCAACTCCCATCCCCGGCTCCATTGCGACGTCTAGTTGGTCGATCTCTTCTTGTATCGTCTTCTTCACATCTTCTTCTGAAGCCGGACAAGATATCTTGATTTTGCCGTTGATTAGGGAGTCGGTGATTCCGTATCTTCGCATTGTTGCAGGCGTCGCCTCGATCTCAACTGTTTTGACCTTGTCGCCAGAGCTTTGAGCAACCCTCTTCATTAGATGATACATGCAGGTTCCTACTGGACAGAAGAAGTTGCGGAACAGCGTATAGTGTTCAACTTCTTAGGCTGTTTCATTCGTCAGAGCCGCCTTTAATTATTGTGGTTTCGAGTTTCTGTAGCGTTGTACCAATCATTTTGGAGATGGGCAGTTTATCTTCTGCAGCTTCCACTTCTTTCAGTGTTGGCAATACTGTTTCCCTGGGCTTCGGGGCGCCGGACTGCTCTGGTTTTGCGCTTAGGGCTCTCTGAATCCCGATTTTTCGCGCCAGTTTCTTGATTTCTGCGTCAGTCAAACCTGCTAATGGGCGGTAGATTGGGTAGTCTGGCGTGGCCTGGTCTTGAAGTCTGAAGTAGCGCAGCGTTTCACAAGGGTTTTCATCTATGGTTTCTCCTGTGACTATAGCTTCGGCTCTTTCCCTTTCAGCGATGTGTGCTGCGAGGCGGTAGATTAGGCGCTTGCTGACGATTTCCAGTAGACGGGGGGCGCATTTGCTTTTGAGTTTGGCAAGGTTTTCGCTGTGGGGGATTATGTAGAGTTTTGCTGGGTGGCCAATTGACCATTCGAACAACGCTCCGCAGACTTTTCTCATATGCCTGACTGGGCTTTTGTCTTGGTTTTGGTTGAAGTAAGCTGGTACGGAAGGACAGCCTCGCTTCATTGTTAGCCAACATGCAACTGGGGAGTTTTGGTCTGGTTTTACAACTATGATCGCTTTTGGTTGGGTTCCGATGGGAAGGCCATCCGCGGCCGAGATTATGTCAGTAAAAATGAAGGCTTGATCTTCTCTGATTTCGATTCCAAGCGTTACGCTAGGACTATTAAGGTTTACAGTCAGTTGGAGTTTCGGAAAGCTTTCCAATATCTGGCGCCCAATGTGTTCGCACACTTCACGGCTTGTGTAAGGATGTGTGCCAACTCGTCTGCATCTAACCGCGAAGCTGCTTTGCTTTCGGAGGCTTTGCGTGGCCACGCTGAGGCTATGACAGGTTATATCTTCTAGCTTGCCCGTTGTTTGGCTGGCTGGAGAGAGCGAAGATATGCCAAAGACTCTGGTCAGTCTTCCAGCCGCTTTTTGGGCTTGGTTAGTCTTTACGTAGATTCTGCCTTTTCGGCGGAGTACAGCATCATAGGAGATGGAATGGTGTCTCAGTGTAGCCTTAATATTTCGGATTAAGCGTCTTTCGTAGATTCTCTTTGTCCAAACGCCTTTGATGCCGATTTCTCCACCTAATCGGACGATAACATTGTCGAAGAGCACTCTCGACTTGTCAAGGGTCAATAGAATGGCCCCTTTTCAAAACAGAGTCAATGCCAAGGCTCTTTTATTAATATTCATTCAGAAGAGACTGACTGCGATCCCAACTACACGTTATCAAAGCTGGCTCTCAATCCTTAGCTTCAATTCAGACTGCCCCCAGCAGAAACGCACAGACTGTTGAAACTCCAAAAAAAATCTTCCATAAACTCCTCAAAAAGAGGCGTTTTCTCCGCTGATTCAAATTCTTACTATGTATGCACACGCTTGCCCGACGATATTGTTTCCCAATGCACTACGTTTATTTAACTATTTGCTCATAGTTACTCCACGGAAACAAGAGGCGGAAGTCTTGTCACGGAAGCCAAAAAGGAAAGAGGAAGCCTTTGAAGCAATAGATTTCATAGTCAATGTTCTGAAGCAACACGAAAAAGACCTAGACCGCCTCATAGCCCAATTAGCGAAAGTAACAACCCAGATCACAAAGAAGGGCGAAATGCCCCCAACCAAGATAGAGGCAATGGAAGAAAGACTCACAGGGCTACAAGCAGAAATCAGCCATCTTATCCAGCTGCTCTCAACTCCAAAAGAGGCGCCGCCAGCTCCAACACCATCACCAACGCCACATCTCCAGCAAGCAATACAACCAGCGCGACCCGAATACACGAGAGGCCCACCGGTGATCGTGCGCTGCAAGAATTGGCAAGACTTCAAAACCCTAGCCAAAAACGCTGAAACCGTCTCTTTCCTGCATAAAGAAACCGAGAAGACATTCCAAGCAGACGCCTTGAAGCAAAACCGTGTCTACGCCTATAGTGGAGAAACCCCAAAAGACGGCGACCTATTGAAGGTCTGGCTGGCAAAAGAGCTACAGATGGCCGATGAAAACGTCTTCGAAGGCGTTCTGGCCATAGGCTAACATAATTATCTTGTATTCGCGCTGTTTTCTTGCTTTTGAATAAACAAGGTTTTTATACAGCTCATTGTATTATATCTTATGTCTTGCGACATGCAGGAGACGCTAGAGAGAAAACAGGGGTGGAGGTTGAGAGACCAGCCAAAGTCGACAGGGTTAACGCGTGTGGTTGCGTCTGACCGGCTTCTTATTCCAAGCCGTCTTCTCCTTTCTCTCTCCAATCACACACAATCACACGCTTGGTCCGATAGACTGTGAAACCCCTAGGTATCTCCGTGATCTACGTCTATGTATTCTGCTCTCCAGGTGCAAACCTCACTGGCACGGAAGCCCATGAGCGATGGTAACTCAATGCATAACTGGTCATGTGTAGGCTTGGGAAACAATAATAGTTGCAGCATCTGTTGTCTGTAGATGATGAAACATTTGGTGGACTGGATTGTTTTAAAATTCCCAATTTTTCGTCTAGTTTTTGCATTTAAGGTTTTCGCTGAATGTTTATATTATGCTTCTATTTGGTTGTTAGTTGTTGGGAGATCTACGGCTTTGGAGATGAACCAAGCTGAAGTTTTGAGGCTAGCTGAGCGAGTTTTTGGAGAAGCTGGCTTCAAGGTTTCTGCTCAATGCATCTCAAGGCCAAGTTGCTTTGATTTGGTGGCTCGTAAGAGCGGGTCGATTGCTTTCATCAGGGTTCCAGCCAACCTGAGCTGTGCTTGCAGGAGCGAGATAGATGAATTGAAGACGATTGCAGGATTCTTCGGTGGTTCTGCCCTGCTTGTTTGCGACAAGGCCAAGGATAGGCCACTTGAGGATGACACCGTCTATTCTCGCTACGGAGTTTTGGCGATTTCACCTGGCACGTTAGAAGACGTAGTTGCAGAAGGGTCTTTGCCTTTGGTTCTGGCAGGTCCTGGTGGGTACTACGTGCGTCTGGATGGCGGTGCTATCAAGAAGCGGCGTTTAAAGCTTGGCATGTCCATGGGCAAATTGGCTGAAAGCTTAGGCGTGTCTCGTAGGACCTTGTATGGCTATGAGCACGGCATGGCCAAGGCTTCAGTCTCCGCCGCGTACAAACTAGAGTGGTTTCTGGGAGTGCCTGTTGTCGAGCCCATTGACATTCTTACGCCTGTTAAGCATACGCGCAGCTTTCTTGCTGCTGCAAGACGCGTTCTTATTCGCAATCGGCTGCTGCACAGGGTTCTGAGATGGCTTAGCCGTTGCCGCTTTGATGTCTTTCCCGCGCGAAAAGCGCCCTTCGACTTCGTTGCTGAATGTCCTGAGAAGAAGCTTTGTCTAGTTGGCGGGGTGTCGTGCAGCAATGATAGGAATCTGGACGCTCGGACGAAGGAGATTCTGAGTATCAGTGAAGTTGTTAGGGCGAGGTCTGTCTTTATCACTGATGGAACGCAGGTTCCCGAAAACGACATTCCCTTAGTTTATCATGAGGAATTGGCGAAGATCAGAGAGCCAAAAGATCTCATATCCAAATTGTAAGATTAGAATTCTACCTCTGCCTCGTCCGTTAACCTTTCCATTCCAGTTTTAGATCACGTTCTTCCCCAGATAGGACAAACAATCACATCTTGGACTTGGCGCATTCAAGTTTTCCCCTCCAACCAGCCCCTGTCGGCTTCATTGCATAGGAGGTGATCCGGCCGCAGGTTCCCCTACGGCCACCTTGTTACGACTTTTCCCCCCTTGCAGAATCTAGGCTCGACACAGCCACAAAGGACCAAGCCTTACCCAAACCCCACTCGGGTGGAACGACGGGCGGTGTGTGCAAGGAGCGGGGACGTATTCACCG
>Ga0209635_10004005_pt1 | contig 11542 bp, 12 predicted proteins | sample DeeMarSWOR230_32_FD_187463 | JGI IMG/M metagenome (GOLD analysis project Ga0209635, IMG submission 187463) | Marine sediment microbial communities from White Oak River estuary, North Carolina - WOR-2-30_32 (SPAdes) (version 2) | ecosystem: Environmental > Aquatic > Marine > Intertidal zone >...
TCTCAATGATTTTTGTAAACCTTGGACGGTTCCCTTTAAAAGCACTTTCTTCCAGTTCGTACTCATCTACCTTTTCTTTAATTGAGCCAAATTTTCCACCTTTCGCCACGTACTCTCTCAAATTCCTCAATTGTGCTGGAATTGAAAAATGAGTATCTTTTGCCTGTTCTTCTGTAGAGACTCGGGCAAGGATAATTGCCTTCTTTGCCATTGCTTCATTAATCATATTTTTACCTTCCTTCCTGTCGGGGAGTCTCTTTGAAAAGAGAACACCCGATAGACCAATAAAGTTTTGATTGGACGCTGGGGGGCTTAAGCCGTGCGGTTACTTGCATTCTTATCATATCCGTAATATAAAAATGTGTCAAGAAAAATCATGCCTCCGTTTTCATCTCACGAGTCCGTTCAGAACGCCCATATTTTCTTGAATAGCAACTTCCCGATCTCGGCCGATAAACTCTATATATTCTAAAGCTGAATTCGGGCTTTTTTGGCGCAAGTGTGCCTGTATCGCTGAAACTGAGAAGTTCACTTTGGCAAGCTGTATCGCACCAAAGTGTCTTACCGAATGACATGAAAAGTTTTCTGGCAACCCTGCCTTCTTCGCATATAGCTTGAAAAGCAACTGGACATTATCTCTGCTGATTCCTCGTCCTGGTTCTGTCAGCTTTGTTATAAATAGAAAATCGCTTGTCTCAGCCACGGCTAATTTTTCTCTTTTCCTCATCCATCTTCTGTATTTTTGCATTAAAGATGCTGATAGGGGATAGGAGTTCGTATATCCCCCCTTTAGACCTCTGACTACGACTTTTGGCGGGCGTTCATCCAACCGAATGTCCTCTAATTTTAAATTCGCTATCTCTCCAACACGAGCCGCAGTTATCATCATCAAATTGAATAAAAAGTCAGCCATAGGATTTTTTTTAATCGCTTCCTGAAACGCAATCCATTGTTTCTGAGAAAGATATTTACCTTCGGGCTTTTTTGTTCCAGGTGGCCTTCCTCTTCCTCTTTTTTTGCTTTCTTTTGTCATTCTTGGAATCTCCTCAAATCATTCATTATCAACAACTTACATAATTATTTTATGTTCTCTAATTATAAAAGTCAAGAGTTTTTTTATTTATTTTCAATCACTTATATAACTTTTATTCTGATGAAATTAGCATGATTAGGCTATAAATTAAGATCCGAGGGCAGGGAATTATTTCCTCTTTTGATAAAAACTGATAGTTCAAACCATGTTAATCATGAGGTATTAAATTTGAACAGCGTCCTTTTCCAATCCAAGGAATCCAGTTTAGGTTCCCACTTCTTCACTACACGCGGCTCTTTAGTCAGGATTAAGACCTAAACTCACAATTTATCAATAATTTTATACTGATAATATTTTGTGCTTTGAACATCCCAAACAAACAGGAAATTCTCATAAATACGAATGCCATTGGCTAAATGATTAAGCATTATTTCTCCAAGCAAAAACCCATTGCCATCAAATATCTCAAGTTTAAAAGCATCACTCTTCTCGATCTCATCTTCCTTGTTCCTTATAACTTGATCCGATAAAACTACTTCACTGGACTGTTCTTCTTTCCTCAATGGCCGATTAAAAGTTAGAACCCAGATTTTGTCTTTTTTATCGACTGCGATACCTTGTGCCATCTTTGCCGGCAATGCTACTTCTTGGTGTCCGCTTCTATTTCCTACAACTACCTCCCACATATATTTGGGATTATAAATGTCAAAATTTAAAACTCTATCTGCCCTCCACAGAAGTTTCCCAGCAGGATTATACTTCTCAATCCTGTTTTGATGTTCAAATACAAAATAGAAATTTCCTCTTGCATCGATATCAAATTCATAACGATTTCCCCACCAATTCTCTATCCATTTTTCATATTCTAATGAATCCCCAATCTCTCTCTGGATGTTTCCATTCAAGTCGATTATGAGTAGCAATTTGGGCAGGGCCTTCTTTCTTGCAGAATACATTCCGGCTGAATAAAATCCGCCAACAGCCAGTCTATTTTTCGAAAGGTACCGCACTTTTTCTGTGTTAAAATTCAGGAGTTTTATTGTTTTTGGACGTTTACTATCCGACGAAAATATGCATATTCGGTGGTTTCGTGGGTCAGCCACATAGATTGTATCGTAGGGGTCGATTTCAATGGAAGTGGGATTATTGAAATCTCCAGGCCCTTGTCCGATTTGTCCAAAGCTGGATATAAACGATCCTTGAGGACTGAATTTTTGGATCCTATGATTTCCTGAATCCAATATGTATAGATTCCCTTTTGAATCCAGAGCTATGTCTTCTGGATTATGAAATGTAAAGTTTTCATCCAGGGTATTGATATCTCCTACGGTTCTTACAAGCTCCAAGGATACTCTTAGATTCTTTCCCCGTTTCCCTCCTTTTAAATTGTGAACTATCAGAACACCATCTTTGGTCTCAATTAGTTGAGGGATTGAAAGTGCAAAAGAAAACATTATGAAGACGAAAAGAAATGAAGCTACTGACGCATACTTCATATTGTTTTTCATTTCTATTTTTATTGGAATCCTAACTCACTCTACTGTCTTTTTCAATCCAGGGAAGCCAGGGCTTTGGGGGATTTGGGTTTTACTCAGCTCAATCCTCTTCTTCTTAATCAATGATTTCATACTTGGCAACTGAAATCAGTTCATCCTCTCCAATCTCGATAACATAAAGAAAATTCTTATACACAACCATGGGTGCATAGAGGTGGTCATTTCTTTTTATATTCCGCAGCGGCAGATAAAAATTATCCAGGTATTTTCCCTCACGACTAAAAACATCAACCAGGATGCCTTTATCCTTGTCAACCGTTGAAGTTATGACCCAGAGATTGTTCTTATGGATGGCTAATCTATAAATGTCATTATGAAATTCTGGAAGCATAGGTATCATCTTGCTTTTCTCTGGAAGGATACGCTTCACACGCTCATACTTCCTCCTGAAAATCCTGACAATCTCGATTTTCTCTAAATCCAGCAGTTTTACCAGATATTCGGGTGTATGAAAAAGATAGACATAGCGTTGGTTCTCGCTAAATGTTTTGAGCCAACTAACTAAAATGATGCCACCACCTTGAGTTGAGATTGTAATAGGAAAAATGTATGAGGTGGCAGTAATCTCTCTTGTTTTACTAACAACACAAAGCCTGTAATTACTCTCTTTTATTCCATTTATTCTTTCAAAACCTTTTCTCTCACGCTGAGTAAAGTAGTACTTTCCATTGTAATACCCAATGAGAGTAGAAAACCTCCATTCAGGTCTGATATCTTGAATCAAATTTCCCTGCATGTCCAATCTGATAATTTTATACATAATCGATGAAGCAAGGATAATTTCGTCTTCTCCAATGATGATATCGGTAAGGTTTTGATTCAATTCTCCTGGTCCTTCGCCTTTCTTGTAGAGGTTTTTCACGAATTTTCCGTTGACATCAAATTTGTAAAGCTTGTTTGGCTCATGAACAAAAATTGAACCATCTTTTGCGACCTTAATATCCCACGGACTAGAGAAATAGAATTTCCCCTCTTCATCTGTAATTCGCATTAATTCTTTCAACTGGATTACACGACCTGCATTTTTATTCAATGGCTTTTCTGGATTTTCAATAATTGTCTGAGCAAGAATGATAAAAGTAAAAACAAATATAGAGGTAAGGATTAAAGCTGGTTTCTTCATAACACTTTCTTCATTCAGATACCCTTTTCAATCCAGGGAAGCCAGGGGTTTTGGGGGATTTGGATTCCAGCATTCATAAAATGCGCTAATATTTCCATGTGACTTTATATCGTTTGATATATTGATATCCCTCTTCATCCTCTTCTATGGAATATAGCTTCTTCTTTTTCCAAACTCGTGGTCTGATTTTAAGAGGAATTTTTGCCATGAACTTGCCACTAGAATCAAAAACATCATAATAAAATCCTTCTTCATCTTCTGTTTTTTCATAAGTCTGCACAAAAATCTTCCCCTCATCATCCACAGTAAACCTCTGAAAAGCACAGTAGAACTTTGGAATGTCCAACTTGCTATCAGATGGAATTACTTTTGTTCGTTCTTCGATTTGGCTTTGGGAGATTTCCACTGGGTCATAGTCTTTAATAATTTTCTTAACGAGTTCTCCTTCGGAGTCAAAGATTTGTAGCTCATAATCTTGAGAATAACCGACAACAACATTACCATCTCTTCCTGCTTGCCAGAACAGATTTGGTGAAAAAACTTCAATTGAATCACTTCTAAGCGAGGTGATAGTCATTAATGTTTTTGGATGTTCCAAGTTGGAATCAAACCTTTTTAGCTCATAGCTAGTTTTTTCAGCATCACTTATCCTTGTTCTGGCTACAATATTGCCCCAAGAATCAGCAATCGCTCCTACAGTGAAATATCGTGCTGAGGACAATGATTTTATGAATTCACCTTCAGGAGAATAGAATGTTATGCCTCGCATGAAATCTTCAACTGCTATCTTATTATCGTTTGTAATAGAGAGAGTAAGTGGTACATTCAATTCTCCAGGGCCTTGTCCTCTCCTCCCAATTGTTCTTAAATATTCTCCATCTTTATTGAAAACTTTCACGAGTGCTCCTCTGGTTTCTAACACATAAATTCTTTCTTCTTCGTCTACTGCAATCGACCTTATTGGTGAGAACATATACTCCTCTCGTCCTTCGGCTTCTCCGATGGACAGCTCCTCCTCCAAACTAAAAACATCCTCCCCATACATCGGCTCTATGGGATTCTTAACAACTGTCACTCCATTTACTTCCTCTATCGTCCCTTTCCATTTAGCTTTCTGTTTTTGACAGGAAACAAATATAATAATGAGTAAAAAAAGTAGGACAATTGATAAGACTTTATTTTTGCTTTTCATTTTTGCCCCCTTATAGAAATTCTAACTCACCCAGCCTCCTTTTTCAATCCAGGGGAGCCAGGGCTTAAGGGATTTGGGTTCCAGTCGGGTCAATAATTTGTTCTTCTCTCAAGGTCATTTTACATGTGGCGAGTAGACATAACGCATGCCAGGCGACACAGCAACTAGGTCAGGAAAATGTTTATTAGCTGACCTGCAGTCCCTATTAAGATAAACGCATCGCTAAGACGTGACAAAAAAATCCGTCGACGAGAGGATTTTCCTAAAAAGTTGGCCTTCTTAAAACTAAACTGCTGGGTATATGGTCGTGGGATTTTTATGCCTATCCAGATCCCAACAATAAGAATTATTAAACAACCAGCCTGTAGCCATTTCAAATGCCTCACCTCCTGTTATCTATCTATGGCTGTATTCTAGGTTTTTGGCTTCCACTCGCCTCAATAATCAGCAATGTCGCTTTATAATTCTTATCTCGTAAATTTTATCAGCCTCTTTTTCCCAATCACCAGGACGACCCCATTGGACCAATTCATCATCAAGAAAATATAAGTAGTAATTTTTCTTTAAGCGGTCTTCTTCATCTGTATAACTGAATTCTGCTTCAAGGTATTGTAATACTTTAATAATATGTTTTCCTTCGTAATAACGAGAACCAATTACGTCCGCAGGCTCACCTAAAATATTGCGTACTTCTTTCTCACTCATTCCAAGTGAAATCTTTGACAAATTAAGTTCCCGATATTGAGATTTTGGGTATGTATAATAATATAAAACACCCTCACATCCCCAATAAAGAATAGCCACAATAATAATTATTCCTAGAGCTATACGAATTTTCATGTCTCCTCCTTAAAATGCAACCAGATATTTAGTTGCTATTATTTATGGTTCTCTATCATAAAAATCTAAAAAGTGAACATTTTTTATTTCGAATGCTTCTTCACCCTCAAAGTACAAATAGTAACTTTTTGTCGAAGTCACTCCTGGAGAAGAAAATTTTCTCGCATAAATCGGAGGCTCATTTCGTATAGCACTATTTGTAAAGGCACCACCTGTGCTACTTGGCACAGTAGGGGTATTTGGCGGGCCAAACCACTGTTTCACATTATTGTATTCTGCTCCCACATCAATTCCTACATGAAGTCCCTCAGCTGGACTCACACGAACTCCAAACTCAACAATTATGGCATATTTTCCTGAGCCTAAAGGCTCTACAGGCCAACTACGGATAATCCGGTTTTCTAGATGTTTGTCTTGAGGACCTAAAGGCTCATCAATAATGCCACGATAGAGCTCCTCACAAGCTGCTTCAAAGGCTTTATCTGTGAAGTTTGCATATAGTTTATCTCTAAGGAGAATGGGAACCTTACAAGGCGCCAGTAAGGCAGGAACAACAAATTTCTCTCCAAGTCCTTTTTCCTCTGCGATTTCCATTACAAGACCAGTCGCTACTTCTTTCTTGACCCATGAAGAAATTACTGAAGCCGGGGAAAGGAATACAACAAGCCTATCTGAAGTCTCGATACCTTCTCCAATTTTATCAATAAGAGAATCTCCAGGTGTTAATCGCCAATTGTCGATCCAGACCTCAAGACCCTTTTTCGTTAACCAACTTCCTATTGCTTCAACTATATCTTTATCCTCATGAGCATGACTGAGATAAACTTTCATTCTTCTCCCATTCAGTTTGCTTCAATCAAAATGAACAGATCCTCTTTCTCTACAAATAAAGCTAATAGATGCAAACCCGTAGACTGTATAATCTACTTCGATATCATACCCGTCTTTTTCCCAAATAGCTTTATGTTCAGGTTCGGATTCTTCAGATATGCCAGGTCTTTCAAATTGGTCGGATGGAATGCCATAACTCTCTATTAATGAGCGACTAACATCAACTAGAAAACATTGAGGAGAAATCATAACTTCGCGCAATCCATTTTCCACGAAGTGAAATCCGATTTCTACATTTACTTCTTCAATAGCCGTGAGATAGCTCATAAGACTATCGCTTTTTGAACTTCTCAGCTGAGTAGCTATTTCTGGAGGAAAATTTTTTATTACTTCTTCACGAGTTGCACCCCATGGAATATTCCACACAAAATCCTTGTTGACATAAACCCTACTTAGAATTGCCTTAAATTGTGTGCTGTTGACAGGCCTTGCTATTAATTCTTCCATTTCTTCTCTGCATTCTGAACAAACATTTATTTTCAGACCATTGGGGAGAGTTAATTTTTTTATTGCTGGACGCTCTCGGCATACGCATAGGGCAATTTTGCGACCAAATATACGCTTAAACAGACCCATATACACTCCGCTGGATTTTTATAAACTGACAATCGTGATAATTTTAATTTACAGGAACTAAAAAAACAAGGCGCAACTCACCCTCTATCAATAACAAAAATAAAATGATTCTAAGTACTAAGAAACCTTATTAAACTCTGTGTTGTTACACTTAGGACAAGGCGGAAGGGTATCATCAGAGTCATCAAGTCTCACAATAGTACCGCAGTTAGTACATTCGTAAGATCCAACGCCTGGTTTTTCTCCTGTTGTAGGCATTATTTACCTCCTTGCTGACAAATCTGGAGTTATTTTATCTGATTCCCCTAACAAAAACAAGAATATTCCATACAGTGTTATTTGAAACCTTGTCAGCGCCGACCTGCGCTAAGAACTTGAAATAAGCCCTGTAAAAGGGTCATGATTTGTTTTGTCACGAAGAAACGTTGAGGCTGATTCTATTTCTTAACCGAAAAAATTATTAGCCATAAAAAATAAAAGTAACGCAATTCCTGCAACAAATAACCATGTCGTTATCTTGTCATAGCGTCCTAAATACTTCAAAGCCTTGCCAATTTTGTCCAGTCCCGTTTGTACATCCTTTGCCTTCTTCTCTATCACCTCATCTGTATCGTCCGCAGTTCTCGTTGCAAAAACCATTTTGATTCCTATCGGAAGCAAGACTAAATTATTCGCTGATATTAGAGCAAATAATGACGTCACTAAACACGAAGCAAAACAGATGATTGAAAGCCCTGCCATCCCTGGGAAAAAAGGCAAATCATATAACTTGTCAAAAAAGGCGAGTAAAAGCCCAGTCGAAGCTGTACTCAATGTGGTGATGAGTCTGAAATAGCCGAACTCCATCTTCTGGACATCTTTGAATTCCTCCAATGGCTTTAAAAGCTCCTCAGTATCCGCTTTAAGCTCCTGTGTTATTTTTTGAAGACTTTGCTCCTTCAATTTCGCTTGATATTCTTTTCTCTTCTTCCTCTTCTTGGACATGTATGACCTCCTTTCGCTGGCAATATTTTTTAGAGTAGATTTTTAATCAGAGAGGCTTTTTTTCTTCTTCAATTTTCTTTTTTGCTAAACGAAGATATTCAAAACCCTCAGTTGTTATTTGATAGTAGAAATAAACATCAGTCAATCCATCCACTACTTGCTCTTTGATAATATAATCATTTTTGTTAAGGAACTCGATAGCCATATTAAAACTTACATTAGCTTCTTTATCATTGGCAAATTTATATTGGTTCCTATAATCAATATACAGCCCTTCCTGTTCTCTTCTTTTACTCCGCATTCCACCAATTTCCTCAAGAATAAAAATATACTCAGGCTTAACCTCAATCTCTTTTTTCTCTGTTCTTTTTTTGAATGTTTTCATAAAGGTATCAACATCACCTACGTCTCTTTTTGGATGTGATAGTTTCTTCACTTTCCTGCTGAGAATAACCAGCCAGATAAAGAGCCCTACAATCAGTGATAATAAAATCACCTGTCGGCCATTGGTACTAATCAAAAATTTCCCTATCGCCGATATTACCATCCATATATCATTCCAGGCTTTTGCTATTGTTACGATTCCAGAGAAACCTAAAAAACCCAAAATCCATAAAATTAATTTTTTAAACCTCTTCCAAATGTTTTTAATCGTTCCCATTTTGCTGACTACATCATACTAATTGCTCAAGATAAGTCAATCCAACCAAGATTGTCTGAGATAGGAGTATAGCTCCTGAGAAAAACCTTATCAGCGCCGTTCTCACGGCTGAACTGGACTGAGGCCCAGTGATGCTATTCGCATGGTTTCCCCTTATGCCCTAGACATGAGAAAATTTATTTATAAAAACCGTCTATTTAGATGAAGAGTGTTCTCCTTTTACTATAAGGAACTAAAAATATACATTTTCTAAAGGATGCTTACCAAACCTTTCTGGCAATTCTTCTAATATTTTTCTTGATTCAAATTCGAGCTTTATTTCACCTGTAGTTTTTCGGTCAGTCCAATAACGGCCATTTAACTTTAATTTAGGTTTTTCAACAATATCAAACAATACAGTCCCATCGTGAGGACTACTTCTATCAGATACTTTCAGACTAGGTTTACTTGTATATACATAAGATAATTGTTTTAATTGCCTCTCTGGACTAATGACAAAACCTTCTAAAAAGCTATAGCTTTTCATTTCTCCTGTATAAATAACACAGCTAATATTAAAGAAAGTTTGTTTAATTGTAAGCATGGTAGGAATGGGAGCCAGACCTTTTCCTGTTTCTGGATATATCCAATTTGAGTGAATAAATCCTACCCAGCTACCATTTAGATTGGGATATGGAACTATCCAACCCCTAAAGATTTTAAACTTCCACCCCCATTTAACAAATAGAATTATAAATACCAAATCTATACTTACAACATTAGGAATTAACCTAAAGAAATCACCGGCGTTAGAAAGGTCTAATCCAGAAATAAGAGCAAGTACGAACCATATTCCTCCAGACAGAGCGACTATCATAAAGATGGAGTTTCTTAGATTAACATTTCTCATTATCCAAATCCTAAATAATCCCAAGCACTTCCTAAAAATGAATGAGCCTCTATTCGAGTCCCATTCTGTGAAGACCGGAAAAGATATTTTAATTCACTTACTTCTCCCCATTCTGAACATTGTTCATCAGACATTGTATTATTATATAAAAAAATCAGGCCAGCGCGAACATCGCCAGAATAACTATAGTGACCGAAATTCTCATTCGGAATATTCCAGACAAGACACTCGACAAGAAAACCCGATATCGGTTTTGCTGCAGAAATTCCAGTTTCATCCATTTCATTCCGAAGGCTTTTAAGAATTCTCACTAATGATTTATATCGTTTGCCTGTTGTATTGTTTTTCCTTACGCCGTTGTTATAGTGTTGTTCAGGCCAATTAATAATCCTGAAAGGGGGGGGCTTATCAGGCCGCAATTCGACACCTGAAAGATATGACCCATCAGCATGATATCTTCGATGCTCAAAAAATGGAGCCGCGTCAGCTTCAACATGATATGTAGTCTCTTTAATATTGAATGCTTTATTCCCCCTCTTTATAGCATTCCATCCAAAGTAATCAATAAGTGCTTGCTCAACCTCGTCTTTGAATGTCGAATAATTATAATCAGAATCCTTATGTCCGAAATGCTCTTTGGTTAAACCATCAGGATAATTTGGAAAGAAAACATCATAACAGAGGATGCCAACATCAACATCACTATCTTTGCGCACATTAGTATTATTCTGATATGATCCGTGAGTAAAGATTTTTATCTTACGGAGCTTTAGTCTATCACTAGCTTTTATGGCATTCCTGATAGCATTTTCTGCGTTTTGGCAACGCTCTTGCTCCGATTTACCAGGAGGCTTGGCCCATTGACTAAATTGAGCTTCCCAATCTCTCATAATGTTGATTCCCAGGATATTCTATCCTTTTGCTGCACTGCATGTATTCTATCACACTGGAAACGCACAAACCATTACATAATTTTTTTATGATAAATTATTTATATAATCCGACTTGCGCTCTTCATTGTTCCCAGGAATAACATTTTAACTCAGGCCATTTCTGGCGAATTAATAATTAGGTAAGTGGATTTCTGATCCAATTTTTGGCTACCGCATGGCCTATTATATAGACCACTTATGATAGACCGCTTATATATAGCCCCTTATATATTGCCCCTTATATAGCCCATATTATAGGCCTAATGGGTCTGAATCCTGGGCTTAAACCTTGTAAAATACTGTATTAGACGACTTCTGCGGACTGTTCCTCTGCCTTGCCATATGATAGGACTCCCCGCTGGGATATGAGGAATTTTTTTTCGCTTTCTTTGTGTGTGTGGGTTTGCCGGGGATTTTTGGGTTTCTCATAAGGCTTCTCGTATGGCTCATATGGGGTCAGTCAAAATTCCCACATAAACCCACACTTCTTTTTATCCTTATTAAACGGGGATTATATTAGACATTAACGGGATTTATAATGGACTTCTCAATTACCTATAATCTACCTTATTTCTCTATCTGAGACCGCATCAAACTTCTTTATCATTTCTCGCTCTCCACCCCCCCCAGGGAGACGTTCGATACAGGTTCTCACCCTCTTTACCTCACCTCTAATGCTTCCTTAATCCCCTATAGGGCTACGCAGCGCACCTCATGGCACATCATTCTCTTATCCTATTTTTTTATATACACTCCATTGATTGTCCATATGGCTTTCAGTGTACACACGATATAACTTTAATAAATCTGAATCGGCATCGACATCAACTCAGTTATTATTACTTCAATTAAAGCCCTATTAAGC
>Ga0209635_10004006_pt1 | contig 11542 bp, 10 predicted proteins | sample DeeMarSWOR230_32_FD_187463 | JGI IMG/M metagenome (GOLD analysis project Ga0209635, IMG submission 187463) | Marine sediment microbial communities from White Oak River estuary, North Carolina - WOR-2-30_32 (SPAdes) (version 2) | ecosystem: Environmental > Aquatic > Marine > Intertidal zone >...
AAATACGGAAGTGAAGATTCTGGGAGATACTCCTCGAACACAATCTCGGTCTATCAAACAGCCCAAATCAGCATCCATGCTCGTTCGCCCTATTACCGCTAGTATATTACGACGCTTAACGGAAGAAGAACACTCTCTCGGTGAATTAGCAAAGATGTTAGGGCTGAGCAAAAGCCGAATCAGCTATCACTTAAAACGTCTTGAGGAAAAAAACCTGATTACAAAAACTCGAGAAGAATATTACCGAGGGGGAATTCGGAAATTCTATCGTGCCGTGTTTCCGTTACAAGTACCCAAACTTCGGTCTCTCTCACCAGCCGAACAGGAAGCCCAGTTACTCCCCATTAAGACCTTTCTTTGGGGATACCTTTTAGGAAAAATCGGAAGCCAAAAACTTGATCTCCACGAGGTCGCAAGTCCGTTAATCGATCAGTATGTCCAAGAAATCGCAGAAGCCATTGAGGAACGTGTCGATGAAGCCGAAGACAGTAGTGAAACAAAGGCTGAGCTTCTTTATCTTTCGCTCCTACATAAGTATACAAAAATGCACTTAGAAGAAGAAAAGATCAGTATTGAAAAACTAAGAAAGAAACCACCAAAATCCAGCTTAACCTCTTAAACCAACCCAAACCTCTCTCAAAAAGTTTAGCGGTGAATTTTGCCCTAGCCTGCTTTTCTTTGTGTTATTAGACAGTTTACAAGATGTCGAAGACGTAGATGCTGTTTCTTACTAATGATATGAAAGATGATTTGTTTCATATCATGCGAATGATGCATTCTCGGGTTCCTTTTTGCTAGTGTGTTGTGTCCCCAAATAAGAAAAGGGGGTAGGAGAAATTGTGTACGGAATTCAAATAAGGAGACCTTGATTGCGTGGAAGATATTATCCTTAAGTATACGACAGTTGATGGCGAAAAGGTGCAAGTTCAAATTCCTCCGGAGAAAACTGATATAGCATTGTATGGGCGCGAAATCGTTGAGTTGGACCTCTCACCTATCGATCGACGGACCGAAATTGAAGAGCTAGATTTGCGAAGAAACCAGTTGACCAAAATTGATCTTGGACCGCTGCAACACTGTCCGAATTTGAAGAATCTGCGGTTAAGTGGAAATCAATTAATCCAACTCGATCTGGGTTCGCTTGAGCATTGTAATCGATTACGTAAGCTGGAACTAAGTAATAACCAGCTAGCAGAAATCGATTTGACGGCGCTTCAAACCTGTACGAAGCTTCGAGAACTTCATCTCACAGCTAATCGATTTCAGAAAATTGATCTTGCTCCCCTTCACCAGTGCACGGATTTTCAAGAAATTCGGCTTAATTGGAACGCGCTTGTAGAAATTGATTTGACACCAGTAGGTTATTGGGGTCAGCTTGAAGATCTGATTTTGGACCGAAACCAGTTACGGGAAATTGATTTGACACCAATAAGACAGTGTACAGATCTTCGAACTCTCAAATTGGGTGAGAATCAATTGACCTCCATTGATTTGGAGCCGCTTCGAAATTGTCTAAAGCTAGAAATCTTGTATTTATCTGCTAACCCTTTTGAGCAGATTGATTTGTCACCACTCTTTTCGTGTCCGGTTTTAGAGTTGTTTTCCCTGCATCCAAGTATTGAGCTGGTTGCGGACGCTTCGCTCAAAGATACTAAACCCATTCCACGGGCAATTCAAGAGTTAATAGACAAGATCACCTGGCACGAAAAGGAATCTGCTCCAGGGAATAATCTGTGACTTCGTGGACTTCAAAGAAGCTAATGAGACGTCGATTCTTCTTGCTCGTCTTTGGACGCTTCAGTCCACCCGATGTCGGTCCGTTTGACGCGTTCACCTGAGATTAACACGTATTCACAGTTTTTACGAGATCGTGGTCGACGATGTAAATCTCGCACCACGCGGCCTTCGGTGTTTTCAGTATTTTGTTCTTCGCTCATATTCTATCATCTCCTCTATGGTATTGCGGGTCAAAATCAAACCCCGTGTCCTTTTTCGACTCTCTTTGGGAATAGTCCTTGTGAAGTTCGAGCACGGAGGTTGATTGGTTAGTTGGTTGAATGGGTGGTTTAATCGATCGTAACGTTGGTGGCTTTGAGTCCGCGGTCGCCGTCTTCGACTTTAAAGCTGACACAATCTCCTTCTTTAGGGAGTTGTGCTCCTTCAACTTCACTGCCGTGTACAAAAACGTCGGTACCGATTTCGCGTTCGATGAACCCGTAGTTGCGGTCGGGATTAAACCATTTGATAGTGCCTTTTTCCATAGTGTTCACCTCGATTCATTTGCATTGAGATGGGGTTATCTCTCAGGGATAGGTGGCTGTGTCACGCAACCGTGCTGTTCCGTAGAATGTAATTCAGGGGAATAGCTGCCTAGCACGATAAGCTAAAGCTCTTCAAAAAGCGAAACTAAATCCTATTTGCTAACAAAAAGAGTGAAGCCCACGAGTGTTTATAGGTATTGCCCTTCCGCACCTACGACAATTATTTTGCCCACATTTAAGTAATGCAAGGGATTTTTTCGCAATATTTAAATTGACTCCGTTATCACTATGGTCGATGACGCAATCTCCAAACATTGAGAAAAAACAAAATTTATTGAGGAATACCTCCTTTTTAGTAGAAACAATCTATATCATCACTATCATCATCATTACCATATTAATTATACTTGATTTTGTTGATACAGGATTTTTCCTCGGCCCATATCGCTTCTCTCACTGGATGGGGATAATAGGGTCTTCTATTATCATACTTTTCGCACCATTATATTATATACTGAAACGTCGATTCCCCCATCGATATAAAATTCTACTAAACCTCCACATATTCGGTTTTACTACCTCTTTCTTATTAGTGTCCATCCATTTAGCTGGACAACTTAGTCGCCCACTACAATTTTATCCTGATCTCGGTGGTGGAGTAGCGCTCTATATTATCGTAGCTATCCTCGTTGCCACTGGATATTTGTATAGATATAATCCCATTAAATTGAAAAGTGGAAAAAAGCTTCAACCTCATACTAACAGGAGGCTCCACGTGAGTCTCATAGGTGGATTATACATCGTATTGATTGTGCACATCGTACTAAACTTTTTACTTGTGTAAAAGATTGCCTTTTTTTATATAACGTTAGAACCCAATCTACTGACTAAAAAACGAGTAATACTTTATCAAATCTATCCAAGAAGAACACCGACTTCAATCGATGGAAGTTGATTTCACGCGCGTTTTGATGAGGAGATAGCGGGGTACTCTTTTCATGTAAGTGCGATAGGATTCTCCATATCGTTCAAGACAATCTTGTTCTTCTCCCATGATTTTATATCGTCCAAAGAAGATTGCGGGGATTCCGAGGAGAATGACTAGCCAAGAGCCGATGGCAAACCCCATACCGATGCCTGCAATAAATCCCATGAGAACTTGTGGATTTCGTGATATATGGTAAAGCCCGTGGGTAACGGGTTGATCTTGTGGTGTGTTTTTAAAATTAATTAGCGCAACAATGAATCCAGTTAAACCGATGGTGTACAGAAACATTCCAAGGATGAAAGCGATGGATCCGATTTTTAATGGAGTAAAGATCAGCAAAACAAAAACCACAATCACAATTACTTTTCCGATGATGTTAGACGCCTTCTGTTTTTTACTCCAGTTAGACCGATCAAACACATACAGCCGAAATCTTACGTTTTTGGGAAAACTAAGGAATAGAACACAATAGGCTACGTAATAAAAAACAATGAGGAGCCACCCGTTCAACCACCCAATTGCTAATTGGGGGATAAGTTCCATACCTGGAATGAGGAGCATCGCTTGCACACCATTTTTTTAGGCGTGCCTAATATAACCCGCCTAATTAATAAGTTCTATGATACCCATCCATTTCTTCAAAACCCCTTATCCCATAGAAATTGACTGTTGGTAGTAACTTCTCGCCATAGTCTTGTAAAGACTATTGCAGCAAGGTGTTTTTCGATGTGTTATCCGCCAGTGATGACCAGTGTCGAAGACGTATGTGCAATTCTTGGTAGATTACGTGAAAGATGATTTGTTTCAAGTCATATGCTAACAGTATTTATTTTATCAACCACGGATTGCAAAGGATTTTCTGTGGACAAACTCATCTATAGTATTATCTTCTTCCATGTAAGTTGAGGTGTAAGATGTGCAGGATGTTGTATCAACGGTTTCGGTGATTATTGCGTCGGTCAGTGTGACACTAGGTGTGGTTTACTATTTGCTAAATTCACGCAGGGCGCGGAAACGCGAAAAGATTGATAAGAAGATTCTATAAAATAATTATACTATATAATATATAGAGTATTGAGTAATTTGACTCATACCTATTAACGCTATCACGAAATCGGAGATCAGAGCCCCTTGTCATTGGTTACGCTACTCATTCCCATCGTTGTATTACTCATTTTAGCGAGTATTGTAGCCTTTGCTATTGGGTCTAACGATAGCACAATGGCCAGCGTCGTTGGGGCTAAAGTACTTTCATTGAGGAGTGCCGTCATTGTAGGAGGCATTCTATTAATCATTGGAGCCGTGGTGTTAGGTCAAGGCGTTAGCACGACTATTGGTTCAGATATGATCATCCAACCCCTTCCAGCTAATCTTGTGTTAGTGATTTCGTTAGCAATGATTGTGTGGATGCTGTTGAGCGCCTATCTTGGCAACCCGATTTCAGCCACTCACTCAATTATTGGAAGCATCATAGGTATTGGGTTGCTAGGGGAGCTCGTTTGGGGCACACCCCTGGTTCGGTGGAACACTATCTCCATTATTATTATTGGCTGGCTTCTGAGCCCAATTCTGAGTCTAGCAATTGCTTTTTTCCTCCAACGGTACGTCCGGAGAACATTTCTTTCCAAGACCAGAGGATTGGATGAGATCCAACAAAGAGAACAAATTTTTGGTTTGCTATTATTGGTGATGGTCATTGTTATCTGTTTAAGTCGTGGAGGGAATGATGTTGCTAAGGCGGTCGGTCTGTTGACAATGTTTTTTGTCGGACCGATCGAATTTACAATGTTGTTGTTACTTGGTGGAGTGGGCATGGGAATAGGATTATTAGTTTTGGGACGCCGTGTGGTTCAAACGGTGGGAATGGAGTTGACGGTGTTACGTCCCAGTGCAAGCTTTTCTTCCGCAACAGCAGGGGCCATTGTTTTGCTTGTGGGTACGATACTGGGGATTCCTCTCGCGGCGACGCATATTCTTATAACATCTATAATTGGAGCGGGGATGGCAAATCGGGTATCCACGAATAAAACCGTTTTACGGAAACTAATCTTAAGCTCACTTCTAACCGTTCCTGTTTCGGCCATACTCGCAATTTGTATTTGGGGAATTTATCAGCTGACAATTTCTGTTGTGTTCTTATTTCCTCTTTGATTTACTATTCTGTCTTATCCACTAATTCAGCAAAGAAATCCAATGCAAATGCTGTGAGAAATAGCCTAACTAACAAGTGGGTCAAACATGTTTCTGATTCCAATTGGCTATGGGCTTATCTGTCTTCGTTCCCACTATTTTGCTCATCACCTGCATGTTCAGAAATAAACCACCCCCCACGAACATCATGCAACCGGGGGTGAAAATGAAAGCATTAATTATTTGCCGAAACAACCTCAAAAAGAGGGATATATGACTTTGCGAAAAGCAATCTGGATTAGGCTAGTCCTAATCGGAATACTTCTTCTCCAAATCCCCATATTACAAATACCTCTCGCTAGAACCTCCTTTCACGGGAAGGAAATTCCCGTACAAGCACTCCCGACACCCGATGTCCCCCTTGACACGCAAGTCACTGTGATTCTGAACAACACGCATGATACTCTCTTATTCAATGTGCCAATTTCTGATCCAGGGCTCTACAATTACACAATGGTCATGCTTGTTGATAATGCGGATCCCATGATGGGGGTGGATCTCTATCTTCGGTTGTATGAGAGCGTGAATGAGTACGTGCCCCAATTAGATGCATATCTTCCGAAGGATCGCGAATTTGATTCCGGTCAATGGTGGTCGTTCCTACCAGGCTGGTCAAGTCTGTACTGGACCGAATTCATGGTGGTCCAACCCGGTTCCGCCGTTATCGAATTTGACCTCACCTGGTATACCCCTTGGGATCAAGTATCAGTGAATTTCACCGTCAGCCAACAATACTCCTTCGCCGATGCGCCATCCGCTCCCCTAGGACAGGATACTACTATCCGCTGGACGGAGGAGGATGCATGGAACGTAACGACATTCACGGCCCCCTCGAATGCCCTGTACAACATCTCCTTGTCTGGCAACGTGCCCTACAGTACTACCGCGGGCTGGCCTGGCAACCCCATTTTCTTAATGTTTGACGTCTTGGCGTTATTTGATCTCATCTATGGTTCACGCATGAGCTATTCGGAATGGATGCCCACCTGTAATATTCCTGCAGGACCAGCGGCCGGTGTTGCCACGTGGACTGCAATGCAAACGATTCCCCTGCCTGCAGGTGATTACTACTTAGTGGCTAGAAGCTTACCATTCTTGTTCCTCAATGGCACCTACATTGACCTAACCCTCTACGTGGAACCAGTCTCCACACTTGCGTTGGGTGCGGATGAATCACTCCCGTTATACTTTGACGCCGCCGCACCTGTAAATGAAGCCTATGTGGCGGTCACCGTACCAAGTAACTATATGGTCGATTTTTACCTGAGTAATCCTGAAGGTGGGAATTGGACCGTTGCCACCTATGATGCTTGGCATGGAATGCCCGTTCCCCCAAGCTACGATTACTATGAGGACCCCACAACCAACATTACCATTGAAACTCGGTATAACTACGGAGTCGCTTTGTATCAGCCGGTGATGATGGTCAATCCCGGTTCAGGCCTCTTAGGCGAACAATACTTCGAACCATTCGTGTTCCTAGGAACCGAGATTGCCTACTTGGATGATGTTCCACAGCTAGCTAACTTTCCGGCCTTTGGTGGTCCCATATGTTTTTGGAACACGTTCTATCTCTATTTGGAAGCCACACCAGGATTTATTGGACCTCCCAGCACGACCTTCAATATTAGCTTGAATCTGGATACAACCCCCATTCCCCAACTCACAACCACCAGTATGATCCTGCCAATTAATCAGACCATCGCACCCTTTTACCACGGATTCTTGTTGCCTGTTGAAAGCGGTGTGACCTATGAAATCAGTGCCACACCAACCTATACCTCAAACGGCGTGGTCATGTTACAAGGGATGTCTGCCCAAGGTGAATTCTACAAAGACTGGGGCTTAGGTGAGTATTGGCCCCTCTTCAAAGCGGTTGGCATGGCAGGCATGATGGCGCCTGGTGTTATCGCGTCATACGGTTTGAATGACACGATATCCGTCCGCTTTACGGCTGTACGAGATACGACCATGCTCATCGTCGTTCTTGGCACCCAACCAATGCTAGGTCCAAGTGACACAACCGAGCTTTCTGTCAGCCTAACCATAACCCAACCCACGGACTACACATTAGGCTCAGATTATGCAGTAACTACTACGTCAACTGAATACGATTTTACCAGTTTCAACGTCCCACTCATTGCTGGGTACCGTTATCAAGTGAGTCTATCAATTGATCACGGCAGTATCTTTGCCTTGGGTTACTTCTTTGATGACGAAGGACAAACCCCCTTTGGCGCCTTAACCCATGATCCATGGCCATATGTTCAGCATACATTTTCAATGAGCTTCACAGGCACCTATACGGCGAGGCACACGGGTGTCGTCACCTTTGCCCTTGTACACCAAGGCAATGCCCGCTTCTCCATCACCCTCGTCGATGACACACCACCCGATGTCGAAATCTTGGAACCCGACTGGGGCGCTTCCTTCGAGCCCGGCGACATCATCATCAATTTTACTGCCAGCGACGAAATTGGCCTTGCCTCCCTTGTTGTGGGCATTGATGGTAGCGAAGAGAACCTCCCCCTCGACAGTACCAGCTACACCTACGCTGCAACCACGTCTGGTCTTCACCACATCTACATTGAAGCAGAGGATACCCAAGGCAACATTGCCATTGACAGCATCACTATCCTCGTCCTCCCCGAACCTACATCTTGGACTCTCGGACAAAACGCCGCCTACGGGCTCCTCTATCCCATGCTCATCATGGGCGCGGCCGCCACCGGCATAATCTGCTTCCTTCTCGGCTGGTTCATCAAAGGACGACGAAAACCCTAACTAACAAATTACTCCAGTGAACCCCACGCTGGGCAAATCTGTCCAGCCCTCCCCCTTTTTTTCACAAGCATTTTTCCTGACTATCTAAGAAATCCGCCACATAGATGACAACGATCATCGTTCGATGCTGCACACTCCCGACAAATGTAAACACCACACCCCAAACAGACCACATCTGTACGCTTTTTGGCACAGACCGCGCACATTTCCATCTTCAATCGCCACCAGCAAAAATGAATTCATCATGCAATAGATAAATACTTAGGTGAACTACCATCGACTAAAATCGATGGCTTCTATGCAGTTGCACAGTTAAGGGCTGGTTCACAGGCGGCCCACACAATGGTATATAGCCAAGGTGCCTCTCGACTTTACGAGCGATATTAATTGCACCATTAAGGTCGGCATTGAACTCTCCACATTCTGGACATCGAAACCTTGCCTGAGTCGAACGCAAACCACGTCTACCACATACGTGACAAGTGATACTCGTATACGCCTCATTCACCAAGACTACTGGGATGCCACGAATCATTGCCTTATAGATTATCATTTGTGTCCGCTTATGGAACGGCATATTACTAACGATTCTCCGCATCCGCTTTCCCCTCTTCTCAGCGCTTCTCCTGATACCAGTGAGATCACCAATCGCAATCCATGACGTGGTCCTATCAGCCATCTCCACTATCTCTTTGCTTATCCGGTGGAGGACGGCATCTACTCGCCGTTTCTCCCTGTCACCAATTCGTTTGACAATCCGGCTGAGTCCCCGTTCTTGTAACCGCCGACGTAACCATGCATGATGCCGTCTGATACCCCGTACCTCTCGACCGAGAAACCTTGGTCGTTTTATACAACTGTTTTGCAGCAACACCGTTGCAGCCATGATACGCTCGCCAAGGTCTACACCAATCACCGAGGTGCCCCTGCGAAGAGGTGGGGTATCAAAAGTGAACACCAGATTCACATAGAACCTACCATGTCTACGAAATAGTTTGCTCTCTCCCCGTTCAGCGTCTTCGGTAGTTTCAACAAGGCACGACGGCTTTGCTTGCAAATAACGTGAAAGATTATTCCTTCACTACTCATACAATTTAAAGTGGACTCGAACCGCTTTTGAAGGTGTTCTAATAACAATGGGATGGCTGAAGTAATTGGGGGTAGTATGCTCTGAGGTGCTTACGCATTTCGTAACAGAGGTGGCATTCATCCACAAACTTCTGCTTCACCGATACTCCTTTTTCTTTGACCAGCTCAAAGAGCCCGATGGGTCCCTTTTCAGCAAGCCGTTGGATAATGACGTGGTCGCGGGGCTCATATTCTCCGAGCAAGTGGTGTAATGGAGTGGTTTTGGCATTTCCGATGCAGATGCCAGGACATAGCGTAACGTTTCCTTCGTAGTCAATTTCGATGGTTTTAGGTTCTCTAAGCGTTTTTCCTAACCAATACGGTAGTTGGCATTTGCCAGTGGGCGCGTCAGAATGAGTTAGGACGAGGTGACTGAGCGTGTCAGCGGCTCTGCCTTCGAAGTCGACTTGGTATGTTGAAATCTCAATACCGGGTATCTCCGTGAGGGCATCGAGCAACTTCTGGGTTCGAATATCGTATTCATTGGAGGGCGTTTCAAGTTCAAGAAATTGGGAATCGACCCAGATGTGATCAAAGGACATTTGTGAAGCGGCTTCCACTCCTCTTCGCACATCCTCGAATGGTATGAATTCTTGATGAAAACTATCAACACTAAAGGTAATTTGAGTAAGTCCTGCCTGTTGCAGCTTCCTGAGGGTATTTTGGGCAATGGACTCGGTGCTAGCCCAATATCCATTAGTGATAATCCCCCGTTTTGGAATGTCTAACTGTTTTGCCGTGGAGATGGCAAAAAGCAACGTATCGAAAAACACGGTGGGCTCCCCCCCATGCACGGTGATTCCTTCAAGTGGTTGAGTGTTCTTTAGCTCAGCGAGCCAGCGTCGGATATTCTCATAATTCATGTGTCCCGCTCTCTGTGGTCCTGCCTTATACACACAGTGTTTACATTGGGATGGACACCGAAAGGTGAGAAGCAAATCAACACCGGTGAGTCGCATTTTCCCAGTACCTCCCTGATAAAAAATATCGAAGTCGAATAATGTAGGTTATATTTGACCCTTAGTTGTATTGGTAGGGAAAATGAGGAGGGTATTCGTGCGGGACTAAGGGATGAAGCGTTAGTACACTTCGAGCAAGTTTTTTCATTTTCCGTTTGGTGTCAAATACAAATTGTTGATGGAATAAAGTGGCATAATGGCTATCGGTCGTGGTCTGCGGGACACTGGTCAAGACTCCAATAGGTGACTGGGACATCGGCGATTTTCATGCCGTGGAGTAGTTTGGGAAACATGACAAGGATGGTTCCGAAGGTTGGACCACGAACTTTTATGCGGTAGGGGGTGTTCTCGCCAGTGCTGATAGCGTGGAAACAGAGTTCTCCGCGACCGGCTTCAATGCAATGGAATGCTTCACCTGCGGGGATCTTTAGCCGCCAGGTAATTTTCTTATCTTCAGGTGTCTTTGTTTCGCACACTGGTCCGCTGGGAAGTTGATCCAACGCATGTTCAATGATGTTGAGGCTCTCTTCGATTTCCAGTCGACGACACAGGAACCGGTGATAGGCGTCGCCTTTTGTGGCAGTGACCGTGTTAATGCCTACCTCTTGATAGGCTTCGTAAGGTGTTGCTGTTCTGATGTCAAAATCGACGCCGGAGGCTCGTAGATTGGGTCCTGTGACATCATTTTGAATTGCAGTTTCCTTTGAAAGGATACCGAGTCCTTCTGTACGATCTATGAAGGTTTTGTTATGGATTAAGAGGTTATCATAAGTTTGAAGCCGTTCTCGGAGGAAGTGAATTAATTGTTCTGCTTTCTGTTGAAAGTCTGGTTGAATGTCGCGACGGACGCCTCCGATGGTGTTGAAAATATGATAGATCCTTGCCCCGGTGAGTTCTTCAAGTAATAGCAGAACTTGGTCCCGGTCACCCCAGATAAGGCGTTCGATAGTGTCAAAGCCAGTTGCTGCCCCGCCAAATCCAAGATTCATCAGGTGGCTTTGGATTCGCGAAAGTTCTGCTTGAACCACGCGTAAATACTGTCCGCGAATGGGGACTTGGATACCCGCGAGTTTCTCCGTGACGCCGCTGTAGGCGAGTTCGTAGGAGGCACCATCGAGTACACAGATTCGAGGAACAAGCATAATGTTCTGTAGCCATGTTCGGTATTCCATGAGTTTTTCAAAGCCACGATGTAAATATCCTGGATATGGGATGGCGTCGACGATTATTTC
>Ga0209635_10004007_pt1 | contig 11539 bp, 26 predicted proteins | sample DeeMarSWOR230_32_FD_187463 | JGI IMG/M metagenome (GOLD analysis project Ga0209635, IMG submission 187463) | Marine sediment microbial communities from White Oak River estuary, North Carolina - WOR-2-30_32 (SPAdes) (version 2) | ecosystem: Environmental > Aquatic > Marine > Intertidal zone >...
TTCCTTCGGCACAAATGTCGCCGTAAAAAGAAGTTGTTTCCTGATCTGTTGAAAAATCACCTGGCTTATTGTCAGCGCATGGCGCGCCACATGCAAGGCTTCCTTCAGGTTCCGATTCTCCTCTTCAAGCATGGCTTTCGTTATTCGTGGCATTCTTCTTCTCCTTGAACAGAATCCCCGGCTCGATACGATGGTGGTTGATGATAGCGAGAAGTGTCCGGAGAGAAGGCATGGCCTCTCCTCTACGCCATTTCCGGATCATCTCCGTTCTATTGGATAGTTCCGGATGTTGCTCGGCAAGGCGGATAATTCGGTCTGTGTCCAGACACAAGGCCACGGTCACACCTCACTTCTTGGCACGCGCTGGTATCCCGATGGGGCCCCGGCCGCGTCCCTTAGCAAGACCGCGTCCCTTGCCCTTGCTTCTGATCTTTTTTCCCGGTGTGCTACAGGTTCCTGCTTTTACCATATGATCCTCCGGTGTTTTTCGTCAGAATAAATAAGCCGTACAACTGTTGTCAAGGGAAATTTTTGAGAAAAAAACCTTGACAGCACCAACAACTATTGTACAATGGAGCAAAAAGGAGAAACCATAATGGCAAAGTTGAGAGTCCCCAAGACAGTGTTCATATCGAAATACGGCAAGAAACGGATTTACCACTTACCGGGAACCGGCGCGTGCAGGATCCTCCTCTGGTACGTGTGTGGTTACAGGCCTAGTTACCGGCCCCGGCGTACAACCCTGGCACGAGCCAAAAGGCGCGGTTATGTACTGTGCAAAAACTGCCAGCGGATACTGCACGCACAGCGGAAGGGAGGGAGACATGAAACAATCTAAGCACAGGTTCCTCGGATTTCCGAAGTGGATCGAATTTGACCGCCCGATCCACGCACGGTCACTTTGCTTCAACCGGCGGACCGGCAGGGCTATCATAGGGGTGACTAATGAAACATTGGACTGATGAATTGCGAGGAAGGTTTGGCGATTGCTCACAAGAAAGACTTGCTATCCGCTGGGCAAGACAATTTCCCAGTATTCGCAGCGCATGGAGACACTGTAAGAATGGTTATTGGATGTATCACTATTTGTGGGCATGTGAATATGCTATTTTTGAGACAGAATTTGATCTTTGGGAGCGAGCAGACAGGCCTGTTTATCCGGACACTGAATTTTATGAACAATATGCCAATTATATTCGCCGAGAATTTCCCTTCCCGCCTGAAATGAAGAAATGGCGCTAATCAAAGGAGAAAGACATGATCTTCATCGGCATTGACCCCGGGAAAAAGGGCGGAATCGCAAGTATTACACCATACGAAGTAGGCTGCTGGCGGATGCCTGAGACACGCAGCGAAATCGCCAAGCTTCTACACAAGTATTCTGGCATAGGAACATTCGTGACAATCGAGATCCAGCACGTCATTGGCATCGAGGGGCGCAAGACGGCGTTCACCATCGGCTATCAGTACGGTTTCCTCCTGGGCGCATTGGAAGTGCTCGGCGTATGCTTCCAGGAAGTCAGGGCAGTGGACTGGCAAAAGGCAATGTTCAGAGGGCTGCCACGGCCGAAATCCCGGAAGGAGAGGAAAGCTCTCTCAATGCAAGTCGCCGAGCAATTATTCCGGCTCGGCAAAATCACCGATGGAGAAGCCGACGCACTTCTCATCGCGGAATACGGAAGACGAATGTGGCTGGGAGACAAGAAAGTATGTGAAGTTAAGCCGCTAAGAGAGAGGACAGACCAATGAAATGCGACTGGTGTGGAGAGGAGCATGAGCCAAGCGATAGTGCCGTTACCTTCCGGATGGGACGGCACGGGCCCTACACAATAGTGGGCGGCTGCCTTGCAGAATTAGAGGCAGCACTTGGATTACCAGACCTGACGTTGTTGAACTCGGAGTTAGTTGATAGGATCCGCAAACAGATCGAGGCGAGGGAGGAAGGCGCCGCCCCCAATTCCGGAAGACGAATATGCCGACTCTGTCTCGATCCAATCACGGAGCACCAGAGATACTACGTCGACAGGGTTCACAGGGATGGCAAGTTGGTAGGGACCCACTACCAGCACGTAGACGGTGAGAGGTGCCTGTCTTCCCTGGAGAGAACGCATGGAAGCACCCAATAACCTCCCGCGAGGGGTCTATTGGCCCTCCGAAGAGGCTCAAAGAGCCAACAGAAGCCTCCGCGACTATGCTCGCGCCCTCCTAAAGGAGCTTGCCGCGGGCAAAACCTTCCCCCGGCCCGACCCCGACTTCCGTCGGAAAATGGCGAGAAAGGATGCCGAGGACCCGTCGTGGGACATGAAACACGCCCTTGCAGTCCTCGAGTCAAAGGGCCAATGCGACGCCGATGCCCTCGAAAGGGAGGATCGCCAACGAGAGAAAGGGAACGGACTCGTCGAAATCAGGAAAGGAAAGCCTAGTGGCAAATGAAATCCGTGCTTTCTTCTTTAGAGAGCCGCGCGACCTCGCAGACCTCGCGGTAGTGTGCGTGGGCAAAACCCACCGGCACTGTTCTCGTACCGGGCGTTGTGTTCATTCCTTTAAGGCCCGGCCCGGCCCCGTGAGCCGTTTTCACTCGTGCCGGGAATATCGGATCAGGATTACCGCTCTTCACGGTTATACTCCACGCCGCGCCCGTATTATCCGGGCCATGAAGCGAGAAGAAAAGTTAGCCAAGGCCAACTTTGAGTGAACAGCTCGCGCAACCTAACTTCCGTTTTGTGCTGTATCTCAACCACTGTAAGTGCCACAGAGCGAAATCCTTAAGCGGCATTTTCTCAAAAATGAGAAGAGCGCCAAAAACGATGTTATCTTTCCCTCGTGCAGAATTATCAGAAGTGATAATGACCCCTTGTCAAGTAAAATCTTGCTTCATACCCCACTTTAACTGTCTCCACCTACTCTTCCATGTTTTCAGCTACTTACATTGTTAACCCCTTTCACCTTTTTGGTGAACAATCCACTTTTTTTCATCCCCTGTGGTATAATCCCTCTCATCTTTCCGCCGCAACCCTTGCTACTCCTGGTGAAGGCGGAATTCCCTCCGCTTCGATTTTTCGCTCTTCCCCCTTTTTTGCGTCTGTACGGCCCTTTCCCCTCTGCTCCCCTTTTTCCCTTGCCCCAAATCTCTCCGTAACGGTTAAATCTTCCCCCTTGGCGCGGTGCTCGAATCCGAGTTTGGGTTGTGGGGATAGGTGCGGAGATGGAGGAGCAGCGATGGACCCTGGGAGAAGGGGATTGAGCTCGGCGCGCATGCAGGGGGACAAGGGCCCATGGGACCGCTGCGCTGAAGACGCATGGGTGGGTCAGGGGAAGTTGAGACATTGCCGGGGCAATAGGGGAATTGACTCAGCGCTAGCGAAGGGAGGGAGAGGAGTGTACTGGGACCAGGGCACAGTTGGGGGACTGGCTCAAGGGTGGGCAAGGGGCCGAGAGAGCACCGCCGGGCTAAGCGAAGGCTACACGTCGCAGAATAGGGCCCCAACACCCTGGGGCCCGGATGTGAAACATAGTAGGCGGATGTTTCATTTTTGCAACATGGATGTTGCTTTTTGGCAACATAAAAGAGTGGGGGCAAATTGTTCTAACATGTTGGGAGGAAGGGTAGAAGGAACAGGGAAGATAAGTGGTGGGGAACCGTGTTGCGTACAAAGAACAGAGATGAGAAAAGGGACACAAAGGTGAGAAAGGACGGGGCATATATGGTGGTGGTGGGAGGGGGAGGGCACAACATACAGTAGGGGGGAATTGGCACAGAAGGTGCTATAATGAGGGGTGAAAAGGACCTACCAAGACAGGAGGGAAAAGACCATGGCACACTTCAGAGGAATAGTAACCGGTAATCGTGGGCCTGTCTCACGGCTCGGCAGTAAAGGATCTGGACTACAGATACGCGCTGAATCTTGGGAAGGCGCTGTCCAGGTCCTTCTTCGGCACGATGAAGAAACAGGTCATGATATGGTGCTCGTTGAGCTGGACACCCATTATGGGCAAGGCGTGAGCCGTACACTTTATCAGGGCCTCGTCTCGGGCAAGTAAGCCGAAACCGGGAGTGATCCCGGTCCGCCGGCGGGACCGGCGCTGATGAGGCTAAATCCAAAGAGAAAGGAGAGAGAGAATGGCCAATTACATTAAAAGCCTTGAGGAGAAAGTAGAACTGGCCACCTTCTGGGCGGAGGAATTCCAGAGGCATCTGTCACTCCCGAAATTCTCCGGGACTGAAAACGGAGAACGCAAAGACTGGATCGCAACTCAAGACGTGCATAACCGCCTCAACCAACTCCTCTCCATGCTAAGGGAGAAAAGATAAGCACCGGTTAGCCCCCGGCCGCGCGCCTTCTCGGAGGCGCGAACCGAGTGCTAAACAACAAGAGAAAGGAGAGAAAAGATGAGTGAAGAAAACAGGGTCGCGAAAAGGCTCGACTATCTGGGCCAATTCTCTTATCGCTGGAATGGACGGTGGCAACGGGCGCGAAAAACCTATACCTGCAACCAATGTCAGGGCGAAATTAAACCTGGGGAACTGTATTACAAAGAAACCAGGCCCCAATATGACAGCATTTGGGGACATTGGCCAGCATTTGTGGAATACTGGAGATGCTGTATCCGTTGTGCACCTCCATCAGAAGCCAATAATAAGGCCGGGAGAAAGGAGAGCTGAGACGATGAAAGTGACGATCAAAACACGTACCCTAGGATCATGCATGCTTACTACTGAGCATGGTAGTTGCTCTTATGGCCAGCCCGTGGCAGTGATCGGAGACACCGCTTATGGCCCCGGAGATATGTGGCCCTCTCCGCCTGATGATCCGTTGGCTTGGCTGCCAACCACAATCGCACAAGTCGTCCATGCAGCAGTGACCGATCCGCAGAACCATCAACAGTATCTGTCATCTCACGTGTTGGTCCGAGCATTTCTCCAGTTGAGTCCCTACCGCTTGGAGGAGTCGTATTATGCAGTGCGCCACGCTGCCAAGCTCAAGGGCGGGCGATTTTATCCTAAGCGGTGAGCCAGGGGCTCCGGCCCCGTAAACCCCTGCCCGGTGGCAAGGCCGGGAGAAAGGACAAAGGCGATGTTTAGCTGTCTTGTGTGTGGTAAACATATCCGAGGCTCAAGTGCTCTCCATCGGCACCTAAAGGTTCATCTACGGACAGGACAGTTATCTTCGGAAGTCTGGGAACGGTACAATGACTACAGCTATTATGATCGCTGCCGAATGTACCGATACGAGCAGGCAGTCCGTCGGCTACAATGTGACGGCGGAGCGGATTAACCCGGATACCTGGTGACAAGGCCCGGGAAGAAAGGAGAGCTGAGACGATGATGCTCCAAACCACAGCGATATTACTTAGTGACAGTGAGCTCGCCGGACTAATCTTCTATGCGATCCTCATCGTAGCGATCGTCCTTGGACTCAAGAGCGCTTTGACCTACTTTCGCATGAAAACCGGGGGGAAATGGTAAGGGAGGATCCCTACCGACGGCAGATACTAACTGGCGTCCATCTCGAGGCGAAAGAATCTCCGGCCGGAGCGGTCCTGGCGTTTGTCGTGACCGCGCAAGGGACTGTGCGAAATAGAACCCGCAAGTGAGAAAGGAGAGACCAATGAATGAGGTAATAGACATTCAAAAGGGCCATCAAGTGCTGCGTTTGGGTACTAAGCACGTAACCGCCTGCGGTTGTGCTTTAGCGGATGCCCCGCTTGTCGAGGATTGTCCTTATTGCCAGGAGATGCTCACCTGCACGGAAGGATGGCAGCAGGATGGTCATCTTCTCCGTGAAGGTTTCTATGGCAACAATGGTATCTATGCAGTTGTCGTCGTTGCATCTGTGCTTCCTGGAGTCGACTGGACCGCTTACATCGGCGGCTACGATGGGATGTCTGCTTCTGAGGAGGAAGCAGTGCGCTGGGTCGCGAGACACGGAGTCAAACTGCCCTATCACTATGCAAAGGCTTTCTTCGGCGACCTGCCAGATGACTTGTACAGAAGATAAGATACTGGCTTGAGAGCGAGAAAATGCGTCAGAAGGGCATCCTCGTGCGTCTACGAGGCTAAAAATAGCCGGGGGCGGCGTCTCTTCCTGGCGAAACCCTCCTTTCTCACGCTGCCCCCGGTAAAAACAGCAAAAATTCTCTTGACAAACGTACAATAGTTGTTGTAGGTTGGGGCATGATGAAGATAGTGCTTGATATGTGTCCTTTCATGGGACTTACATACAAAGAAAATGGCATTGAACATTTTAAAGGCAGTGGCCTCACAGTAGAGGAAAATGAACGTCTCGACTCCTACTTTGCGCGATATTATGGACGACGATTTCGTCGGGATCGGGCGATAGAACTTGCTCAAATGGCTCTGGATGATAAACCAATTCCCAAAGGCTGGCGGCCATGGTACGAAAAGAGCGAAGAACAACCATGAAGAAGGATCGTACAATCGGTTCGCTTCGTGCCCTCGGCGCCAGATGGCGACCGGCTGGGAAAGCCTTGTACTGCATAGAGTGCGGCGAGCTCGTGCGGCCCCTGACCATGACCCCGCATCAACTCGACATCTGGGACCGCACGGGCCTGTGTCGATGGTGTCAACGACAACCACAAGAACTGTAACGGATTACGGAACGTAGTTAAAGTCATTCTCAAAGCTCGAAGGCATAAGAAAGGGAATATCATGAGCTTACCTCAAGTGACAGCAACAGAGCTACTCACCTGGGACCTGTGTCCTCAGCGCCATTTCTGGCGCTATCGTGCCGGGAAGCATGGCTGTGGATTAGGTATTGATAAACGCCCTGTGAACATGGAGTTGGGATTATATGTGCATGCCATGCTTGAACTATATGTCACAAAGGGTCTGATTACAGAGACATCGGGCGCAGAATGGGCGGCAGCACAAGATCTCGAACCCTTACCGTTCAAGGAGGCAAATCGTGTACTACTCGCTTATGTCCGCAAATACCCGCTTGAACCAAAGTTGAAGGTAATCGCGGCAGAAAAGGTCTTTTCCTTTGAGCGAATAGAACCGATCGGGGAGCCTTGCGGCGCCGAGATGGTCGGCAAACTCGACCTTTGCTACGAGGATACGGACGGCAACCTGATTCTTCGAGAAAATAAGTACTGGTCACCCCGAGCTGAAATACCTCAGCTTCTGCCGATTCAGATTGTCATCTATGCGCTGGCGATCCAGAGCTTGACCAAACTCTGGCCGTCGGCAATCGAGTGGAACATCCTTTACCACCCGATAATCCGGCCAAAACAGGCTGAGGATGACGTAGCATTTCTGGACCGGGTCGAAGCTGAGGCCGCGTTTCATCGTCAACTTGTAGCCATAAGCCCGGAGCAGATTCTGGCATCCTGGCGGCACCAGGTGGCGCCAAAGGTGCTGATGATGGCGGGGACACTTCCTTATGCTGTTACTAGCGCGTGCCATTGGTACTACCGTCCATGTGAATATCTGCCTCTCTGTGAGGCCAAATTACAGGGACGTGATCCTTCGGAGCAAGAGCTAAATCAGTACCGGAACAAAGAAGTCAAGCACGAGGAGCTAAGGTAGAAATGAATCAAGAGCATCGTAAACTGTTGACAGGCGGCGTTTCGCTGTCATTGGAAAAACTATGGATCGCAGAGCGGGTCAACATAGTCACAGGCTCTCGGTGGTGGGATAGCCAATCTGTAGGTTTCAGTCTGGTCCAAGTAAAAGTCAATAGCAACGCCACAAACGCGCGTTATGGCGATGTGGCAGCCTTTTTCCCCGTTGCACGATATGTCGAGTTTGCGGTTTCTTTAACCGGTCAAGAAGAACTTGTCGAGCCGAAAGAACAAGAGCCTGCCCGCGAAAACAAGGGATGTGAAAAAAGTGGGTAAACCGAAACCGTCAACAAATGCGAAGGAAACAAAATGGGTGACTTGACATCCTGCAGTTATTGTACCTTGCAGCGAATGAAGGCCTCAGCAAAGGCCAGGGGAAACCGCATTAAAGTCAGGCGCCCCAGCGATACAGATAAACTGGCTGCGTTATATCCAGGCGCTCAAGAAGTCATGGAGATCAATCCGCGCACTGGCGAGGAAAGACGACTCGCATGGATGGCTGAAATACCGAAGCATTGCTGCTGTTAGGATAAAGGATTTTCTAAACATGAGCCCGCACAACCCGATTCCCGAACACCATAGTAAACTCTGTGATTGGTGTAGAACCGACCCCAAAATATCCCGTGCTCGGAATGCAGATGCAACGTGTCTCGAATGCGGTCAAGCGTTTTGTGGCGGCCATATTGGCCAGCATCTCAAAAAAGTACACTGTATCAGTCTGTCGCTCGATCACTGTCGAATAGATGAACCGGAGGCGAAATGAAAAAAAACGCAACTCTCATCATTGATGCTATGAAAATGCGCCCGGGAGTCGAGAGGGACAGCGCGCTGATGAACGCCTTTTACTATTACCTGTTCGGCGAACCATTAAACGAGGAGGGAAAAAAGATGGAAAGAACCTTTGTATGTTGCCAGTGTGACTATGAGTACGAGACCGAGGACGGGGACGGCACTTGTCCCCGATGTAAAGAGCAAGACCAGATTCGGGACGCCGTCGTCGATGTGCTGCTTGACCTGCATCCCCGTCATGTCAATACCGATGACATTGGCGAAGCTCTCGACGAGGCTCTGTGGAAGTTTCAAAGGAGGGTAAAAGGTGAAACCAGATGAAGATGCTGAGTACCAACGAGTTAGTGGGGCAATCACGGAACTCCTATGGAAGCTGCACCCTGTCAATCTTCCCGGAAGGCTCATCAGGGAAAGTGTGGCTTTCGGGGTCTGGAACTACATCAAGAACGTCAGGCACTGCCTGTTCTGCGGGGCTCCGATGAGGCCCGGTGAGGAACACGCAATATGCCGAGTCCCCGCTCCGGGGAAAGGAGGAGGAAATGGACGAGGAAATCATGTCGCTACCAAGACGGGAGGAAAAACCTATGGATGAAGAAACCGAAGAGAAGCGAACCCCGGAAACTATCACGGAGAGGGCGACACTGCCGATGGTCACGATCAATCCTGAGATCGTCAAACGTGAACTACAAAAGGTCGCCCAATTCCAGCAGATTGTCAGGGCATGCCTCATAAAGGGTGTTGACTACGGCGTCATCCCGGGCTGTGGACCCAAACCGGCGCTTTTGAAACCGGGCATGGAGAAGGTATGCAAACTCATGGACCTGGCGGAAAGCTACGAGATCATTGACAAAATAGAGGATTGGGAGAAGCCGCTGTTCAGCTATACGATCCGTTGCACTCTTCGGAAGATTTCTGACCAGAAAAAGGTCTCCGAAGGGATCGCGAATTGCAACTCGATGGAGGACAAGTATCGCTGGCGATGGGTCTGGCCCAACGAGATACCCGCGCAGCTCGACAAAACAACGTTGAAGGTGCGGACGTTCAAGGGAAAACGCGGACAGAAGCTCACGAAGTATAGACTCCCGAACGAAGATGTCTTTACCTTGGTCAACACCATGATCAAGATGGGCGAAAAACGTGCCTTCGGATATGCAGTTATCTCGGCTGGCAGGCTTTCGCAGGACTACACACACGACATCGAGGACATACAGGAGTCCATTGCTGCGATGAACGGCGAGGTCATTGACGCGGAAGCTGAGGAGGTCAGGGACACAGAATCAGTGATGGCCGTCAGCAATGAGGAAGCCCAACGACTCAAAGAGCTTTATGAATTGGCCAAGGTCGGTGGTTGCACGAAGGAGAAAGCGGCCAACATGCTCAAGAATTTCGCTGCCAATTCTTGGAGTGAGGTACCTCGCGAAAACTACGAAACGCTTTGTGCGTGGCTGAAGGAATGGGCGAAGAAATGAAAATCGAAATTAGCGCCAGTGATCTCGACGAAATTCGAACACAGTTCGACATACTGCCAGATGGGTTGACCAAAGACCAGCAAGAGTTTGTCGACGGTTTTGTGGAACCGGCGGTAACGGAAATCGCCAAAATCGTTTGTAGCTGTGCCCTGGCGATGTTGGCGGTCCTGGGTAGCGGCAATGGTCCCTGAGGAGCTGTTTAACCGGAAGCTCAAGGAAATTGAGCACGCCTTTCGCGTCTCGTATAGCCGGCAGCAACGAGCGATATGGTACGCAAGGCTTGTGAGCTGGGATGAGGAACGCTTTGTCCTCGGCTGCGAACGGTTCTTGCAGACCGTGGAGCAGCGTTGGGAGGCGAGGGACGCGAACCTTTACGCCATGCTTCGTACTCTCACTCAGGGTGACGCTAAGGGTCTGGCCCTCAGAAAGGAGACAGAGAATCTCCTGAAAGAATCGAAGCGGCTTGCCGCCGAGAGCGAACCTCCTCCCGCCAACATTCGCGACCTGATTCGGCAAGCCGTCCACAGGGTGAAGCTTTGGTAGTCCCTACTCTTCCTCAGTAGAGGTCCTCGCCCGTTGCCATCTCATACAGCTGTGCGCCAGGCGTTATGCTCCTCATCGCTTCTTCGGCCTGTTGTGGCACGATACTCGCCCAGTTGTTCAGGTAGTAATCGTCCTCCGCACCGTAAATCCAGCCTTGCGTTGCGCTCGCCAGAGTATTAGCGATCTTGTATCCGGCCCCGGCAACACCAACCACCGGAGATTGCAGCCCAAGCTCAGTCGGATAGGGTCCGACGCCAAACCACCGATGCGCTTTTTTCCCTGTCATAGCGGATAAGACGCTACCCAAGGCAAGCCAGGACACCGCAAGCTGTAACCACTGGCGACCGCTCTGGTTGCGACCAAGGGCAAGAAGAAACTCCGTGTAGTTAAGCGGCCAGGACATGTACATCAAAGCCAGCCGATTCAGTGAACCACGAAAGGCCGGCGCGGCCTCCATGCCTCCGTAGGCGTACTGCGTGAGATAGCTGAAGTACTTTGCCCCCTGAAGTTTCGCCCTATCGAAATTCCCTGCCTTCAGATCCTCCCAGATAAGATCGCCCATCGTTTGCGCGCCCGTGTAGGTTTTCCGATAACTTGGGTCTGCCCCGGGTTGCTTTAGAAAACGCCGCAGAAATCCGTGCTTGAGCCGTCTGAACCTCATTTTCTCAAGCGCGAGGTTCTTGTTAACATCAGAGAAATCCCCCTTCAGGGCGTCCATGGCCTCGTTGTATCCACGTAGCCATGACGACACAGCCCCGATGACATTGAAAGTATCAGCCGCTCGAAAGGGGCTTATGCCGAGCTTGGTGAACCTGCTTATGAGGTTTTTGGCCCTCGTTGCCATTTCAGGGCTAACGTCCAGGTACTGATACCTGACCGACCCCAGTAAGTTATCGACTTCTTTTCTGAATGCGGGGTCAGTAAGATACTGGTGCAGAGAACTGAAGTAGTCCTTCATGCCGAAGACGACAGCCGTATGATTCGACTGAGTCAGGTTTTTCAGGACAGAAAGGGGGCGGTAGCCAAGGGTGACCCCATAAGCCCCACTGGTCACATAGTCGAGGAACGTTCTGAACTCGCCGGAATTATCAATGGTCGGTTCAGGAATGACACTTTTCAAGAGGGGAACTTTTCTCAAGGTCCGCATTGCCTTG
>Ga0209635_10004009_pt1 | contig 11537 bp, 5 predicted proteins | sample DeeMarSWOR230_32_FD_187463 | JGI IMG/M metagenome (GOLD analysis project Ga0209635, IMG submission 187463) | Marine sediment microbial communities from White Oak River estuary, North Carolina - WOR-2-30_32 (SPAdes) (version 2) | ecosystem: Environmental > Aquatic > Marine > Intertidal zone >...
CCGCAGCCGTTCGTGCCCGCGAACCGGCGCCCCGCGGCATTGCCGACCGTGACGGCGCGCTCGAACTGGCCGCACTTGCTTGAGTGCCAGGCCCCGATGGCGAAAGGAGTGATTCCCCAGTACGACGGGCCCGTTTCGTCCGGCACGGGCTTGCGCGGTCCGCGCACGGCCTTTTCCAACTCCAACTCCGTCATTGGGCGCAGCCCCGCCCAGGCCGCAAACGCCACGCCGTCCGCCCACGACAACCCGAAGCCACCGTACCCTCTTCGGGAACTCCACTTGCTCCCCGTCGAGTAGGTGAAATTCGGAGCCTCCCCGGAACGGGTGATCGCATCAGTCCGCCCCACCCCAGGGGCCTGCCGCATGGCACTCGCGTGATAGGGATACCGTTCGTTCGCCTCCCCCGCGGTCAGCGTATTCAGAAAGCCGGCATACTGACTCCACGTAATCGGGTATTTCATGCAGTAGAAAGCCGCAAAGCCGTTGGGGAAGGCCGCCGGGATCTCGCTGCCGTCTTCCGGCTGGGCGCCCTTCGGATACAAGGGCTCGGAACTCCTCGCCCAAAGCTTGCCTGCCTGCCTACCGGTCGGGATCACCCCGGCACGTGTCACCCGGTACGGAAGGGTGTGCTGCTTGCCATCGGTATACTTGTAGAACCCGTTCACCTCCGTCCCGCCCGAACCGAGGTAGAAAGGCCCCTCGGCCACGTATACCATCTGAATCCCGAACGCCCGTATTTGCGCCTTGCCGACGTCCTTGACGCCGTGACTGGCTTTCAGGTCCCAGACGGCCGTGACCTTGCTCGCCGCCACCTTGCCCCGCGGGCTGTAGCCGGCCCGCCGTACAAACATGCCAGTGAATCCGTCATCACCGTCCGGCAGGATGAAGTCAACCGGCGTGCCTTCCCCATAGCCGTAGCCCGTCGGGTTCAGAACCTTGTCTGCCACCAGCCTCACATGCTGCCAGTCCGACTGGTCTTCGGGCCGCACCTTGAAGAACACCCAGGCCGCGTCGTGGTTGGCCTCGTGGCGCCAGGATTTGTCCCAGGAGATGTCGAAGGTCACCGTTGCGGTCTTCGCGTCGCGCGAGGCGACCATCACGTTCGTGATTCCGACGTTCGCGCGCGCCGCGCCCGCCCCCAGCAGCAGCCCGCAGGCGAGAGCAACCGCGCACGCAAGTGTCAACGGATACGCGCTACTGGGCCGATTCATGGCTTGCTCCTTCCGTCTTGGCGCCGCATGAACGTACGGTAGTATTTCTCATTCTCCGCCGCAATCTTCGCGGGGTCCTCGGTGAACTTGCTCCGGCCGTAGGTCATCAAACCGTTGCGCTCGTTCTCGACGTCGGTGATCTGCGTCCACACGTAGCCGCTGACGCCGGGGGCATTGACGAACGGCGCATATTTCTTGCAGGTATCGAGATACTTGGCGTATCCATACTCACCAATCACGGCGGCCCTCTTCGCTTCGGGCTTGGGGGCGTTCAGCGAGCGGTAGCAGTGGAAATCCACGATGTGCCCCACGCCGACATCGAAGGGGTTCTTCCCCTGGTTCGCCCAGCCGCCGGCGCCGCTTTCGTGGTTGATCAACCGTGTCGGGTCCAGGGCGATGACCTTGGCGGTCACGGCCTTCAGGTCGAACCATTCGTTCTTCTTGAGGCGATATTTGTCTTTTCCCACCTTCTGTGATATCCCCCATCCCTCGTTGAAGAGCACCCACGACACGATGGAGGGATGATTGAACCGCCGGTCGATCATCCGTTCCATCTCGAGCGAGTACTGTTTCCAGTGCTTCTCCTGGGAGACCGCGTGACTGCTGCTCGGCATATCCTGCCAGACGAGCAGACCGAGTTTGTCGCACCAGTAGTACCAGCGCTCGGGTTCAACTTTGCCGTGCTTGCGGCTCATGTTGAATCCTAACCGTTTCGCGGCTTCGATGTCATAGCGCAGCGCCTCATCGGTCGGCGCGGCATAGATGCCGCCCGGCCAGTAGCCCTGGTCCAGAACGCCGTTCTGCACGATGAACTTGTTGTTGAGCATCATGCGCGTGATGCCCTTCTCGTCCTTGCCCAGTGCGCTCTTGCGCATGCCGAAGTAGCTTTCGATCGAGTCGTTCGAGCTGTCGATGCGGACCTTTAGCCCGTAGAGGAATGGATCATCCGGCCACCACAGCTTTGCGTTGGGGACCGGCAGGCGGATTGGCGCGCCGGCCTTGCCGCTGGCCTCGCTCACCTTTTTCTCGCCATCAAACACTTCGGCGGACACGGTGGCGGAATCGGCGCCGCGGACTGAGACCGTCAACCGCAATTCGCCTTTGTCAATGTCCGGGACCATCTTCAGCGCGGAGATACTCGTCTCGGGGACCGGTTCCAGCCAGACCGTCTGCCAGATCCCAGTGCACGGCGTATAGGACATGCCCCCCGGCTTGGGGTGTTGTTTCCCCTGCGCACGGCGCCAATCGGTGGGGTCCCAGACGGCAACGACCAACCGGTTCTCCTCCCTCCGGCTCAGAGCGCCGGTGATATCGAGAGAAAACGCGTCATATCCGCCCCGGTGTATCCCCAGTTCCTTTCCGTTGAGAAAGACGGTTGCTTCCCAGTCGACTGCGCCGAAGTGCAGCAGGACCCGTTTGCTCTTCCATGCGGCCGGCATCTTGAAGACACGCTGGTACCATAACCGACTCTTGCGGTAATCCCTCCCCTCGAAACCATGGATCATCTTACCCACACCGGACAGCGGCGCCTCGATCGGAAAGGGCACCAGGATCTTGCCCTGGTAAGACACGGGGGGTTTCGCGTCTTTGGCAACAACCGCGTAGTCCCACAGCCCGTTCAGGTTCATCCAGTGCTTTCGGACGAGCATGGGGCGCGGATACTCCGGCAGTGCATTGTCTGGTGACACCTCCTTCGCCCATCGGGTCAGCGGAAATGCTCCGGGGGCCGGTTTATACTCACCGGGGCTCTTGGCGACCGCCCATGCGTCGAGCGTCACTATCAATGCCACCGCAACGATGAGACTTCTCATTTGCCGCTCTCCTGACCGGACTTCGGGGTCTTGGGTGGCCGTTCACCGGATTCCTGCATGCACAGCACGCGCCCGTCGAACAGCGAAAGGAACAGCATGCCGTTGGCGGCGGCCAGTCCATCCCACGCGGGCGGGGCGTCCAGCGTATACCGGGCGAGCTTATCTCCCGTTGCGGCGGACGACGCCCATAAGATGCCGCCCATTCTGCCTTCGTAGGCTTTGGCGAGATCATCTTCCGGGAAGATAACTGGAGTTCCGGCGACAAAAAGCACGTCGCTCGCCAGCGCGATCGCCTTGCCCGTGAGCGGAATGGAAGTGCTCCAGAGCTTCTCGGAGGCGATGATTCGCGACTTCTCACTCCTTCCGGCCTTCCCCGTCGTCACCGGGCTGCTGTACTTCCCCGCGTACAGCGTATAGCCGTTCGTGCGGGGATCGAACAGGGGGTGGCGACCGGGCGTGTAGCCCCGCACCTCGTAGAAGCGATCGCCGTCCATGACGAGGATATCGCCATGCACGCCGCCCGCGCCTGTGGGAATGTCGTAGTACAACCTGGTGTCGATGGTCCAGAACGAGCGATGGTGCGGGACCGCCGTCAACAACCCGTGCGAAGGAATCAGGTGTGGCTGCTTGACGTCCTCAGGTTTGGCCGGCGAGAGGTCAGCGTGGAAAGCCTGATGTCGAAGATAGAGTAATTGGTCGTCGGCGACGAAAACGTCGCTTTTGAATCCCCTGATATTCCACGGCCCGGTGGTGATTGGGAACCCGTTCGAGCCAAAGGGGCCGTACACCCGCTTCTCGTGGACGACCTTGCCGGAGCGTGGATCGAGGGCATAGAGGAATATGCCCCCGTCGGTGAAAGAGTTTCTCCCAGCGGCGAAGTATGCCAACCCGCGGCGGACGAGGACGCTGCCGCAGACCGGCCACGCCGACTCCGGCTGCCCATAGGCACAGATCAGCCGCCGCTCGAGCGGGAAAAACCGCCAGGCAAGCGTGCCATCGGAGGCGCGGAGGCAATAGACCGATCCGTCGCGCGACCCGAACAGAAGCAGGCCCCGGTAGTAAGTCGGCGGCGAGTCCACGCGTCCCTCGGCGGTGAATCGCCACATGATCCTGCCGTCGGCAGCGCTGAGGGCGCAGACCGCGTGGCCATCAACGTCCGCCACGAACACCAGACCGGCGGCAATGACCGGGGCGCTGGCCCGGGCGCCGATTCTCGCCTCCCAGCGTTTGGCCAGAACGGCCGGGGTCTTGGTCTTCGTCGCGGCGGTCCTGGCGTTGTCGTGGCGATAGACGGGCCAGTCGTCGGCGCCCAGGTCGACCTTGGCCGACAAGGCAAGAGCGTACGCGGGGCCCTTTCCCAGGCCGGCTCCCGCGGCCACGCGAATAGGCTGGTCCGACTTGACGAGGCCCGGCTCGGCCGCCATCGCGTTCATTCCGTTCAGCATCACGTTGTTGCAGCACGAGCAGGCGACCGGCCCGACGTAGAACAGGCCGTTGCACGGCAACGGGCCGATACCGCAACTGCTGCGGATCCAGGGATTGGGCAACTCGCGGGCGGAGCCCAGCGCCAGGAAGTCGCTGCCGCCGGTCGCCGTGTTGATGTAATACCGTGTCGTGACCCGGTTACGGTAGCAGCGGTCATGACCCATCGGGCCGGTCATCCGCTGATCGATCTGTTTGACCAGCCTTCCGTTCTCGGGATCGAGGCCGTGAACGCCACTCTTCCCGTGCCGTCTCGGGGCGGGCTTCGCCCCTTGCGTTGAAACGGGACTCGCCGCCGTCCAGACCAGGCCGTTTGCCAGAAAGACATCCGGAGGCATCTGGCGATTGCCCCCCCTGAGGGGCACCGCCCAGAGAGCGCGGCCGTCGATCAGGCGAAATGCCCGGAGTTGTTCGCCGTCGCCGACATAAGCGGCGCGGGTCGAGAGAACGAGCGCCATGCCCCTCAATCCTCCCTTGAGGACGACGGGGGCGGCGACGCGCCAGAGAGGCTTGCCGGTCGTGCGGTCCCGGCATACGAGTTCCTTCGTGGTTGCATAGACCACGCGCTCGCCGATCACCCCGAGCGTCGCCCCTTGGTAGTCTTTCGTGTCGCCGCCCGAGATTCGCCAGAACTCTCTCCCGGAGGCGGCGTCGATGGCCAGCACGTCGTTCCTGGGGTCCCTGGATCTCTTGACGGCGGGCCCATAGGCACCGGCTTTGAACCAGAAGGCCTTCCCCCTCGACCCTCCCAGCATCGCTCGTGGCACGTCGTACGGATCGCCCGTGACAACGTACAGCACGCCTCGGTCATGCACAAACTCCACGGTCCCCGCCGTCCGTTCGTATCGTTTCATCACGCGGCCCGTTGCCGCATCGAACGCGGTGATCGGCGCCGAGTATCCGGGGGTGCAATAGACAACGTCCCCCACGGCGGCCAGCCGCCGCTGGAGCTGCACGGGCAACGTCACGGGGCTGACGTAGATCGGTTGCCAATCCGGGAACATGACCCGCCAGAGAACGACCCCGTTGTAGGCGTCGCGGGCCACGAGGGCCGGTCTGCCCGGCAGGGCGGCGTGCTCTGCCGAGCCAAGGTCCTCGATGGTGAACAGGCGGCCCTTCGACGAGACCATGCTGTGGAGCGAAGGCATCGCCAGGTGCGAGCGCTGCCACTGCGGCTCGCCCAGCCACTGATACCGCCGGGGCGGACCGACGACGACGTCCCGGGCAACTGCATTGTTGTCCGGGCCGTGAAAGTGCTGCTGCCACTCATCGGCGCCCTTCAGTCGCGGCTTGAGAGTCACGGTCCATTTCCCGTCTCGCTTGACTGCCAGGGCGCCGTGGGGGCGGAGCACGCGGAGGAGTTCGCCCTTCGCAGCCGCGCCGGCGTGCTCGCAGACGACGAGCGTCGCCAAGTTGTCGACGTAAGGGAGTTTCTCCCCGTTCCAGTGCAGAACGGAAACCGGTCCGTACCGTCCCGCCGCCCGGATGACGGCGCGCGCCGTTTCGACGCGTTTGGCGTCGGTCTCCAGTCCTTGAACGACGCAGTTGTCCGCCAGGCGCAGCGCCGCCGTGAGTTGCCCGTCCCCGCAGCCGACGTGGATAGCCAGGCCGCCGTGGAAGCCGGCCAAAGACGCAATCTGCTTGGCCTCATCCATGGGGCCAGCCAAGACGGCCGGGGCCGTTGTCGCCAGCAGGATGCCGGCAATCGAAATCACCCGGAGGTGAACAGACGTCGTACGAAGAGATCTTGGTGCCTGCATTATCGTGCCACTTCCACGAGTTCCAGGTCGTCGAACCAGGCCCTGCCCGTGCCCTCGACGCACAGTTTGATCAGCAGGAACGGATCATTCGGCGAGGGCGTGAAATCGACTTCCAGCCGGGTCCAATCGTGATCGCCGGTGAGTTTCTTCGTCCGGCGCGTCGCCTTGACGTCACGCCAATTCCAGCGGCAGTCATCCATCTGCAGGTAGGCGCCGCCGTCCTTGAGCCCGCGTGTCTTCACCCACGCCGCCAGGCGATAGCGTTTGCTCGATTCGCCATAGATGCCCGGGCCGCCGCCAATGGGCGATGCGGACTTCACCTTGCCGGGCCCGAGGCCACGCACTGCGATCGACTTCGTCCCCGAATGCGCGGGCCCTTCCGTCGCGGTGATGTGCTGCCAGATCGGCCCGTTGTACACCTTGTCGGGCGGCACGACTGTCTCAAAGTCGTTCACTTTGTTCTGCAGGAATCCGGCCCTTATTGACTTGCCGGTAGTCCGATCACGGTACGATTTGAGTGATTTCGACATGTCTACGGCCATCGCCTCCAGTTCCCTCGCAATGGCGCCGGGCACAGACAGGAAGCGGTATCGCGCCTGGAGATTATACATCCCCTCGGCGTCCTTGATCCGGGGCGGCTTCATGACGATGTGCTGATCGTACCACTGGCTGCAGGTGACGATGGAGACCGGGCCGCTGGTCTCGATCAGTTCCACGAAAGGGTTCATCTCCTCTTCCGTTACGAAACCGACAAAGCCGCCCGTTCGGATGTCGTCCACGGGAATGTTGATCGGGTTGTGATAGACGGAGGCGATCCGGCCGTCCGCAAGCGCCCGGATCGTCTTCTGCCATCGCTTGTGGTCGTCGCGCGATTCGGAGATGCCTCCGGCAAACAGGTTGTTGAACTCAATTTTCGCCGGCTTGGGCATGGAATAGCGGCTCAGGCAGTTCCACACGTAGCCCAGGCGCTTGTCCCACGCCAGGCGAAATCTGCTGGTTCCTCTGATGTCTCTCTGGTGGCGATGTTCGACCGTGAACTCCAGCGAATCGCCCCGATCCTTGGTGAAGTTGAGCTTGAACGACGTGACGGGCGGCAGCATTTGCGTGCCGTACATCTGGATTCTCGCACCGTACAGGTTCCCCCAGTGGTAGATCTCGGGGATCTCGTACTTCGCCCCTTTGGCGCCGCCGGCGGGGGAGAACCGGAACATCTCGATCTCTTTTGTCCAGGTCTGGATCAATCCGATCCGCTCCTTGCCGTCGCAGATGTAGAACCACTGCGTTCCCTTGGCGTGCTGGGCGGGCCGAATGGGCTCCAGGCGGAACGCCGGGGTACGCTTCACCGTCGGCAGCGCCGCGAAGGCCTTGGACTTGTCCAGGATGTTCTGAAGCTCCCCGGCCGAGGCGCAGGACGACCCAAAGGCCAGGGCAATCAGTCCACCCATCATGAGAGCCCAGGCGCTGAGGTCCGAGGTGTTGTTCACCTTCTTCTCCTTCATGGAACGCAATTGGTTCGATAACGTCCTACGGCTGCGCCGGCACGGAAACGCGAAAGTCGTGGTAGCGCGCGCCGCGGGTATACATGTGCCGCAAACCGATGCGCCCCTCGGTGACCGCCGGGAATTCATCAGCCGTGAAGTGACAGAGTTTCTCCTGCTTGTCACCCTTGATGTGCAGGAACAGCTCCTTTCCCTTCTTGATCACCGTGATGCGGTAGGGCACGCCGGTCTTGAACAGGCCGGTTTGAGAATACTCGTTCTTCAGTGCCGTACCCGCCAGGCCCTTATCGGCCTCCGGCATGTAACGGCGCGCACGGATGTAATCCGCCTTGGGATCGTCGTTCCTCTGCCCAAACGCGGCGTAGCTGATGTGATACAGGTTCATGCGGTTAAAGTAGCTGCTCATGGACGGAATGTTCCGCGTCCACCTGGAAATGTCTTTCGGGCGCTCACGGCCACAGCCGGTTGCCTGGATGTAGAGGATGGTGACATTGCGGATCGTGCTGTCAGTCTTCGTGTATTCGTATTCGATCTTGAGATCGCCTTTGAAGCTTTGCTTTGTCCAGAGCACGGCATGGCAGGAGTCGTCCCAGGCCTTGGGGCCGGCAGTGAGCGTCATCCCCTTAGGGCTGTTGGTCACCTTGGCTTTCGCCCCGTCGAGGAACCACTTGTCCTGCCATTTGCCCGTGCCGGGATCGTTAAGAGCTTCTTTCCACGCGCCGTTGACAAGCTTGTTGAACCGTTTCGTTGCTGCCTGCTCGGAATCGTGCTTTTCGGCCTTTGAGCTCTTCCTGAGTTTCTGAAACTCGCTGTAGGCTTCCCACGCGATGCGTTGCAGGTCGGCGCGGTCCTTGGGCGAAAACGTCCGCGTCAGCGGTCCGCCGTCCGCGTCCTTGCCCTCCTTGCCGAAGGTCTTGATATCGGTGGCCTTGTCGACCGGCAGTCCCTCGGGGCTGCGATTGAACATCGCGGCATAGAACGTGCAGGCCGTGAGATACGCCATGGTCTGGTTGGGATGAGCGTCATTCACCCAGCGCAGGGTCAGATCGGGACGGACCCGGTTGCAGTGCAAGGCCACCGCGGGCATCGGTGCTACCGCCGCGCCAATGCGGTCGGCAAACTCGGCGAACACCTTGGCGTCGTTCCAGACAACATCGGTTCCCGGCGGCTCAGCCAGCGGCTTGGCATTCATCGCGCCCTTTCCCGTCGCCGTCAGATACAGGATCGGGCGCCCGCCCCGGGCCTTGATCTCCGCCGCGAACTTCTCGGCGTATTCCATGTAGCCGTCCGTCGCCTCGTACTTCTGCAGCGCCACGAAATCCCACTTCCAATAGTCAGCGTCTGGGCGGAACTGGCGTAGCAGTATCCTGTATATCCTGAGGCCGTTCTTGGCCATCGCGTCGTCGGGGTCCTTCGCCAGCGCGTCCCGAAACGACTTGAGCGTCTTGTCTCTCTCTTCCTTCGTCAAACTGGCCAGAGTAATGAGCCCCAGCGCGGTGCGGCCCTTCCAGTGGCGCTGAATGCTCGCGCCGGATCCCCCGAACGCGAGGTGCTTGAGCCGGAGTTCGGGATTGCCGGCCTCGGTCAGTTCCGCGACGACCTTCGGCATGCCGCCCCGGTGCGTGAAGCTGTTGCCGACGAAGAGCAGACTCAGTTCCTTGTTCACCCTCGCCGGGCCGTCCGCCGTTGCCGGCGCGCCCGTCGCCAGGAGCAAGAACGTCAGGACTGCCCACCGGACTGCAATGGATCTCACCAGCTCCATAGACAATCTCCTGTTCTCTTCAGGCGTCGCGCAGGACCGTTGGTCCCGAAAGAAACACACGATACGAGAAGCTCAATTCGTCAATCTCGAGCGGCTCGGCGCCGCTCAGCTCGCAGTTGATCACGTCCAGATTGATGCAGCCGTGGCTCACCCCTTCACCGGCGTCCGCGTCGTCGGGGCCGTCCCAGTACTTCATACCGCCGGCGGGGAGGTTTTCGGGCGACGGCGATTGGAGCACCGCCATGATCGAAGCGCTTTCGCCGATCATCTCGATCCAGACACCTGCGCCTCGATCCATGGCCGTCATCGTTCGCCAGGTCTTGCCGAGATCGTCGTTACACGAGTCTCCGATCCCTACCTGCAATGGCATGAAGACGCCGGCACTGGATCGCATCGCCCGCAGCCATTTATCGTTGACGTCCCACCAGACGGAGGCGAAGTCGATCGGGCCGGTATCCTCGAAGCTCAGTTGCAGGTCCACCTCGTACATGTCTTGCTCGAAACGCATGTTCTTTCGAATGCCTACGTTTCCGGTTGTACCTGCCACGATCGGAATCAGATGCCCCGACAGATGTACTTGCGAACCGTCCACCGCAACCGCGACACCGGAGTTGCTCTTCCCGTAGTGAGCCAGTTGGAAAGCGTTGTTGACCGTCATGTTGTCGAAGTGCATACACGTCGGATGCGGGCCCTCGCCCGGTCGGTCGAAGCGGTCAAGCCTGCCGGGGCCAAAGATCTCCACCTGGCGCACCGCGAAACCACCGGCCCGCTCCAGGAGCAGGCGGTAGTTGGATGTGGTCACTTCAATGCCTTTGTCGATCTCGCGAGTTTCCATCATGTTCCAGTTCCCACGCCAGGGCCTCCGCCAGCGGGCCGGCCGTGTCGATGTCCTTCAGGGCCGGATCCACTGCACGAGAATGACTCATAGGGAATGTGATTCCGCGTGACCGTGCGTCGGTGGCCCGGGGGTGAGGGGTGTCGGTGGGCTGTGCGCACAAAGCGAAAGCCGGAAGTACAGTATTGCTGCCGGGGATGGAAGAGAAGCGAGGGGTGCTCGCATGTCGCCCGGAAGCGGTCCGACGTGCGCAGCCTCAGGTTCTCGTAGACCTGGTCCATCTTGCTTATGATACCGCCGCCGAAGCGAGCTCCGCCACGGTGGCCGATACCGACGATGCTGAGGCCGTGCCAGCCCGCGACCGGTTTATCGCGCAGTTCCTCAGCCCTCGCGGGCGGGGCCAACGTCCCGTCACCGTGCGTGCCGGCGAAACGGCGGCCAAAGCGGTTGCCCACGGTCACCGTGCGCTCGCCCGGGTCATGGCTCAGCCCCATGATTCCCCAGTACGAGGCGCCCGCCGTGATGCGCCCGCTGCCCGACGTTGGGGAGTTTGCGTCGACGATCCGGTCCGCCCCCCATGCGTACTCGTTCGGCACGGGCTTGAGCGGCCCGCGGCAGGCCTTCTCGTACTCCAGCTCCGTCATCAGCCGCAACCCCGCCCAGTTGGCGTACTGCAAGCCCTCGGTCCACGTAAGATAGCTGCACGCCAGGTGGGGCGCGTCGGTCCCGTACTCCGCCGGCCCGGAGGGACTCTTGCCGGCAGCGGCGATCTTGATCCCCTTCGGGTCGTCCGGGGAGTACACGAGCGTGCCGGCGGGGGCGTCGGGGCCCTTGCACTTCGGGTTCCCCTTCGCGGTCAAGCGGCCCTGCTGCTCGAAGCTGAGCGTGTTGAGCATCGCCGCATACTCCCCCCGCGTGACCTCGCGTTTCATGCAGTAGAACGCCGCGTAACCCTTCGGGAAGCGTGCCGGAAGCGTTCGCATCACGAAGCTGGTGAAGTCGTCCGTCCGGAGCATCCCGAGGCCCTCACGGTTGCCCAGGTTCTTTCTGCTCTGGCCGCCCAACGTCAGCGCCCTCTCGCTCTCGATCCGGAACGGCTCGGTCCTGTCGCCGGCCGAGAACTGGCCGGTAACAAGATGGACGTACCCGTGGTGCTGCCCTTTCAGATTGGTGTCCC
>Ga0209635_10004012_pt1 | contig 11534 bp, 10 predicted proteins | sample DeeMarSWOR230_32_FD_187463 | JGI IMG/M metagenome (GOLD analysis project Ga0209635, IMG submission 187463) | Marine sediment microbial communities from White Oak River estuary, North Carolina - WOR-2-30_32 (SPAdes) (version 2) | ecosystem: Environmental > Aquatic > Marine > Intertidal zone >...
TGATTTCAAGAATACAATAATTCTACTGACGAGCAATGTCGGCACCGACCTGATTATGGATATGTGCAAAGACCCGAAGCTAATGCCCGACCCTGAAGGTATATGTAAAGCTCTTCGTAAGCCTTTACTTAAGGTCTTTCCGGCAGCCCTTCTCGGGCGGCTTGTTGTCGTGCCTTTCTATCCAATCAGTGATGAGACACTGAAGCTTATTATTCGCTTGCAATTGGGCCGAATTGGACGTCGTACGCAGGAAAACCACAAAATACCGTTCAGTTATAACGATGATGTCGTGGACCTTATTGCCAGCCGATGCACGGACGTTGAAAGCGGGGCTCGAATGGTCGATGCCATCTTAACGAATACTCTGCTTCCGGAAATAGGCCAGGAGCTGCTGACTCGGCTTATGGAAGGCAAAACCGCAAAACGCGTCCATGTAGGCGTCAAAGACAGCGAGTTTACTTATTCATTCGACTAAAACTTTTGCCATAGAGACGGAACAACTGCAGAAACGATAACTATTGAAAACAGGATGTACCAAGTGTAAACTAAACCATTATTGATGATTAACAGGTAAATTGCAGAATGGCTGAGAGACCTACTCAGGAATATAGAGAGATTGGGATTGACACACCGTTGGGCCCCGATGTTTTTTTGTTAACGAGCATGTCTGGCACTGAAGAACTTGGCCGGCCGTTCGAGTACCAACTGGAACTGGCCAGTGAAGACGATCAGATAAAAGCTGAGGACATTGTCGGTCAGGACGTGACCATCCGGCTTGATCTTTCCGGGAATAAGAGTCGCTATTTCAATGGCTTTATAAGCCGATTTACCCAGATAATGCCTTTCGGTGGTTTGGCTCGCTACCGAGCGACTATGGTGCCCTGGCTGTGGTTTCTGACCCGAACCGCGGATTGCCGTATCTTTCAAAACATGAAAGTTCCTGATATTATCAAGCAGGTTTTTCGTGGTCGCGGATTCACGGACTTTGAGGACGCCATCAGCGACCCGAAGTCCTACCGCACCTGGGAGTACTGCGTGCAATACCGCGAGACCGACTTTAATTTTGTCAGCCGACTCATGGAACAGGAGGGGATATATTACTTCTTCAAGCACGAGGAAGGCAAACATTCGTTGATCCTGGCCGATTCAGCCAGTGCCCATGAGCCTTATTCTGACTTCGAGGAACTGGAATACTATCCTGCTGAAAAGGGCACCAAAACCGAAGAGTGTGTCTCGGACTGGGTCGTTGAGACGCGTCTGCAGCCCGGCTCATATGCTCTGAACGATTTTGACTTTAAGAATCCCATGAATAAGCTCCTGGCACGGGCGATAGCGAACCGTAATGATGCAATGGCAGATTTCGAAATCTACGATTATCCCGGCGAATACATTGAGTCTAATGACGGCGAAGATTATGCGAGGAAACGTATAGAAGAACTGCAGGCTCAATATGAAGTGGTTACGGCGGGCTCCGATGCCAGGGGTATCTGTACCGGCTACATATTTACACTTACCGACCATCCTCGTTATGACCAGAACCAGGAATATCTCATTACCTCTGCAAATTATAACATTGACGCCGGCGAGTTCTACTCTGGTGGTGGGGGAGGTGGCGAATGTGTTTATTCCTGCAGCTTTACCGCTATCGCTGCCAAGCAGCCGTTTCGTGCGGCCCGTATCACTCCCAAGCCGTCGATTCCAGGCCCGCAGACGGCAATGGTTGTCGGCCCTTCCGGTGAAGAGATTTACCCTGATGAATATGGCCGAGTGAAGGTGCAATTCCATTGGGACCGTCAAGGCAAGGTTGATGAAAACAGCTCCTGCTGGATCAGGGTTGCGCAGGTCTGGGCCAGCAACCATTGGGGCGCTATGTATATTCCTCGTATCGGCCAGGAAGTAATTGTTGAGTTCCTTGAGGGCGACCCTGACCGACCGATCATAACCGGCCGAGTCTACAACGGCCAAGCTATGCCGCCGTACGAACTGCCGTCTGAAAAAACGAAATCGACCATCAAATCCAATTCCAGCAAGGGCGGCGGCGGATTCAACGAAGTCCGCTTCGAGGACAAAAAGGGCAATGAGCAGATTTTCATCCACGCTGAAAAAAACGAGGACATAGTTGTCAAGAATAATAAGACCGAGAGTGTGGGGAGCAACGAAACAATCAATATCGGCAACGATCGGACCGAGACGGTGGACAATAACGAGACGCTGACGGTGGTTAAGAATCGCACCCGCAATGTCGGAGAGAATGAAACCGTAACCGTGGCGAAGACTCGCACCCACACCGTCGGCATCAACGAGGCAATCACCGTCGGCGCAGCACAGGAGGTGACAGTAGGGGCGGCGCGGACGGTCAACGTCGGCGCATCGCAGGAGGTGGGCATCGGCGCAAACCTCTCCGAGAATATTGGCAACAACCATAGCCTCAATGTCGGCAAAGACAAAAGCGTGAAGGTCGGTAAGAACTTAGTAATCGACGCGGGCGACAAGATCGCCATCAAGACCGGTAAGGCCAGCATCCTTATGAAAAAGGACGGCACTATCACTATCAGTGGTAAGGACATCAACCTCAAGGCTTCCGGCAAGATCAACGCCAAGGCATCTGGCGATATAAAATTGAAAGGTTCGAAGATCGCAGAGAATTAACCATTGGCGCGGTGGAGAATGCACTATGTTTGATGAGATAAATGCAGAAGGAAAAGACGTGTTGACGGATTGGGCGCAGGCAGAGGCGATGTCCGGTGTGTGTGTGGGGTGTATTGTCAGATGTCAGCCTTCAGGATCGGTCATTGTCGTTTCCGGTGATGGCCAGCCTAAAGACGCAAGGGTTGTAGCGGGTTTGAAAAGAGATGAACTCATGCGGGCTGCCGAAAACAAAAGTGAAGCGCTTATAGTATTCGAGCGGGGAGATCCCGATCGGCCTATTGTACTTGCCCTGATGGAGAACACCGAAGTGGACGTATCGAACTTAGAACCGGATGCAAAGCAGCCATTCATGGAGGCGGTCGTTGACGGTGAGACGGTGAAGATTGAAGGCCGTAAACAAATCGTCCTGTGTTGCGGCAAGGGCAGCATTACTATTCGCCGGGACGGAAAGATATTTGTCAAAGGAACACATCTGTTGTCGCGCTCCACAGGCCCTCATCGGATTAAGGGGGCGCATGTAGCCATCAATTAGAACAGGGCACCTTCCGAGTCTGTGATATTGGTTAGACAGTATGCTGGAAATAAGAAATCGAACACGGTATGAAGTGGGTGTATATCCTGGCGTGGACAAAAACGGATACGATTATGCCACAGTCGTTATTAAAGGAACTTTCGATCTTAAGAACCATAGAGATTCACTTGCTGTCTCCGAGAAGCAGGTTCCGATCGCAGAGGCACCAGAGTATTTCGGGGAACCTGGAGCCTCGAGCATGAAGTACGAATCTGATACTTCTCTGACCAAGAAGGGAACCGATGTTGTGTTGATTGGGCAGGCGTACGCAAGGGGCGGTCGTGGAAAGACCATCGATGTAAGCGTGCACGTCGGCCCATTGAATAAGACTGTCCGCGTATTTGGCAACCGCGTGTGGTTCAAAGCCCTTGGTTTGTGGCGATATACCGACCCGCAGCCGTTTGAAAACATGCCTCTTATCTATGAAAGGGCTTTTGGCGGCGAAGACAAGACCCACCCCAACCCTTCCAGGCATGGTCTTGAACAACGCAATCCGGTCGGAACTGGCTTTGCCATTTCGGGCAGGAAAGAGCGTTTGGAGGATTTGCCTCTTCCCAACCTCGAAGATCCGAGAAATCTGATAAGGTCCTGGAGAGACAAACCGGAGCCGGCAGGTTTTGGCTTTATCGGGCACGGCTGGGTCCCCAGAAAGGATTATACCGGTACCTACGACGAAGCCTGGCAAAAGGAGCGGTGTCCGTTACTGCCCCTTGATTTTGACGAATTCTTCTTTAATGGTGCGTATCCTGACCTGATAGCGAGGCCTCATCTGTCAGGATGGGAATCGGTTCAGATTGTTAATGCTTGCCAAGATGGTGATCTGACTTTCAATCTTCCCAAGCTGTCATTTGATATTGCCGTCTGGATCAAGGGCAGGCAAACAACTCACAGCCCCGTCCTGGATACAGTTACTATTGAGCCCGATGAGCGGAGAGTACTGCTTGTCTGGCGGGCAATGGTCCCTTGTTTTCGGCTGTTTCGGCATATCGAGAGGGTTCGAGTTAAAGAGATAAACTAAGAAATGAATCAACAGAAAGACCGGACAATTGTGGTTACCGGCACGGCCGCGGTTTCACCTGTAGGTTTCAGGGTGGAACAGACCTGCGCCTCTATTCGCGCCGGCATCTGCCGGTTTCACAGTCATCCATTCTACTTTCCGAAACTGCCCGAGCCTCCGTTGAGTGAGCCGGAACCGGCAACGGCAGCCTTCGTGCCAACTCTAAGTCTTGACTTATCCTTGCCGGAGCGTCTAATGGGATTGGCGACACTGCCGATGCAGAATTTCATTGAGAGCGCCGCGCTTAAACGCAACGATCTCAAATCTGCTGGCATCTTTGTGAGCCTGCCTTCGACCGAGAGAACTAGGCAATATTCAGGATACGAGAGAGCTTTTGTCGAAGAATATCTCAAAAGGCTCGGTATGGAGGCCGGTCGGGCGCGAAAGATTTACAATAATGGTAATGCGGGTGTACTGTCCGCGGTCGGCGATGCTACACACACACTGCTGTCCGGTTCCTGCAGATTCGCCATCCTGATCGGTGTCGATTCCTATGCAGATTATGAGTCCCTGAAGTGGCTGGATGAGTCCTATCGGCTCAAGAGTGAAAGAAACGTAGATGGATTCATACCCGGAGAGGCCGGCGTAATCCTGCTTCTCGAAACTCTTGTTCATGCCAGAATGCGGAATGCCCGGATCTTGGGGCGGATTGAAGGGCTCGGCGCCGCCGTCGAAACGGAAAACATCCACTCGGAGAAGGGACCGTCCGGCAAGGGGCTTGTCGATGCAAGCAGAAAGGTGTTTCAGGATAAAGATGGGATGCAGAGTATATGGGTGATTTGCGACCTCAATGGGGAAAGCTATAGGGCGCAAGAATGGGGGATTTTTCTTTGCCGAGCGGCAAATCGCTTCCAGAACTTGAAGGCCCTTTGGCATCCTGCGGATTGCGTCGGAGATGTGGGCGCCGCGTCGGCCGGCCTGTATATTTCCATGGCTTGCGAGGCATTCAAGAAAAATTACGCCCCGAGCGATAGAGCCTTTATCTGGTGTGCCTCCGACGATGGCAAAAGGGCCGCCTGCCTGGTAGCAAGAGCCGACTCAAATACTGCTGCTGACGGGCAGCACGAGTGAAGAGTATAGATTGGTGGTTTGTATGAATCGGTATGCCAATTGATAATGGGAGCGCGAGGTGAAAAATGCCTGTAACCGTAGGTGTCAACTTTCTCTCGGTTGTGCATAAAGGCAGCGGGGGAGTGACCATTGCTTTCCCTGACGTGTGCAAGACCCCAGCACCGCCCGCACCACCGGTTCCAATTCCGTATCCGAATATCGCCCAATCGACCGATACCGCTCAAGGCTCGAAGAAAGTGAAATGCGATGGTAATCCCATCTGTCTGAAGGACTCCAATTTCAAAATGAGTACCGGCGACGAAGCAGGCAGCGCCGGCGGCGGGGTGGCCTCCAATAAGATCAAGGGCAAGGCCGAGTTCATACTCTTCTCTTTCGATGTTAAGGTCGAAGGCAAGAATGTGGCCCGGGCCTTTGATCTGATGCTTCACAATGATAAGAACACGCCCCCTTTCCCGGTGTTGCAGCCTCCGATAATCATAATGCCGGTCCCTGACGAAGACAAGGATGTCAAGCTCACCAACCTAAAGACCATCAAGAAAGAGGAGTATGAAAAGTGACCAGGGATATCCAGCAGTTTGCTAAGCATGATGCCACCCCAGAACTCGCGCCCGGCGTCGAGGGGGTGGCCATTGCCGTAAGTTCGCCGCCCTCGGCCCTCTCATCGAAAATGCTACACGGCATCTGTCGGGCGTCTGAGCAGACGACGCAGCAGCTTGCCGATACGATCCTTCACAATGTCACAATTGTAGGCACGTTCGGCCCTGACCTCGTACCCTTTGCCTTTCCTCTGATCCGCGACCAAGTTGTCTTCGCGGAAGACGTTCATAAGGAAGGCGGCTATCAGACAGCCTTTTACAACATTGATCTTAGCACTTGCGGACTGCCCCCGTACCAGAATCCCTATTTTGTGCTTGCTGCTTTTCATACGTTCCTATCGGAGACGATTCGATTTGATTGGAGCAAGTAATCATGGCGAAGAAACAGTGGGTCAATCTTGAACCCAACAAGAAATACCTAGACAAAAAAGGATGTCAGAACATCGAAGAAATGGGCCGCATAGTCTACCTTGAGGCCGAGTTCGACAAAAAAGATATTATTGGAATGGCAACTCTTTTAGTTGAACCTGATGGTGACAATGCAACGTATTATCCTCGCAAGGAACTTGCTCTGGCTGCAGATTTATACGAAAGGGCAATGGTATCTGATGACGGCATAGCAAGGTTTAAGGTCAAATTGTCTGCTGCTGGAGGAGACAAATTCAAATTCAAAGCAAGCGATTTAAGTGGGAATGAAAAGGAGCTGCCTGATGAGTATGAAACGTATCGACAACTTTACTATCAAGAAATAGAGATGAATAACATAAAAAAACATCCGGATACTGGTCTAATAGAAAAGGAGTATAGGACAGGACTTGATGGAAAACGCAATATTGAACTAATACCAATAAAATCCAAGGGAAAGATGGAACACAATTACAATTTCGTGAAAACAGATTCCGACAAAAACCGTCTTTATGGTCTTGCCAAGCCTGCGTACAATAGTGAAAAAGATCCCTATTGCTTCGCCGTAGCTTGGATCGACTGTTTAGCTAATGGGCCTAAAGTAATTTGTTTGGAAACTTTTATTAATACGATGATTAATAAAGTCCTTCTTCCTGTTACTGAAGGACAACTTTGGTGGAATATTGTCAAGCCCGCAAAAACAAGCGATTGGCTTCTCAAAGCTGTTTTCATTCCCGATGGAGCCAAAGATGAATGTGAAAATAAAAGAATTCCCGACGACAACATTACTCCTGACTATGATTCCATCGTGGTTTCCACTGGAAGCTTACCACGAAACGCAACAGGCAAAATTAAAGCATGGGTCTATGTGGCGAAAGGTTTTGCCGGTGGGCGGTCTTATGGAAATAACATTATAGTAGTAGCTACTCGTAGTTGGCGGGATAAATCTCGCTCAATACGTCAGATGCGTCAGACTCTTACACACGAGGTTGGGCATCAATTAGGTATGGTCCCTAATGGGAAACAACTTGGAAAAGGTCTCATAGCACAATCTACACTTGACAAAGTGAATGACCCAGCTTTCAAAGAATACGGGAAAGCTGCCCATTGCAGTGTCAAAAGTTGTGTAATGTTTTGGAAGGGACATAAAGGTAGAGGTGAAAAATTCTGTGCCAACTGCGACAAATCTGTCAGAAAAATGGATTTATATGCTCCCAAACTTGGTAAGTTTACAAGATTTTTTTAGGTCGAAGGACAAGAAGAATGCGATGGTTAGTGATCCTTATAATTTTTTTTGCAGGATGCAACATGCAAGTGAATAAAGCTGGTGAAAAAATGGATAATCTACCCTCAGAAATGTTTGAAAACATCGAACCTGGTGATGATGAAAATGCATGTACGCCTAAAATCGACGATAATTTCATCGGTATTCGCATCAACGCTCCTGATGTGGTGTACTATGCGCCTGGCGAAAAGGACCCAAATACTGGCCATTTCGCCAAGATAATGATCTGTGGAATACGTAGATTTAGAGGAGATTTTCTAAGTGAGCTTAGGCCTGATGTGGAGAAAAAAGTAGCATTGGTTGCAATTGATACACAGTTACACAATGTACACACAAGTTTGCTAATAGACGATGATCCGGATGAGCCCGATCCTTCACCTCCACAATTTCCCAAGGAAACCCTTGAAAAGGTCTATATAACAGCCTGGTTTAACATCAACATTCTTGATTACCTCGATTTGCCGGAAAGGCCGGCAACCTATAATGTGTTCGTGACGCTGAAAGAGTACAAATCCAATGTTGTCACAATAAAGCTTGTAGAAAAGAAAACCGGCGAAGCAGATTGAAAGTTGTCTGCTGCTGTTCGAGGGCTTTTCATGTAGATAGACATCGAGCGGTTCTGCGTTTTTGGGAACGCGGGCAAGATTCGAAATCCTGGATTCTTCGAAAACTGCGCTTGCTAATTGCAACATGGTTGCAGGTGGTGACGTGAAGGTAATGCTGGACATTCTGGAAGAGCATTTTGAGGAGCTCGAATTTCTCTGGTTGCAGCGTGACTTGGCCATAGCTGCGCCGGATTACGACCTCGCTGACCTAGCAGAGTTGGACGAGCGGGTGGAGGCCCACATAGACGGGTTGCGCATCGCCGGAGATGCAGGCTGGGAAATTGCCAAAGAGCAGCTTGTCGGCGACGAGGCCGGTGAGGTATTTGCCGGGGCGGTGTTGGCGTTTGAAAGCGGCGATGAGCAGCGAATCGGCGAAGTGTTGGAGGTGGCATCGCAGTCGGTGGAGCTGGCGCGGGGAGCAATCTCAGCGCTGGGCTGGTTGACTTACCAGCAGGCCCAGCCTCATATTCAGAAATTGATTGAATCGGACGAGCCGATGCGTCGGCGGATTGGAATCGCGGCGGCAGCAGTGCATCGCCAGAACCCTGGACCCTCTCTGAACAAGGCGGTAAGCGACGGCGAGGTGTTGGTGCGTGCTCGGGCATTGCGAGCGGTCGGCGAGCTTGGTCGGATGGATCTTTTAGCCGCTGTCAAATCGCACCTGCAAGCAGAGGATGAGTCCTGCCGGTTCTGGGCGGCGTGGTCGGCGTCGCTGCTTAATGATCGTTCCGGGATTGGTATTTTGCGCGAAACGGCCGAAGCTGGAGGTCTGCTGGCAGAAAGGGCCTGCCAAGTCGCGGCCAGAAGAATGGGCCAGGCAGAAGCTATGCAGTGGCAGAAACAACTGGCCGAGCGAGAACAGCATCATCGCCTGGCAATCATCGCAGCCGGTGCCATCGGCGAACCTGTGCTCATGCCGTGGTTGATTGAGATGATGAAGGTCAAAGACATGGCCCGCCCCGCTGGTGAGGCCTTTTCCACTATTACCGGCGTCGACATCGCATACGAAAACCTCGAAGACGAAGGGCCTGAAAGTCCGGAGGCTGGTCCTACAGAGACTGCGGAGGAAAGTGTGGAGATGGAGTTGGTCGAAGATGCGGAGATGGACTCGGACGAGGAATTAGAGATGGAAGTAGACCCGGATGAGGATCTGCCGTGGCCGGAGCCGGAACTGATTAGCAAGTGGTGGTCGAATAACCAAGGGCGATTCCCCGCTGGAAGAAGGCATCTTGGGGGTAAGCCGATCGTATTTGAGACATTACGAGAAGTGCTTAAAACCGGAAAACAGCGTCAGCGAGCGGCGGCGGCTCTCGAGATGGTATTTTTGCAGCCCGGTCAACCATTGTTCGAGGTCAGAGCCAGAGCCGACCGCCAACTACAAGCCATTGGTTCTAATCCAGCCGGGAGAACATGATATCAACTTAAGGAGACACGATGACGGTTCCAGCGATATTGACTAATATAGCAATTCTGCTGGTGGTGGTGGCCATGTGGGATGATATGCGGCGAGGTGGTCGACTCACCCCGGCCCGCAAGACCTGGCTGTTAGTAGCAGCAATCTTCACAATCGTCAGCCTTGTGCACCAGTTCTTCAGGTAAGTGGGATACACTGTCGGTGCAGAGAAGGATGTTGTGAGCGGTAATCCGGCTGCGGCTGTCGTTGGCTGCGGTGGGTATAGCTTTTCGCCTCCTGCTCTGCTAATGCCAGCCCTGAAAAACGATTGTCAATATCAATATATTCCGCTTGACAGCAGGGCATTAATCAGTAGAATTAGTCTCGAAAACCCTTAAAATGGTACTTGCAGACATGTGGGTGCATGGGTTATTATGTAAAAAAAATATAGAAGAATTGATTGTTATTAAAACGAGTTGCCTGTGTCATTTTCTAACCCAAACAGTGGTCTTGCAATGTTACCCGAGGGTTATGTCATTATACCCATTACCGAGGACCAGAAATCTGCAGTGCTGAAAATTTGCGTTTTGGTAAGGTCCGAGCCTGACCCTGTAGGCGGTCACCTTGTCGTGCTTCGTGATACGATTGACGCTAAAGTATTTTTAGGATGCATTGTTGACACTTCGGGGCGAGTATTGGAGTGGCTCGAACTATGGATTCAGAATTCTGAAACTCTCATCAGCACAGCATCCGCATGTCGACAATCACTTTCAAACGCGATGCTGGATGACCGCTGGCGCCGCCAATGCCAGGCATTTGAGCAACTTGGTGAAGCAGCAATAGTGAAAACTGGGTGGGAGTCTGTGCATCCACCACCAACATTTCTTGGCCTTTCTGCGCGTTCGCCTGTTCATCCGATTGACCCCAACTCTGCGACACCCTGGAAGTTGTGCACAGATGAAGGCCTGCTCCAGCAAAAAGATTTGCCAGGCTACAGCAGCTCTTTGCATCGCTATCTGTATGTGCCAGCATCGGCTGCTGAGTCTCAGTTCGTGCCTATTACGGCGGAAGCACCAACGAATGCTTCAACAAAGCCGTTGTCAGAGATTTGTGGCGACCCCGGTCGTATAATCCCATTGAATCCGGGAGCTGGTTTGATGCTGGTAAGGAAGCATGTCCCGATTGGGCTGGAAACATTCATCGATATTCTCAGCGGCGCTGCATGGGATGGGTTAAAACATGGAAGGTCGGTATTTGACCTTGGTGAGAAGCTCAACGCATTGAGGAAAGACGAAACCGCTTTGACCTCTGATGGTCGACTTTTCCTGGAGACTCAAGGTCGATGTGGCCGATTGGTCGAAACATTCTACTTGAAGCTTCGATTACTCGACGATATTGTATCGTCTGTACATTCTATGGTCTACCATCTTCAACAGCCGCTTCTCAATATTAGTCCAGACAACTGGCAGGTTAAGCTTGGTGAACCAGGACGTGGGTTGCCTTTTTTATGGACTGCCAGAGCGGTGCTCAGTGACCCAGGTGATGCGATTCCGTTGGCAATCGAAAGGAGCGACCTGCAATACTATTTGCCGGCACTTGAAGGCGGAACGTCGATTTATCGTCCGCTGGTTACCTCTCTCCCAGCAAAAGGACGAGCATCCATTCGCATACGCCAAGTCTTACCCGACACCACCGGCGCAACAGCCCTTGAGGGTACGTTTACAACCCAAGAACGCATCGACATGGCGAGACACGATCTTGTCTGGTTTCGACTTAATCTTGCTTGTGGCGATATTAATCTTTACGCTCATCTCGAAGCAGATTCAGCAATGGCACCTGGCGAATGGCGATTTCGAACAGTAACTCAGAATATGACTGATACCGAGGTTTCGGATTTGCGCG
>Ga0209635_10004013_pt1 | contig 11532 bp, 11 predicted proteins | sample DeeMarSWOR230_32_FD_187463 | JGI IMG/M metagenome (GOLD analysis project Ga0209635, IMG submission 187463) | Marine sediment microbial communities from White Oak River estuary, North Carolina - WOR-2-30_32 (SPAdes) (version 2) | ecosystem: Environmental > Aquatic > Marine > Intertidal zone >...
GTTTGTTCGTGGCTGAATCCGTGGTCTACGCAGTTTTGGGAGCTGTCTTTGGTTACACGGTAGGGATAGTTGGATATCCCCTCCTCATTGAGGCACGTATTCTTCCTGTTGACATACCCCTTAACTACTCCTCTTCTTGGGTGATTATAACTTTAAGCGTGTGCATGGTTGTAACCTTGCTCTCAACACTTTATCCAATGTACAAAGCTTCGCGTCTAGTAACACCCTCCATTGAACGGGCATGGAAGATACCGACGAAACCCAAAGGAGACAAGTGGATAATTCCTCTACCCTTTGTAGCGACAAGCGAAGAGGAGGCGTTGGGGATTCTAACTTTCATGAAGGAATATTTCGAAGCTCACGCAACTGAGAGAGCAGACACGGTTTTCGCCACTAGAGCCATTTCGTACACGGAGGAGGAGAAAACGAAATCTCTCGTCATGAAAATCCGTCTTGCTCCGTTTGAAATGGGCGTCCTCCAAGAAACTCAAATAAACGCTAAACTACCCGCAAAGAAAGAGAGATACAACTTTGAAATTTGTCTCCGTAGGATGGAAGGTTACTTGCGAATTTGGGAGACAACAAACAGAAAGTTCGCCGATGAGGTGCGGAAGCAAATGCTAATATGGCGGGGGCTTAGACTTGACGAGAAAGAGCAATATATGGAGAGCTCATTTAGACTAAAGCAGAAAGAAGAAAGGCCTTGAGGTCTGAAAATGAAACCTCAGAAACCTGCACAAGACGAATCTGAGAAATCAAGGTCTGCTTCGCCGCTCACTTGGAGATCCCTTTCAGGAATACTCTATGCGGGGGTGGTTCTACTACCTGCAGTTTTGTGGCTATACTTCTCTACTGGAGACGTGATAGTTGCCTCAACAGCCATGTATACGACAGCATTGCTTTTCGGCGAACTAGCAAGACTGAGCAAGCCGTTAACAAAACAGGAAATATTCATAATTATGTACGGGAGCACCGTAGCTGCAGGAAATTTCATCATAACTGCTGGCTTTGTCTTTAACGCATACTTCAGGTCATCGCCTATCGCCGCCCAATTTGGATTAACAGAAGCTATACCAACATGGCTGGTTCCTCCTCTCACTTCGCCAGCTATTATACAAAGGAATCTATTTCATCCAGACTGGATTTTGCCAATAATAGTGACAACATCTGGCGTTCTACTGGCGATGATTTGCGACATCGCCCTCGGATTTTTAGCTCAGCATCTGTATATTGAGGTTGAAAATCTTCCTTTTCCGATGCAGCAAGTTGAAGCTCAAGTGTGCCTCACTATGGCTACTAAGGAAAGCAAAAAGATCAGGATTTTCACAATCTCAGCCGTAATCTCAATGGCTTACGCCGCCCTCCTCTATGCCTTGCCGTTTATCTCGTATGCTCTATTGGGCTGGTCAATAGTTGCCATTCCGCAGCCTTGGATCGATTTGAACCGATTTGTTGAGTGGATTCTTCCAGGCGCCTCTTTTGGTGTAGCTACCGGCCTATCGATATTTGCCATGGGATTTATTCTTCCATTCAACGTTATCGCCAGCATGTTTGTCGGCTCTCTTGGCTTCTATTTCGTTGGAAACGCGTTGTTGGTCAGGTGGGGGCTCTTCACGGAATGGTTCCCTGGAATGAATCTCTCAGACACTTGGGCACGCTCAGTTCTGGGGTTTTGGGCGAGTCCTATGATCGGCCTAGTCATAGCAGCAACTATCCTCCCGTTGATGAGGCATCCGAGAAATCTTGCGAAAACCTTTAGCGATTTACTGAAAATGCCAACCGTCACAAGGCGAGGGGGAAGTATTTCTTTGAGACTTATTTTGGCGTTGTTTTTAATTTCAACGTTAGGGTCTGTGCTACTAGTTTGGATACTAGTGCCAGGCTTCAGATACTGGGCATGGATCTTGATTCTCCTTTCCGTAGGATGGACTTTTGTCTTCACTCTTGCATCCGCAAGAGCTATAGGCGTCACAGGCATGGGACCCACTGCGCCTTATTCCTCAACTCTCTATGTGCGAGAAGCTTCTTACATAGCCACTGGCTATTCTGGCGCTGACATATGGTTCGCACCCCTTGTTGTTAGCAGCGGAGGGTCTTTCTATTGCGCGGTATTCAAGACTGCCCGACTAACTGAAACAAACCCGATAGACTATGTGAAGGCTTACTTCATAGCCTTCTTTGTGGCCCTCATTATGGGTTATGTTTATGTTTCGGCATTCTGGAGTATTGCACCCATGCCATCATCTCTGTTTCCATGTCCATTTTGGCCGCTTCAAGCTACAGTCGTAAGTCTCTTCGTCACACGTAGCGTTCAACTTTTCAACCCAGCCTTTTTGATTGGTGCAGCAACCGTTGGGGGCATCCTCTTTGCCATTATTGAAGTAGGACACCTCCCGCTTTCGTTAATGGGAATAGCTTTGGGGCCAACAATTCCTATTCCGTATACGGTGAGCTACCTGATAGGGGCTGTGGTGGCCAAACTAATGAAAAGACGAATGGGGAGAGAATGGTTTGAAACAAATCGCACAGTAATTGTAGCAGGTATTTTCACGGGTTTGGGCCTCACGGTAGCCTTGAGCACAGCGATAGCTCTCATCGCAAGATCATTGTGGGCTATGCCCTACTAGCGTCCATCTTGGTATATCGAGCTCGTGCGTGTTTTTCGCGCGCACATAATTGGGTCAATGCCAATTTGGATGGAATTGTGAATACGCAGAACTTATATTGCGGAGTGTAATCCCGTCTAACGAGATAGGTATTCATGAAATTAGTGATATGCTCATGGTTAGGGGAATAATTTGGCTCCAAACATCTTCCCCGTTGCAAGAATAAAGCTTCTGGGAACTTGTTTCAAGAATAATTCAGCTCGAGTTCTTGGGCATGATGGAGCATACTCGATACCGCTCAGTAGTGGCAAAGTGTTCTGGTCTTTTGGAGACACTCTTATAGGCCCTGAACGACAGGGATATGACCCCAAAAAAATGAACATAGACACGTGGCTTTTCAAGTATTCCTGGGCAAAAGAAAACATATCTATGATTAGTAATTCAGGATTGATTGCAGACACGGAGAACATAAGTGAGCTCTTGTATAATGGATTCAAATACTTCGTTCACGAAAGGACAGTTGATGGAAAGGAAGTCTTGGAAGCTCGGGAAATTGTTTCGGTTCCCAAGGAGTTAAGGCATAGAGGTGAGCTTAGGACGGCTTTTTGGCCTATGGACGGGATAGAAATCAACGGCAAACTCTACTTTTCTTACCTGATGGTTACCATAGTCAACTTCGCTATGAGTCTTCAGGGTACAGGCATAGTGAGGTCAACTTATCCCTATGAAAAATTTGAGAGGTTACCAAGCACTTGTCCGTTGAAACCAAAAGAGTTTGCGTTTCCGACTGAATTGCCCTTAATCTGGTGGAACAACAGTAGAGATGAAGACCATAGGAAAATACCAGCATTTGGCACGGCTGTGCTAAAGGAAATTGTCGACAGCTACATCTATATCTACGGAAGTAGACTCGACCGTAGAGGCGAAAGCACCGTCAGCGCAGTTTCTCTAGCACGAGTTAAAAAAAACGAAATAGAGGATGTCACCAGGTACGAATACCTAGAAGAAGCTCCATCAGAACAAAATGCCTTCACTTCGAAATGGGGTGATAACCCCAGAGAAGCCACTACCATCTTTGACGGAAACGCAAACGAGCTCTCGATATCATACAACCCATACTTAGATGAATATGTGACATTTTACTCCTCCGCAAAACGAACGAATGGAACTGAAGAAATACATATGCGAACCTCCAAAACCCCTAGCGGACCATGGAGTGAAGCATTGGCAATCTATAAACCTAGAAGATCGCATAGAACAGACTTCTGTTACGCAGCAAAAGAACATCCTGAATACCGCAAGAATCTTGGGAAAACACTCTATGTAACGTATGTAAGCCATCAACGCTACTTCCCGGAGCTTTTGGAAATTGAACTCAAGTAATTCCACTTTCACGAAGTCTCTTTTCATCCAGTAATATACGCGCGGCATTCTTACATTTTGGGATTTGGGGTCAGATTCCCTTTGGTCAGTCCCTTAGGTTAGTTCAAAAGTGCCTTTCACAGCGCCTTCAGAAGTCATAGTATTTACCTGGCCAAAGCCTGTGTAAACAACAACGTTTATGTCAGTCTCAATTGATTGCCCGCCTTCAATTTTGGCAGCAGTACCCTTTCTAATTTGATCTGAAAGCCCTGTAGCCGGCCAGCTGGTGCAAGGCTCTAACGCAATAGCCCAGGCCCTACCGAACCATGGATGGTTCCAAGCTCCACCCAACGGCCGCCAGAACCATATGTGAGGGAAAACCCTCTTGTCCCAAACTATGCCGAAACCCAGCCTTTTTTTGGTGTTAGTCAGAGCGTACCATCCATCCTCGACATTAGTAATGTAGACAAGGTCGTGGGATCTAACTTCCTTTCTCGGAATGATGCTCAGATCTACTTCCTTTCCCTCCTTGTCAGTAACGACAGGCCATGTGAACTCCTTTCCCGGTGGTAAGTTGCTGCCAGCAATCTCTGGAGTGTGAACTACTGCCTTTTTGGCTGCAAGATTGACTAGGTTACCAGGTGTAAGAAAAGGTTCCCCAAAGGCTACGTGTTGAAGCCATGAGAACTCTAGGTCTTGCTCGCTGTTGTTCGTTACTTTTTCCTTGATGGTAAAAGATTTCTGCCCTTGTTTTAGAATTAGCCACTTATTAATTGAGAGGGGATAGCGGGAGCAACTAACCATCAAATGAGCTTTGACCTCTTGTTTTTCCTTCTTTTCAATTGTGCACTTCCAAGGCATAAGCGCCGTTTCGCCATGCTGTCCCCATTCCACACCTCTATGGGAACAGGCAGAACCCGCATTGGGAAGTATATCTTGCCATCCGCCTCCATAATAGTCTAAGAACGATCCGTCTAGACGGCTACAGGATTCAACAAACATTGTTGGGCTTCTATAACCTAGTGGAGAGTGCCACATGAAGTCGATGTCCAGTGGTTTGTAGCGAATTTCAATGATGTCAGATCCCTTATCTAGAAGGCTCACAATCCGCAAGTATTCGTTTTCTAGTATGAGTGTTCGCATACCTTTGTAAGTCCAATCAGTGCTGATTTGACACTCTGCCATTTTTTTCCCAACATTTGCAAAAGATACAAAACTCGCAATCTCTATTTTTGGACGGGACTACATTCGCTCTCCTAATCCAAGGAAAACGAACCTATTTTATTTCCCTCCATTCTTTACATATGTTAACGCCTTTTACAGCGTCTCCCGCAGCGGCGTCGGCACCGATCTTTTCTGCGAACTCGGGTGTAATTGGTGCTCCCCCGATAATCGTTTTGACTTTGCCTCTGAGACCAGCTTTTTCAATCTCCTTAATCACTAATTCCATTTCTTTCATGGTCGTTGTCAGTAGAGCTGACATGCCTAGGATGTCTGGTTTGTGCTCACGGACTGCTTCAAAAAACCTTTGAACTGACACATCAACACCTAGGTCAATCACATCAAATCCTGCGGCTTTCAGCAAATTTACCACTATATTTTTGCCGATATCATGCAGATCACCCGCGACGGTTCCTATAACAACTCTGCCTTTACCTTTCAGATCCTCTGATTTCAAGTGAGGCTCCAAGATTTTCATTCCTTCTTTCATCACTTCTCCTGCCATTATTAGCTCAGCTAAGAAGTAGCTTTTCTCTTCGTACTTTTGGCCGACAATGTCCATACCTTTAGCCATACCGTCCATTATCGCCCTGTATGGCTTGATACCGGTTGCCAATGCGTCTTTACAGGCTTTCTGCACGCCACTAATGTCCAAGTTAACGATACAGTCTCTCAACCTATCTAGGATATCCGCCTCCTTAGAAGGCAAAGCTGATCACCAATAGACTGTTTTAGTTGGTTTGCCCTCTAACACTGCTTCAGTTTCATCGGGGTCAAGCGTCTTCCTCACGCCCAATTTGTAATGCCAGTCAAAGCAACAATAGCGAACAATTTTAACCTTTTTCCCTTTGATTTTCTCGGGCACAGTCTGCTTTGGTGTGCGTTTTGAAAAGTTGCTGAGTTCGACTGTGAATATACACTTTTCCCATTTTTCACCTTCTTCGTCAACGATAGCCTCACCAGTCTTCTCGATGTTTAACACTTTTCCCTGCAATCTTCTAATCCTCATAGGCAAGTAACCTCACCAGCACCAACCATTTTTTATGGACCGAAATAAAGATTTTTCCCACGGGGGTTCTGTATCGTCTGTCGGTGTTCGAAATCGGTGTTGCAAAAACGGTGTTTTGCGAAGCACATTTTTCCTATGATGAGCAATGGTGGATTCTTCTAAGTGGCTTATCGCTAAGAGAAAAGGAAACAACCCGATTAAAACAACTCGTTTGCGTTTCAGCACCAAAAAGCAAGCAGAGAAAAAAGCGTCTAAGCTGAATAAGGCGTTCAAAGGAACGAAAATCAAGTTTTTGGTTAGGCGTGTGGGTTGGCGAAGGAAAAGATGGCACTCGTAGAAACGATTTCCACAAAACATTTACTCGGAATGTGCAAGATGATACAATCGGTGATGAAACTGGAATACTTCATTATTGGTTTAGTCTTGATAGCAATAGGGTTATTGGTGAGTGGAAGGCATCCTAGAAAATGGCGAACACAAAGCAATCTACTTTACATCGTTGGTATGGTGCTAATATTATACGCAATTTTCGTACTACACGATCCAATCGAAGGAATCCCAGCAGAAATATGGCAAATACTTGAATTCGTTACCATTGTAGGCGTTTTCTACGGTTTCCTCTACAAAATTGAGTGGGACATACGAAGAGAATTTGATGAAAAAACGAAAACCGTCAAAGATGAGATAGGCAAACAGATTCAAGAATTAAAAACTGATTTCAAAGATAGAATTGGAGACTTGAAAACTGACATCCATAGAGACATCGATAGAATTGAAAGAAAACTGGAAAAGAAGTGACTATGGTTTTCTAGATGCCCTCTTCACTAGTGATAGCCACTTGTTGTTTCCTAGTTCTAAGTCTATGTTTGCTTGTTGTGCTGGTGTTTTTCCGTTCAATGCCATGTGCGGTTTCACGAAGTTATAGTATATTTGGAAGCCTCTCGTTATCGGCGTGTCCTCTTTCTTTAAGCCTCTCATGGTTTTGTTTCGTTCTCTGACAGTTCCGTTGAGCCTTTCGACATTGTTGTTGTTTCTTCTGCTTGCTCGGATTCCAGCGGAACGGATGTGTTTTGTTCTTGGATTCTTTATCGTGAAGAATTCTTTGTTGAAGGCTCTGTGGTATGCTTGTAATCCGTCTGTGGTGACGGTTTGAGGTTTTGTTTTGGCTCTGTTTTTGGCGATTCTGAAGGTTTTTCTTGCGTCTTCGATTTCTCGTTTTTTGGATATTGTTGAGGCTAAGAGGAATCTTGTGTCTTTGTCTATGACATTCCAGAGCCACACCCAGTCACCGTTGCATCTTAGCTTCATTTCATCTACGTTCCATTTTCCAGAAAGCTGAGGCGTAACCGAATCTGCATATTTGGCTACGAGTTCTACGTATTTGTTTATCCATCGGTATAGTGTAGTGAAGTGAACGTCTAAACCGTAGAACTGTTTCAGGTGGTCGCTGATTTTTCTGAGGCTTGTTCCCTTGAAATACAAGTCTAAGGTTATGGTGATGATCTTTGGTTCATACTTCATCTTTTTGAAGCCTTCATTCAGAACGAACTTTCGGTTACATTCTCTGCACTTATAGACTTGCTTTCTCGATTCCTTACCATACTTGACTACAGATTTTGAGGCACACCACTTACATTCAATGACTTCTACGGATTCCACGTTATCTTCTAATTCGCCTTTTAGAGCAAGCCAAAACCTAACAGCATGAATGTGCTTGCACATAGCCATTCGGTATTTGTGGTCGGGACAAGTGCAAATCCACTTTTCCTCATTCTTGACCACTAGATAGTTTTCGTTTTTGCTTTGAGAAGGAACAGAGAAAACGTTGTCTGCAACTTCTAAGATTTTTGTTCCTTTCTGAATGATTTCGAAACCGCGTTTCATACGGGGCTTCATCATTTCTTGCATACGTATTACCGTATAACCGTATATACTTAAGTCGTATTTAAGGTTTACGGTAGTAAGGCAAAACTTATATACGGCAAACGGTAAATAAAGAAATAGGTGATTAATATGGGAAAGAAACTAACCGTGATAATTCCCGAAAAGTTAGATGGACGATTTAGAGAAGCCGTGTTCAAAGCCAAGGGTATGCACAAAGGAAATCTCCAAGAAGCTGTTCATGAAGCGTTGGAGATGTGGATAGAAAAGAAAAGCAGGGAAGAGAAGAAATAAGATGTCAACAATAGACTACTATCAAAGGATACTAGAGCATATTAAGGGAACAATGCAAGAACAGGATTTGACTTTATTCGCTAATATGAAAGTGAAAATTGAAGCCATTAAAGAGGCATTTTCATCGGATAGAAATATGCAAAGATTTGCTCTAATCTGTGACTTGATACTTAAAGAAACAGAAACCCGTAGAGCCGAAGATTTAGGAATGTTGGAGTTAATCCTTGGTTTAATTTCAGACCATTTCAGAGAGATTAGTGCTTTAAAAGATGTTATCTTACCGCTTGTTTCAGAAAGAAGAGAGTTAGCGGATAAAATCGAAAAGATAGAAGAGTCTTTACAACAGCGTGAAAAAATACTCGATGAACTTGAAAAAGCCATAGAAGAGAGAAGAAAATTCTATGAGGAGCATAAGTAATTTGGATGACAACCTCTGCAAAACATTGAAAACACTTCTCGAAACGGAAAGCCTTCAAATAAAGCAATTGGACAAACTCTTCCACTTACTTGAGGAAATGACAGAAATCACAGACAACTTTATTCTATGGCTTATGGATTATTGTGATAAACATCAAATTCCATTCTTGGAATGCCCCCAACTCAAAAGCTACATAAGACTCTCTCGGCGGATCTTGAAGGAAACCAAAGAAACAATGGTCGACCTCAAACTAACTTCCACCACCGAATTTGCAACACCGAAAAAGAACACCGACAGACGATACAGAACCCCCACGGGTTCTGCACATATACGCATACGACTGCGCGCACTGGCCAATCGAACACACTGGTTTTGTTTCCTTTCTGCAGTTGACAACATTTATTAATACTTTGAGGAGCCCCTTACTTTTCAGGGATAATGTATGCTTTCGCCGCACGACAGAGTCTTTTGCACCTTATGCATAGAAGAGCCTGACAGGGTTCCCATCTTTGAACCGTATGGTATCTCAGGACCAACAGCCGACGCTATTTTGGGAAGACGGTGCATAGCCACAAATCCACTACTAACAGCAAAGATGTTGTCTGCAAGTAAAGTGGAGAAGGTAAGAAAAGCTGTTGTCAAAGACAATTACGACACAGTCAAGAATACGGGCTTCGACGCTGGAGCAATTCTTTTCCTCCCAACGAAGGATGATCCCAAACCTGAAATGGTTGCAGAAGATTCGTGGGTTGAACATCAGGTTGTTGGGACGTCATATGTATGGGTTGAGGGCAGGTCTATTCTTAAAATGACAAAAAACACTCAGATTCCTATGGCTGTAGATTCAGACATATTAAGGAGAGGAATAGCTGGATTTGAGGACTATGTTAAGAAACTTGAAGAGGTAAGTGCAGAGGAGTATGAGGAGAAAATGGTTCCCAAGTTTCATGATTACTATGAGAACTTGGGAAAACTTTGGAGAAAACTCGAGGTTCTAGTACACTTTGCCTTAGAAGGGACAGCTACGCCTCATGGAGGCGGATGGTATCCAACTTATCTCACGGCCTTTTATGCACGGCCAAACCTTATGAAAAGGTATCTTAGTCAGCATGTGGCAAAGATGGTGAAGCTTGTCAAGTTAGCGGCAGATTTTGGCGCCGAACTCATATACTCTGGAGGAGACATCGCTCACAATGACGGCCCGATGATGTCACCCAAAATCTACCATGAATTTCTACTTCCTGGTCTCAGAAAGCTTGCTGATGCCGCCCACAAAAAGGGAATGTTCATTTTTGACTCCTCGGATGGCAACCTGTGGTCCATAATAGAAGATTTCCTCATAAACTCTAGAATGGATGGATACATGGAAATCCAGGAAAGTGCGCGCATGGATATAACAAAATTGAAAGACCTATATGGAGACAAGATTTGCTTCAACGGATGCGTTGATAGCCAATCTGTGTTGGTTCACGGCAGCCCAGATGATGTAAAAAGGGAAACAAGGCGAGTCATAAACATTCTATCGTCGGCAGGTGGCCATATTCTAAGCTCAAGTAATAGTATATATCCGGGGGTGAAGCCAGAAAATTTCTTCGCTATGCTAAAAATCGGTAGAAAATATGGAAGATACAAGGCACGCTGAGGACGAAAAATCTTCTCCGATGAGTGAGATAGTGCTTGAGGAATCTACGTGAACAAAAAGGAGCGGTTTCTAACCGCGGTTCGAGGCGAGGTTCCCGATTTGGTTCCTGTTGCTCCCCTTATTGCTGATCGTTTCGCTTACAAGTTATTAGGTAGAACGGGTTGGAGGGCAGTGTTTGAAACCCATGAGATCATAGGGTCAACTTACTTCCTAGGACCAACGGGCATGCATGTTCTAGCGCGCGCATTTTTCTCCCACAACTTGCAAAGCAAGACTTAGGTCGTTCTCTAGAGTGTCTAACGCTGATAACCTTTCATTGAGTGCCTTCTCAACCACAAGAGCGATCTTGCCATGTGCAAAATCTTCGACGCAATCTATGTAGTCTTGTGTCCGTTTTAGAACCTCGTTGCGAAACAACCGCTCATCGTCTCTCTTAACGTTAAACTTATTTCCTTCCTTAACTATCCTATAGAGGATGGTTAAAATAAGAACTTTTGATGAATTTAAGATAGAGGTAGAATCCACCTTAGACAATAAAGAAAAAAGCATTTTGGTTAGGAACTATGCTAAAGAGCAAAGGGAGCAAGGAGGGTTCCCGGTAGTAGAGGAAGAAAACATAACCTTTGTTTATTTGGGCAAGGTCAAAAACAAAATTTCCGTAGCTGGGGACATGAATAACTACAGTCTTGCAGCAGATTATATGGAGAAGATTGCAGGTACAAACCTGTACTACAAACGCATGAAATTTCCGTTGGACACTAGAATTCAATATTGTTACATCAAAGACGGAAAAATGACTCTTGACCCACTAAATAAAAAGCAGTGCTTCGGAGGATTAGGTCCTTTCTCAGAACTTCAAATGCCAATGTACGAGATTCCAAAGGAAATAAACTATGACCCGGAAGCTCATCACGGCAAGATTCAAGCTTTTAGATTTCACAGTGAAATTATGGATAATGACAGAATAGTTCATGTGTATTTGCCGCCTGGCTATGATCCTTCAGAAGAATATCCTGTTATATATGCTCAAGATGGGTCAGATTATCTGCGCTTCGGATTTTTTGACAACATTCTAGATAACCTAATCAAAGAGGGATTA
>Ga0209635_10004014_pt1 | contig 11532 bp, 10 predicted proteins | sample DeeMarSWOR230_32_FD_187463 | JGI IMG/M metagenome (GOLD analysis project Ga0209635, IMG submission 187463) | Marine sediment microbial communities from White Oak River estuary, North Carolina - WOR-2-30_32 (SPAdes) (version 2) | ecosystem: Environmental > Aquatic > Marine > Intertidal zone >...
TTTTTCATTTCATAAAGCCTTAGATCTTTTTCATGCATAGTTTCACTAGTTTTTTGTATTGGTTTACTTTCCCCTGTTAAATGTGCTTCATCAACAAGCAAATCAGCAAATTCAATAACCCGTGCATCAGTAGGTATTATATCACCTGATTCAAAAACTATTATATCCCCTGGAACTAGATATTTTGCGGCAATTACTTCAATAAATCCATTTCGAATTACTTTAGATTGAGGTGAAAGAATTTTTTTAAGCTCTTCTGCTGCTTTTTCTGCTTTTCCTTCCTGAACCAAGCTGATGATTGTATTAATAATCACAACACCGAGAATAGCAACCGCTTCAAGAAGATCGTTAATGATAAAAAATGAAAGCAAAGACGCAAGAATAAGAATCAATGCCATTGGTTCAATAAGAGCCTGTATAATTTTTCTAAAAATTGATTTTTTCTTTTCTTTAGCAATTTCATTCAGGCCGTAGATTTTTAATCTTTCCTCAGCATCTTTATCTTTTAAACCATCTGTGGAAGAATCAAATTTTTTTAATAAATCTTCAATAGTTAAAGAATAAAAATCTTCTTGCAAAGAATTTGATTTTTCTGAATCTATTTGTGACATGTTTTAGACTTGAATTTATTACCCTTTTATCTAGTTTTCATTTTTCTATTAAAAGTCAAAAAAATATAAAAATAAAAAAATTAAAATTATAGGAAACCAAAATAAAAAAATAGGATTTATTTTAAAATTTTTCTAAAGATTTTTTGGTCTCAATATATTTTTTGTTTCAAGTTTTCCTTCCCGGGCAAGCCATCCTAACGCTGCAAAAACATCTTTTTCATTCATCTTTCCCATCTGCATTAAAATCCTCCCAACTGTTGCCAAATCTATTTCTTTTTGGTTGCAAAGTACATCCCAAATTTTCCCTGCTTTTTCTCCAATTGCATCTGTAAGATTTGTTTCACCGAGTTTATACAAAAATACGTCTTTTCTAACTTTATTTTCTCTGGCAAGCCATCCTATTGCTGCATATAATGCGTTTTCATTTAGCATGGTTGTATTCATTAGTTTTACTTCTGAGAGTGGACCATAACTATTAAGTGTAGTCCATACCTTTCCAGCATTACGACCAAATTCTTCAACCATATTTGTTGTCATTCCCATCACCTCTAATAAAGGTTATATTACAAAAGAAGTTTATATATATTACTAAATACTACTTTGGTTTTGTTATAAGATATAAAGAATTTAGATTTATATTAGTTATATTAATTACCCGTTTTTAAACAGTCCTACTATAGCCAGTATAAATGCGAAAATCTCAATTATTGTTAAAAGTAAAAGAGTCGCAGAAAGTTCATCACAAGTTAAAACAGCAACAAATGAACCTCTAAGTATAAAATTTAATACTAGCATAATACCCCAAATCCCTATTCCCAATGTTATTAATGTTTTGTTCATGTTTTCCCTCTTGGTGCAGACTACAATTTTACTAATTTAGTTTGTTTAATAACAAACGCTCACCAGTTATTAATAACTAATTCTTAAATTTTTCATTCAGTTTAAAATTTTAATTTATATTAAAAAAAAACCTAAAATTATCATTATCACACTTGTTAAATAAATTATAAGAGTTTTTGGTGAAGTATGCTTCCATGTAGGAACACTTTGATTTATAATAAAATTAGAGCACACTATTATAAAACCAATGATTGAAATTATAGGTATATTAATTATAATTAGACCTGATAACTCATAAATAACTGGAGTAAAAAGACCTAAAATAACTATAGCAAATATATAAATTGCAATAGCTCCTTCTTTTGTGCGATATTTACCAGCACTTATAAAACCAGTTGGGGTAATTCTATAAATTAAACTAGAAATAAAAGAAACTAAAATCCCTGTTAAAATTAATTTACTTTGATCAATTAAGAAATCTGGAACGTACATATTTTACTAATTTAAATACAATTTTTAAATTTAAAGATTTTATTTTTTTAAAAAAAAGAGAATTTGAATATTTTAAAATTATCTAATATACTAAAACTATTTTAAATACTATAACAGCAAGTCTAAAAAAGTATAATTATTCAAAAGATCTAATCATATATTTGTACATAAAAAAAATAACAAATTTTGAAAATATCAGGATTTAAGTTTTATTATTGCCTCAGCAATATCTCCCTTTGTTTCTTCAAGAGCTTTTTTAACCTCTTGAGCACTTTTACCAGTTTGTTTAACAACTAGTTCTATATCTTCTTTTGGTATTTCTTCTTTCCTTTCAACAATACGTGGTTTACCTACTATTTGATAAGTTCTTTGTCCTTGAGCATCCATCATTGTAACTTCTGCCTCATCAAAGATATAATCATTTTTATCAGTTTGAATCACTACTTTTTGTACATTTTCAATTTCTTTAACATTAATTCCTAGTCTTTTCATCATCTGGTTCATTTGTCTAGGATTAATTCGTCCAGGCATCATAAGATGTTTCCTCCAATAAATTACCTTTTTCGAAGCATATATAGATTACTTATTGTTTAACATTTTGGTATGATATCCAGAACAGAAATAAAGGTTCTTGATAAAAATGCAGAATATTATGGTATCCCAACCTATACATTGATGGAGAATGCTGGGAAAGGCGTTGCATATTTTATAAATAAAAAATTAAAAATAAAAAATAAGGATATAATAATTTTTTGTGGAATAGGCAATAATGGAGGAGATGGTTTTGTTACAGCAAGGTATCTTGCAGAAAATAACAATATAACAATTTTTTTAATTGGTAAAGAAAATGATATTAAAACAGATATATCAAAAAATAATTTTAAAAAATTAAAAAAAATGAAAATCAAAATTTATGATATAAAGTCACTAAAATTGGTAGATAAATTTCTTTTAAAAAATAATATTATTATTGATTCAATTCTTGGTATAGGATTAAAAGGTAATCTAAGAGAACCATACTTAAGCTTAGTAAAAAAAATAAATAAGGCAAGAAAAACAATCATTTCAGTAGATGTACCAACAGGGCTTGGATGTGATTATTCAATAAAACCTAATTATACAGTTACTTTTCATGAAATTAAATTAGGTATGAATGAAAAAAATAGTGGAAAAATTATTGTTGTTGATATCGGAATACCAAAAAAGGCTGTTGAGTACGTCGGTCCTGGGGATTTAATAACATATTATCAAAAACCAAAAGTAGATTCACACAAAGGAGACAATGGTAGGGTTTTGGTAATTGGTGGTGGTCCTTACATTGGTGCTCCAGCACTATCAGGACTTGCTGCGTTAAGAACAGGTTCAGATTTAGTTTTTATTTTAACACCAAAAAAAGCAGCAAAAGCTATAACTTCATTTTCTCCTCTTTTGATAACACCTGAGAAACTTGCTAAAGAAACAGCCAGACTTTCACCAAATCTTATTGTTGGTGAGTTAAGGGATGAGGAAAAACTTATTTTAGAAGATATTGAAATTATTGAAGACTATTTACTAAAAGTTGATTGTGTTGTGATCGGCCCTGGATTAGGATCTGATAAAAAAACAAAAGAAGCTATTGAAAAAATAATTTTAAAATGTGCAAAAAGAGGCAAACGTATAGTAATTGATGCAGATGCAATACAAGTTGTTGGTAAAAAACCTTCGATTGTAAAATACACTGAAACAGTGCTAACTCCTCATGCTGGAGAGTTCAAGGAACTTACAAATGTGAAATTAGATGATAATTTAGTACATAGAAAGAAAAAAATTGAGGAATGGGCTAAAAAATTAGATGTCACAATTCTGTTTAAAGGCTCAACTGATATAATAAGTAATGGAAAACAGACGAAGCTAAATAATGTACATAATCCAGCAATGACGGTGGGAGGAACAGGAGATGTACTGGCAGGAATAGTTGGTAGTTTATTATCCAAAGGTATTGAATCTTTCAATGCAGCTAGAATAGGTGCTTTTTTAAATGGTTCAGCAGGTAACTCTGCATTTGAAAAAAAATCTTATGGTTTAATAGCAACAGATATTATAGAAGAAATACCAAATATTTTAAAAAAGTATTTATAAACAAAAAAACTTTTATTTTAATCCATTAAAAATATTGAGAGACTAAAAAATTATGAGGTTAATAGAACTACAACCAATTCTTAATGAACCAGCACTTTTTATCAATGAAAAAAAAATTTTAGTAATAGCAGATTTACATATAGGAATAGAAAGTGAATTGAGTGAAAAAGGGATAAATACTGTTTCTCAAACTAAAAAAATGATAAGTCATTTTTTTTCTCTTTGTAAAAAGTATAAACCAAAAGAAATAGTTTTACTAGGTGATATTAAACACAATATTCCATCATCAACTATACAAGAAAGAAGGGATGTAAAAAATTTCCTTGAAGAAATACAATCTTTTGGAATAATTCACATTATACCTGGTAATCATGATGGCAATATCCAAAAAATAACACCTAATCATATAATAATACATCCATCAAATGGTTTTATTATTGAAAACATAGCTTTTGTACATGGTCATAGATGGCCTAGTCAAGAAATTATGCAGTGTGAACAGATTGTAATTGGTCATACACATCCAACTATAATGTTTACTGATAGACTTGGTTATAAAACATTTGAACCTTGTTGGATAAAAGGTAATTTTGATAATTTTGAACTTAAAGCAAAATATCCTAATTCTTCCAATCCCAAAATTCTTATTATACCTGCTTTTAATCCATTATGCGGAGGCATTGCTGCTAATAATGATGGAATCACTGGACCTTTAGGTAAAATAATGGATATTGATAATGCCCAGATTTTTTTAATAGATGGAACATACTTGGGAAAAATAAAAGATATAAAGTAATCAGGTTAAGCTTAAATAGCCCGTTTTTAATAACGGCAATAAATTCACCTGAGCAAATGTGATAAATCATGGAGTTTGAATTATCAGAACCAATAAAAAAAATCTTAACAGCCTTTCTATTGTTAATATTGCCTTTGTTAGTAATACTTTTAGGAGTAATTTTTAACATTTTTAATGCATGGTTTTACATTTTAGCATCTACATGGTTTGGTTCTGGAGTAATATTTTTTGGAGCATTGAATTAATCTATTTTTTTATACTTAAGAAAATACTAAATATTAGATGATATTGCACTCAATTAATATGAAAAAAGTTTTTTTAATGCTAAATCCAAAAATTCAAAATATACTGAGTTCTAGAAATATAAATGAACCAACTGAGCCCCAGACTATATCAATTCCACCGATTTTAAACGGAAGAAATGTTCTTTTAATTGCCCCAACTGGTCTTGGCAAAACAGAATCGGCACTTTTACCAATATTTCATAATTTTTTGAATTTAAGAAAAAATAAAGATTTTGAAAGAGAAAGTAAAGGTATTTCAATTCTATATATAACTCCTTTAAGAGCTTTAAATAGAGACATGCTGAAAAGAACAATAGACTGGGGTAAAACACTAGGTATTGATATTGCAGTTAGACATGGGGATACGTCTCAGAGTGAACGAGCTCGTCAAGCAAAACAACCACCAGATATGCTCATTACAACACCTGAGACTTTTCAGATTTTATTTATTGGGAAAAGATTAAAAAAATATTTAGAGAGCGTTAGATGGGTTATTATTGATGAGATACATGAAATGGCAGGTGATGAAAGAGGTGCGCAGTTATCTGTAGCATTAGAAAGATTGCATGAATTAACTATTGAAAAAAAAATTGTTTTTCAAAGAATCGGTTTATCTGCAACGGTAGGTTCACCAGAGGAGGTTGCTAAATACCTTGGAGGTTTTGAAGATGGTAAATTCCGAGAAGTTACAATTCTGAATATAGATATTACAAAGCATATAGAAATTAAGGTAGAATTTCCTAATATAAAAGAAAGTGATTATAAAAATGCTAATTTGTTTTCTATGGAGCCTACTTCGTTTGCTTCTTTAAGAAGATGCAAAGAGTTAATTGATAATCATATTTCATCTCTACTTTTTATTAATACACGTGATGGTGCAGAAATTTTAGCATCAAGATTTCATCAATGGGTTGAAAATTTTCCTATCGATGTACATCATGGATCTCTTTCAAAAGCTGCAAGAATAGAATCAGAGGATAATTTCAAAAATGGTAAATTAAAATCTTTGATTTGCACATCTTCACTTGAGCTTGGTATAGATGTTGGTAACACAGATTTTGTTATACAATATAACTCTCCAAGAGAGGTTAAAAGAATATTACAAAGAGTAGGCAGATCTGGTCATAGTATAGGTAAAACCTCAAAAGGTGTAATAATTGCAACCACCCCTGAAGAATTGGCAGAAAGTCTCGTTATTGCTAGAAGAGCCATGAAAGGAAAAATTGAATCTTTAAAGGTAAGACAAAATCCGTTTTCTGTTTTAACTAATCAGATTATTTCTATTGCTTTAGAATATGGTAAAATAAACTCTAAAAAAATGTATGACATAATCTGTAGATCATATCCTTTTTATAAACTTAAAAAAGAAATGTTTACAAAAATTCTTGAGCAATTAAAAAATCAACGCAGCATTTGGATAGATGAAGAATATATTGTAAAACGGACTAATTCAAGAAATTACTTTCTTGAAAATATCTCTATGATACCAGATGAAAAATCATATTTTGTAGTAGACATAAGTTCTAGAAGAATAATCGGAAAACTTGATGAAAGCTTTGTTTTAAACTATAGTTTTGAAGATGCAAAATTTATCCTAAGGGGAAGACCCTGGAATGTTGTAAAAATAGAAGAAGATGAAATACTTGTATCCCAATCAAAAGAAATTGGTGTTGCACCATCATGGTCAGGTGAAGATATACCTGTGCCATTTAAAGTAGCTAGAGAAGTTGGGAGATTAAGAACTCTCAGCATAGATGAAATTGTAAAAAATAATTACCCATGTGAAAAAGATACATATAATAAATTTAGACAATTAGTTGAAAATCAAAAAAGACAAGGATTTATTTTACCTGATGACAATATAATAACAATTGATGTAGAAGAAAAAACTGTAGTTATAAACGCATGTTTTGGTACAAAAGTCAATGAAACAATTGGTAGACTTATCTCAGCTATCCTTGCTCAATCTATAGGTGAAAGTGTTGGAATAAGTAGTGATGCATATAGAATAACTCTAGAACTACCTTCTAGGATTAATATTAATAAAATCAAGGATATATTATATAAAACAAAACCTGAAACCTTATGGTATTTACTAAATACTATTTTAAAAAATTCAAACTATATAAGATGGCAACTTGTACATGTAGCTAGAAAATTTGGCGCAATAAAGAAAGAGTTTGATTTTAAAAACGTAGGTGCAAAAAAGTTGTTTACACTTTTTGAAAATTCACTTATACTAGATGAAGCCATTGATAAAATCATTTGTGACAGGATGGATATTGAAAATACTCAAAAAATTTTAAAAGATATTCAAGAAGAAAAAATTAAGATTTATATCCAAGGGCTTTCGCCTATTTCTCTTGCAGGGCTTGAAACAATAAGAGGACTGATGGTTCCACAACGAGCAGATAGATCTATTTTGATTGCTTTGAAAAAACGGTTAGAAGACACTGACATTGTATTAGTTTGTATTAATTGCAATAAAACATGGAATACTGCTGTTAAAAGAGTTGAAAATAAACCAAGATGCCCAAAATGCGGGGCAATAAAAATTGCCGTTTTAGGAAGAAGAACTAAAGATTTGGCAAAATTATTAACAAAAAAACAAAGAACAAAGGAAGAAGAAAAAGAGCTTAAAAGACTACATAAAAATGCAAGCATTGTACTGAGTTATGGTAAACCCGGAATTTTAACACTTGTTGGAAGAGGTATAGGACCAGATACTGCTGTTAGGATTTTAAGAAAATTTAATGTTCATGAACTTTTAAAATCAGATGAACTTCAAATAAAATTCCTAAGAGAAATTCTAAAAGCTGAGTTAATATATGCTAGAACAAGAGGATTTTGGGATAACTAATTATTTTTTATTTAAATTATGTAAAATATTTTCATAATAAGTTTTAATAATGTAATTATGTATTGATAAATTAATTTAAAGAGAGTTATGTGGATGCCTCAATTGGATAATAAAGAGATATTTAATTCTCTATTAAAATCAACAATTAATGTGATTAGTAGAAGAACATCTGATTCTTATGCTAATGTCGTTATAAGTAATTCAGTAAAAAAATTAGCAAAAAAATATAATTTTTTAAATTTAGTGGAAATAAAAAATACAGAATACCATGAGCTTTATGATGCTATTAATATTGAATCAGATATTAACAATATTGAAACAAGAAAAATTGGTGTAGCTCTAAAAGATTTTATGCAGGAAATTATACAAGCAATGGGTAAAAGTGCTGGATACTATTTTATACGAGAGATAAAAGAATCATTATCTTTTGAATATGAAAAAATAATTAAAGAAATTGGGGTTGATTTAGATTATCTGCAATTCCAGTTTATTACTGAAAAAAAAGAAGCTTTTAAATTTGAAATAAAAAATGATGACATTCTAAAATATTTTTTTATGACATTATTTGAATTTTTAGATAGAGAAATTGGTCGTGATTCTGCTTATAAAAATTTAGTTGAGGTTGTCACACGATTTCAAACTGAATATGAATGTTTAAATTATGTTAAAATAAATGATGTTAGAGCACTTATAGGAGTTGATTCTGTTATTGTTGATACCGAGGTAAATGAAATAGAATCTAGCATGATAGGCGCAGCAATCCAAAAATGTGTACAAGAACTAAACAACAATTTCGTTGATAAAGGTTTTATTTCTTTTATGGAAAAATTTAGAGAAACATTGAATTCTGATTACATATTTAAAATTGAAAGTATTGGTGTTAATTTAAATGTAATACAGTACGGTCATGTTCTAGTCATTAAGCATGTTTTTAAGGCTTTGATTGATATATTAAGTAGTTATAGTTCTGAGAATTATACTGTACTTATGATAAATACCATCTTAAAAAAATTCGAGAATAATTTCACATATTTTAATCTTGTGAAAATAGATGATATGCATATTACTGATGGTTTAAACGCAATACATGTTTCTCCAGAGATTGAATCTATGAGAGCATCTGAAATAGGTCGAGGTCTACAAAAATTTATTGAAGAACTCACTATGTCTTTGGGTGAGGTTGCAGGTAAAAATTTCCTTAGCGATTTTAAAAAACGCATTGGAAAAGCATATATTTTAAAAATAGAAGATATGGGAGTTAATCTTCATTTGATTGAGCTAAGACAAAATTTGTTATGGTAATTTTTTAAAAAACATATATCATCGTTATTAAACGATAAATAAATCGGCAATTTTAAATACACATTTTGCTCTCCCCCTTTGGGATATTTATGGAAAATATAGGTATTGTTAGTTATGGAGCATATATCCCCAGGCTTAGAATAAAATCTTCAGATATTGCAAAAGCTTGGGGTAAAGACCCACAAACAATTACCGGTGGTTTAGGTATAATAGAAAAATCAGTACCTGCATTGGATCAAGATGTTGCAACAATCAGTGTTGAAGCAGCCAGAGCTGCTCTTGCTAGATGTGTTATTAATCCTAAGGATATAGGAGCTATTTATGTTGGAAGTGAGTCTCATCCTTATGCAGTAAAACCAACTGGGACAATTGTTGGTGAGGCAATAGGAGCAACACCAAATGTAATGGTTTCAGATTATGAGTTTGCATGTAAAGCAGGAACAGCTGCGATTCAAACATGTATGGCTCTAGTTAAATCAAATATGATAAAATATGGTCTTGCAATAGGTTCTGATACTTCCCAAGCAGCTCCAGGTGATGCACTTGAGTATGCAGCAAGCGCTGGTGGAGCAGCATTTGTTATTGGAAAAGAAAATATCATTGCCAAAATTAATGAAACATGTTCATTTACAACAGATACACCAGATTTTTGGCGAAGAGAAGGTAGAAAATACCCAGCACATGGAGGACGATTTACCGGATCCCCTGCTTATTTTAGACACATAACTGAATGCTCAAAAAAATTAATGGAAAAAATTGGCACAAAACCATCAGATTACAATTATGTTGTCTTCCATCAACCAAATGGAAAATTCCCTACAAGAATTGCTGGTATGCTTGGTTTTACCCCAGAACAGGTTAAACAGGGACTATTATGTCCATACATTGGCAATACATATTCTGGTGCTTCTATGGTTGGACTTGCGTCTGTTTTAGATGTAGCAAAACCAGGAGAAAGAATATTTGTTACAAGTTACGGATCAGGTGCTGGTAGTGATTCATTTGATATAACTGTAACAGAACAAATTAATGAATTAAATAAAAAAAATGCACCTTTGGTTTCTCAATTAATTGCTAATAAAGAATATGTAGATTACGCAACTTATACAAAATATAGGGATTTATTATACTGGGAGTGATAAAAATGAAAGATGTAGCCATTATTGGAATAGGAGTTACAAAATTTGGTGAACTATGGGATAAATCATTTCGTAATCTTATTGCAGAGGCTGGAGCTAAAGCTATTTTAGATTCAGGAATTTCAGGAAGTGAAATCGATGCTTTATATGTAGGTTCAATGAGTGCAGGTAGATTTGTAGGACAAGAACATGTTGGGGCACTTGTTGCAGACAGCTCTGGTTTTACCCATCTGCACATACCTTCAACTCGTGTTGAAGGAGCATGTGCTTCAGGCGGGCTTGCATTTAGACAAGCATACATGTCGGTAGCATCTGGCATACACGACATAGTAGTAGTAGGTGGTATTGAAAAAATGACTGATGTAGTTGAAAGTGAAGCCACTAACATACTTGCTATGGGACTTGACCAAGAATGGGAGTCATTCTTTGGCATAACTTTCCCAGGAGTTTATGCAATGATAGCAACAAAACATATGCATGATTATGGAACTACTCGTGAACAACTTGCACAAGTAGCAGTAAAAAATCATGCAAACGGAGCTTTAAATCCAAATGCACAATTTAGAAAAGCAATACCATTAGAAAGAGTTCTTAATGCATCTATGGTAGCTTATCCTTTAGGAATGCTTGATTGCTCACCATTAAGTGACGGAGCAGCTGCGGTTGTTATTTGTGCTGCAGATATTGCAAAAAAATACACAGAAAAACCTGTAAAAATAATTGGTTCAGGCCAAGCATCAGACATGCTCCCAGTACATGGTAGAGAGAATATTTGCACTTTTGACGCTACAGTTCATGCTGCAAAAAAAGCATATAAACAAGCAAACAAAGAACCAAAAGATATCGATTTAGCAGAGGTTCATGATTGTTTTACTATTGCAGAGATTTTAGCAATCGAAGACCTTGGATTTGTAAAAAAAGGTGAAGGCGGAAAAGCAATAGAAAATAAAATAACAACTATTGATGGTAGTATACCAATAAACACAAGCGGTGGTCTTAAAGCAAAAGGCCATCCAATTGGTGCAACAGGTATTTCTCAAATAGCTGAGATTGTAATGCAACTTCGTGGACAAGCGGATAAAAGACAGGT